>Ga0187894_10005542_pt1 | contig 12807 bp, 13 predicted proteins | sample GBC1701081metaG_FD_136650 | JGI IMG/M metagenome (GOLD analysis project Ga0187894, IMG submission 136650) | White microbial mat communities from a lava cave in the Kipuka Kanohina Cave System on the Island of Hawaii, USA - GBC170108-1 metaG ... | reverse complement strand
GCGGTCCTGAATGACCGACATAATTGAAGCGTAGGTCGAAGGCCGCCCGATGCCTTTCTCTTCCAGAGCCTTGACCAGCGTGGCTTCGGTGTAACGCGGCGGAGGTTCGGTGAAATGCTGGTTGGGCGTCAGCGAGTTGAGATTCAGCTCTTCGCCTTTTTCGACCTTCGGCAATTTCGCGGCGCGCTCTTCGTCCTCTTCGTCTTTTTCGTCCTTGCCTTCTTCATAAACCGCGAGGAAGCCGTCGAACTTGATGACCGAGCCCGTGGCGCGGAACGTGTATTTTTCGCCCGCCGCAATATCAATCGTGGTTTGATCGAAGATGGCGGGCATCATCTGCGACGCGACGAACCGCTGCCAGATCAGGCGATAAAGCGCCAGTTCGTCTTTCTCCAGATACGGCGCGACCTTGTCCGGCGTGCGTTCGGCGGAAGTCGGGCGGATCGCTTCGTGCGCGTCCTGCGCTCCTTTCTTCGAGCGGTAGTGGATCGCTTTTTCGGGCAGGTAATTCGGGCCGTACTGTTTGGCGATGAAATCGCGGACTTCACTCAGCGCGCTTTCGGCGACGCGCGTCGAATCGGTTCGCATGTAGGTGATCAACCCGACCGCGCCTTCGCTGCCGAGTTCTATGCCTTCGTAAAGCTTCTGCGCAATCTGCATCGTCCTCTTGGCCGTGAAACGCAGCTTGCGCGAGGCCTCCTGCTGAAGCTTCGAAGTGATGAACGAAGGGACGGGATTGCGCTTCTTTTCCTTGGTCGTGACATCCGCGACGACGTAATGCGCGCCTTCGAGTTCGGCGAGGATGTTTTTCGCCGTCTCTTCATCCTTGATGTGAAACTCGCTCTTCTTTACGCCGTCGTCGAAGCCGGAAGTCTTGACCGTCAGCGATTCGATTTTGTAGAGCCGCGCGTCGAACGGCGGCGGCGGCGGCGCGGAAAGGTTCGCGATGATTGACCAGTATTCGGTTTTGACGAAGGCCTGAATCTCGCGCTCGCGCTCAACGACCAGTCGCACGGCCACGGTTTGGACGCGTCCCGCTGAAAGCCCACGCCGAACTTTGTCCCATAGGAGCGGGCTGACTTTATACCCGACCAGGCGATCGAGCACGCGGCGCGCCTGTTGCGCGTCAACCAGATTGTCATTGATCTTGCCGGCGTGATTGAAGGCGTCTTTGACCGCGTTTTTTGTGATCTCGTTGAACATCACACGGAAGATCGGCTTGCGCGCCATCCCGCGCGTTCCGGTGATCAGTTCGGCAATATGTCTGCCGATGGCTTCGCCTTCACGATCGGGGTCGGTCGCGACGTAGACGGTCTCAGCCACCTTCGCCGCGTCCTTGATCTCCTTGACGACCTTCTCCTTGCCGGGCATCACTTCATAAGTCGGCTCGAAATTATTTTCGATGTCCACACCGAGGCCCTTCTTCGGCAGGTCTTTGATGTGGCCGACCGAGGCGATGACCTTGAAGTCTTTGCCCAGATATTTATTGATTGTCTTCGCCTTCGACGGCGATTCGACGATTACTAGTGATTTAGACATAACCTATTCCAACGTGCCTTTGCGCGTCGAGACGCGCCTGACAACATAGAGAACCTTGCCATCCGTTACAAAGGTCGAATCAAATAACACGAACGCGGCGCAAAGTTCAAGCGAGCTCAAAACGCGAGTCGCGCGGAATGGCTTGCCGACAGGACTTTTGCAAAATCAGTATGAATGAGGATCCAATCGTCGAGCGACTTTAACTGTGGAGAAGATCGGCCCGAGGCGATGACAAATGGCAAATATCAAATGACAAATGGAAAATGCTCTTCCTTCTCTGTTTCCGTAATCCACTCTTACTCTTCGTCGTAATCTTCCGCCGCGTCAAGAGCCTCTTCGAGCGTGAAGATGCCCTCGTAGAGGGCCTTGCCGATGATCACGCTGTCAACGCCGTACTCTTCAAGCTCCTTCACCGCGTAGATGTCGTCGAGCGACGCGACGCCGCCCGAAGCTGTGATCTTCAACCCGCTGGCCTCGGCGATTGCGCGTGTGGCTTCGATATTGATGCCGGAGAGCATTCCGTCGCGCGCGATGTCGGTGTAGACGATGCGCTCGACGCCCATCTCGGCCACCTTCTGCGCGAAATCAATCGCCTGGATGTTCGAGAGCTTTTCCCACCCGCGGAGGGCGATAAGACCGTCGCGCGCGTCAATGCCGACGACGATTGTCGAGCCGAATTCATCCACGATGTGCTGGAGCAACACGGGGTTTTCAATCGCCGTCGTGCCGATGACGATGCGCGTCGCGCCCAATTCGTCGAGTCTCCGCACGTCGTCGAGCGTGCGGACACCGCCGCCGAATTGCACCGGGATGTTCACTTCGTAGAGGATGCGTTCGAGCGCTTTCAGGTTCTCGGCGTCATCCTTGCCGAGCGCGGCGTCGAGGTTGACGACGTGCAACATCTCCGCGCCTTCGTCATACCACCGCTTGGCGATCTTGACGGGGTTTTCGGAATAGACCGTTTCAGCGGAAGCCTGTCCCTGAGAAAGCCTGACACAGCGACCGCCGCGTAAATCAATGGCTGGGATGATGATCATAAGGACTGGACTGATTTTGTTAAACGATGAACCGGTTGTCGGGGCTTTAGTCGCTGGAGACTAGCTCTGGCAACCCGGTAAATACTACTCAATTTGGTTTTTCAGGCAAGGCTTTTGTGTGTTATTTCAAAATCTTCGCCAGGCGGCGCACGCCCTCCTGAATCCGGCGCTCGCTCAGGCCGGAGTAACCGAGCACGAATTCATCCATATTATTTGGGCGGTTTTCGCCCAGGTAATAAAGACTCGCGCTGACCAGCCCGACCCCGGCCAGGCGCGCGCGGCGCGTGACCTCGTCGTCGCCGAGTTTGCCGCGGAGCCTGATCATCAAGTGCATCCCCGCGTTCCCGCCCAGGATCGTCACGCGGTCTCCGAAATGAGTTTCGAGCGCCCGCACGAGCGCCTGACGTCGTTTGTCGTAGAGCGTCCGCATCCGGCGCAGGTGGCGTTCCCAGTGACCTTCGTTGATGAAATCGGTCAGGACCCGTTGTTCGATCATTGGCGTCTGCCGGTCGGCCAGCCATTTCGCCCGCGCAAAGACTCGCGTCAGCGACGGTGGCGTGACCAGATAACCCACCCGCAGGCCGGGGAAGAGCACTTTTGAAAACGTGCCGGCGTAGATCACCGAGTCATTGCCGGCCAAACCCTGCAAGGCCGGGATGGGGCGCGAGCCGTAGCGGAACTCGCTGTCGTAATCATCCTCGATAATCATCACCCCCGTCTTTTCGGCCCACGCCAGCAAATCCAGCCTGCGCGGCAAAGTCAGCGTCACGCCGGTCGGGAATTGGCGCGACGGCGTGACGTAGACCAATTTCAGTTTGCCTTTCGACTTCAAAAACGTTTTTGAAGTCAGCGTGTCAACGATGATTCCCGATTCATCAACCGGGAGGGGGAGCAGTTCGGCTCCCTGCGCCAGAAACGCCCGCCGCGCGCCCAGGTAGCCGGGATCTTCGATTGCGACCGGGTCGCCGCGATCAATCAGAAGCTTCGCGGTCAGATCGAGCGCCTGCTGCGCCCCATTCACGATCACCACCTGATCGGCGTCGCAAATAACGGCGCGCGCGTGTCTGAGGTAACCGGCTATCGCCTCGCGCAGCGGTTCGTAGCCCTGCGAGCCGTCGGCGTAATCGAGCAGAGAGAGGTCGTTCGCGCGGTAATGTTTGAGGATCAGCCGCCGCCACTGCTGCAACGGAAATTCGTCCAGAGCGGGACGGCCGGTTTTGAAGTTTATCGGCGTCTCCGGTTCGGGCGGCTCGAACGGGACGAGGTCCGTGATGCTGGCGCCGTAATGCGAGAGTTCGATCTGGCGCCTGGCGTCCTGCCGCCTCGTTGCGGGCCGCGATGTTTCGACCGGCTTGGTCTTCAACAGTTCGTCGGGCAACTGGCAGCCGACGAACGTCCCCGAACCGGTGGTCGCTCGCAGATAGCCTTCGCTCAGAAGCTGTTCGTAACTCTGCGTGACTGTGGTCCGCGAAACGCCGAGCGATTGCGACAGCGTTCGGGTCGAAGGCACTCGCTCGCCGGGTTTCAGGCGACCCGCGAGAATCGCTTTGCGCAGCTCATCGTAGAGTTGTTTGTGCAGGGACGTCGTGGAGCGTTGATCGAGTGTGATTGCCAAGTCCATTTTTTGTCCTCGGAAAGTAGCCCGCGAGCAATACCGCCGGGTCAGCGCCGCGAGCGGTAGCGAGCGCGGCTCCCGCAGCGAGCCGATTGCGGGAGCCGCGCTCGCTACCGCTCGCGGCGCTGACCCGGCGTTTCAAAGTGGACTGGTATTAAAATGTAAAAGTGGAGCTTGTACAAGTCCACTTGAAAAGTTATTTTTGACCCGGTCAAAACCACAAGGAGAGGATCTCAATGGAAAGTTTCGCGCCCACCGAGCGAACCACGCTGAAACGATTGCCCGATCGTGGCTTTTACGACCGTGAGATGGTTTATCGGATTTTGGACGAAGGCTTCGTCTGCCACGTCGGGTTCGTCGCTGACGGGCAGCCTTTCGTCATACCGACCGCTTACGGGCGGATCGGCGACAAACTTTACCTTCACGGGTCGGCGGCGAGCCGCGCCATGCGCGGCTTGGGCGCCAGGATTCCCGTTTGTGTGACCGTCACGTTGGTTGACGGCCTCGTGCTGGCGCGTTCGGCCTTTCACCATTCGATCAATTACCGTTCGGTGGTGATTCTTGGAGCCGCGACGATGGTCGAGGCGGCCGAAGAGAAGATGACCGCGCTCAGAGCGTTCACGGAACATGTCATCCCGGGCCGCTGGGATGACGTGCGTGAACCGAGCGAGCAGGAGTTGAAGGGAACTTCCGTGCTGGCGCTGCCGTTAGTCGAGGTCTCCGCGAAAGTCCGCGCCGGCCCGCCGAAAGATGACGAAGAGGACATGACGATCCCCGTCTGGGCGGGCGAATTGCCATTGCGAATCACGGCTGACCCGCCGGTCACCGATCCGCAATTATCGGCGGGGCTTGGGCCGCCGGCTTACGTCATCAGGTATTGCAGACCCGCGCAAATTTAACTGCGTGTCCGAAAACCGCCAGACAGCCGCGGCGTGTCGTGGTAGAAAAGCGGCATGCTAAGCAGTGAGACAAGGGTTTTGAGGTTTGACGAGTGATATTGATGTTGAATGATCAGACGCGCGAAGAGTTGTGGCGGCGTTTGATTGAAGTCATCGAAAACTACTTGACGAAAATTGATTCGGAGCGAGTCGCGCCCGAACTCGACATCGAGAAGATTCGCGCGGCGTTGGCCGGGCGAGATTTCGCCGAGCCTGTTGGCGCGGTCGAGGCGCTGGATTTCGTCGCCGGCGCGATGTGGCGATTTCAGGTTCACACGGGGCATCCGCGTTATTTCGGGCTTTTCAATCCGGCCTCGACGACGATGGGGATCGCCGCCGACGCGCTGGTGGCGGCTTTCAATCCGCAGCTCGCCGCGTGGAGCCACAGCCCGTTCGCGGCGGAAGTGGAACAACACCTCGTTCGGGCATTCGGACAAAAGTTCGGCTACGACCTTTCGGGCGCCGACGGCGTCTTCACGTCCGGCGGTTCGGAAGCGAACCACACCGCGCTGTTGACCGCGTTGGCGCGCGCGTTCCCAGAATTCAGCGAACACGGATTGCGCGCGTTGACTGCCCAGCCGGTCTTTTACATCTCATCGCAAGGCCATCATTCTTTTTTGAAAGCGGCGCGAGCGAGCGGGCTCGGCGCGGCGGCTGTGCGCGAGATCCCGGTTGATGACGATCTGCGGATGGACGTTGGCGCGTTGACCGATCGCATCAAGCGGGACAGGGTTGAAGGCTTCAGGCCGTTGATGATTGTCGCGACCGCGGGGACTACGAGCGCCGGCGTCATTGATCCGATTGGCGATTTGGCCGGGATAGCGGCGCGCGAGGAAGCCTGGTTTCACGTCGACGCGGCGTGGGGAGGCGCAGCCGCGTTCGTCCCTGAGCTTCGCGCGGCGCTCGGCGGAATCGAGAAGGCCGATTCGATCACGTTCGACGCGCACAAATGGCTCTCCGCGCCGATGGGCGCGGGGCTATACCTGACCCGCCATCCTGAAATTCTCAAGCGGACGTTCGGCGTGGCGACAAGCTACATGCCGCGCGACGCGGCGGGGCTTGGAGTCGTTGATCCGTTCACGTATTCGATCCAATGGTCGCGGCGTTTCATCGGACTGAAAGTCTTTATGTCGCTGCTGGTCGCCGGATGGGAGGGATACGCCGAAGCGATTCGCCATCAGGCCGCCATGGGCGACCATTTGCGAGGGAGGCTTCAGGATTCGGGCTGGGCCGTGGTCAACCGCACGCCGCTGCCCGTCGTCTGTTTTGTTGATCGCGCGTTGCGGGAAGGCGCGGCTGCCGAATATCTCGGCGCAGTCTGCAAGTCTGTCGTGGCTTCGGGCGAGGCCTGGATTTCAATCGCCCGCATCGGCGACGACGATAGACCCGTTCTACGGGCATGTGTCACGAGTTATCGCACAGAGGCCTCGGATGTGGACGCGCTGGTCGAGTCGCTCAACCGCGCGCGCATTCGAGAAGGAGGGAGAAGTGTTAGAAGCGGTTCTGAAGCGATTTGAAAATCCGGATGAGGCTCGCGTTTTTGAGAAGGGCCGGTTCGACATCATCAGAATCGGCGGCATGACAATCGGACGCGCGAGTTACGAACCCGGTTGGAAATGGTCTGAACACGTTGCGCCGGTCGCGGGCGCGCCGCTTTGCGATGTCGAGCATGTGGGAATGGTCGTTTCAGGCCGCGCGGCCGCCGCGATGGGCGATGGGACGGTGATCGAAATGTCGCCCGGCGATCTTTTCTACATCCCACCTGTTGCGCACGACAGTTGGGTGATCGGGGACGAGCCTTACGTGTCGCTACATTTTCTTGGCGCCGACCATTACACGAAATGAAACAGGAGGAAGTAGATGACCCATCAAGGAGAAGAAGCAGTGACACAAGCTGAGAGAAAAGAACTGATAGCGAAGTACGCCGCTGGCTACGACGAAGTCGTCAGCGCCCTCGAAGGATTCCCGAAAGACAAATTGACCGCGAATTTGATTCCGGGCAAATGGAGCGCCGCCGAGATCGTCCAGCATCTGGCCGACAGCGAGATGACCAGCGCGATCCGGCTGCGACGGTTGCTGGTCGAAGATAATCCTGTCATACACGGCTACGACCAGGAGCTGTTTGCGACGCGGCTTCGGTACAACGAGCGCGCCCTTGCGCCCGCGCTCGAAGCGTTCCGCGCCGCGCGGGCGACCACCACGCAATTGCTCGAACGAATGACCGAGGAAGACTGGCGGCGCGAAGGCACGCACACCGAAAGCGGGCGATACACGGCCGAAGACTGGCTGCGGATTTACGCCGCGCACGCGCACGACCACGCCGATCAAATTCGCAGGTTGCGGAAGACGTTGTCGTAGGCAGTGAGGCATACGGAACCGAGGCGCCGCGGACTTTCCGGCCATCGGTCAATCAGAAGAGAAGGAGGAGCATTATGTTCAGCAATCATCGGTTGCTGAAGGTCGCCGGGCTGTGTTTCGTTTTGGCGGGGATTCCACTCGCCTCTCTGACGACGGCCCATGCGCAGTCTTCACGCGCGAAGTCGGCGGCTTCTTACTTCGCGCGAGGCAGTGAGTGGCATGCTCGAGGAGAGTTCGAACGCGCCATCGACGATTACGGCATCGCCATCACCTTCGATCCGCGTTTCGCTCAGGCTTATCACTCGCGCGCGCGCGCTCGTCTCGCCAAAGGAGAGGTCGAGGCGGCGCTCGGCGATTTCAACCGCGCGCTCGAACTCAATCCCCGCCACGTCGCCGCTTATAACGACCGCGGTTACCTACTTTCCGAAATCGGCGAGGCCGCGGCGGCGCTCGGCGATTTCAACCGCGCGCTCGATCTCGACCCGCGGTTCGCCCGCGCCTACTACAATCGCGCCTTCGTCAGGATCCATCAGCGCGACTACGAGGGGGCCATCGCCGACTATGATCGCGCGATCGAGGTCGATAAAAAATATGCCGCGGCTTACAACAACCGCGGGTACGCCCGCGTCGCGATGGGCGACCGCGAAGGCGCGTTCGCGGACTTCAATCGCGCCATCAAACTCGATCCGCGGTACGCCTCGGCATACGGCAATCGCGGTAATATGCGTTTTGCGCGAGGTGATTTCGACGGCGCGATCGCCGATCACACCCGCGCCATCGAATTGAACCCGCGCCTCGCGGAAAACTACAACAATCGGGCAAACGCCCGTTATGCGAAGGGTGATTACGACGACGCCCTCGCCGATTACAATCAGGCCCTTGCGCTCAATCCGCATTACGCGGAGGTCTATGCCAATCGCGGGGTGTTGTGGTTGCGGATGGGCCGGACGGCGGAGGCCGAAGCCGATTTCGCGCAGAGCCTCGCGCTCAAACCGGATATGAAATCTTCGCTCAATCAACGAGTTGGGCGGCTTACTCAGCGATAAGCAGGAGAGGTCATGACACAGAATCACAAAGAACATAACTATTCGATTCGGGTGACGTGGACCGGCGACTTAGGCGCGGGCACGTCAAGTTACCGCGCCTACAAGCGCGACCATGAGATTTCGGCCGCAGGCAAGTCGCTGATCCTCGCCTCCTCGGACCCGACCTTCCGCGGTGATCCATCGCGTTACAACCCGGAGGAATTGCTCGTCGCGTCGCTGTCGGCCTGCCATATGCTCTGGTATTTGCACCTCTGCGCGGATGCTGGACTCGTCGTGAGAGACTACCTCGACGAGGCGAGGGGGACAATGGCTGAGACGGAGGACGGGGGCGGACGTTTCATTGCAGTGACGTTGCAGCCACGGGTGAGAGTGGCGGCGGGAGCGAGTAAAGAGCTTGCGACAAAGTTGCACGAGAAGGCGCATCATCTGTGTTTCATCGCCAACTCAGTTAACTTCCCGGTGACATGCGAGGCAGTAGTCGAAGAGGAGTGATGATAAAAAGGAGAACTATGACTAAGCCAGATTCAATAGAATACGCGCCGTATTTCGAGAAATACATTTCGCTCGTGCCCGAGGGCGAGATCGTCGTGACGCTCGGCAAGCAGCTCGAAAATACGCTGGGTTTGTTGCGGGGCCTCAACGAAGCTCAGGGCGATCTGCGTTACGCCACGGGAAAGTGGAGCGTCAAAGAGGTGGTCGGCCACATAATTGACACCGAACGCATCTTCGCTCACCGGGCTTTTCGTTTCGCGCGCAACGACGCGACGCCGCTCGCCGGGTTTGACGAAAACAGCTACGCGGCCAACGCCGGCTTCGGCTCGCGCAGCCTGGACAGCCTGGCCGAAGAGTTCGAACACGTGCGTAAATCGAGCGTCTATTTGTTCAAATATCTCGCCGGCGATTCGTGGTTGCGGCGCGGAGTCGCAAATGACAACGAAGTCAGCGTGCGCGCCCTGGCCTACATCATCGCTGGGCACGAACTGCATCACGTTGGAATCTTGCGGTCACGCTACCTCTGAGACGCAAGTCATTTTTGGAGAGTCGCGATGAAAGAAGACGCTCTGGCGGAAGCAGGATTCGTGGGCGCTACGACGGACCGGTTACGCGGCGAAAAGGCTCACATCAGCATCGCCGATGCGCTGAGGAAATTGGAAACAGTGTATGGCGTGCGATCCGTCGCGTTGTTCGAACACGGCAGCCTGCAAGTCAAAATGTACGCGCCGCGCGGACGCGATTCTCAACCGCCGCACGCGCGCGACGAGATTTACGTCGTCGCGCGAGGAGGCGGCGTTTTCTTCGACGGCGCTTCGCGCCGCCAGTTTCAAACTGGCGACCTGATCTTCGCGCCCGCCGGAAGCCAACACCGCTTCGAAGATTTCACCGATGACCTCGCCGTCTGGGTTATGTTTTACGGCCCGGAAGGCGGAGAGATGGAGAGACAGAGGGACGGAGAGACAGAGGGATAGAGGGACAGGGTGAGCTCAATCAACAACACTGAGCCTGAATGCAACGCGGGACGGAGAGACAGAGGGATAGAGGGACAGGGTGAGGGGATGAAGGGGTGAGGGGTGACAGGGTGAAGGGGTGACAGGGAAATCAAATCTCCTTGTCTCCTTGTCACCCCTTCACCCTATCACCCCCTCACCCCCTCTTTTTGTTGGCGCGCGGCTTGCATTTTCAGCCAACTCGCATAGCATACGCGCCATGCTGACTACCAAAACCTGGCTCTTCATCGCGCTCGGCGGCTTCGCCGCCTTCTACCTGGTCACCTGGCTTTCCGCCATTAGGCGCGGGCGCGCCGGCGAACCCATCGCGCCGGGGCCAATCCACGCTGGCATCGGCTTCGTGACGAACTTCTTCGACACGCTGGGCATCGGTTCGTTCGCCACGACCACCTCGTTTTACAAGCTGCGTAATCTGGTCAAAGACGAAATCATTCCCGGCACGCTCAACGTAGGCCATACGCTGCCCACAATCGCGCAGGCGTTCATCTACATCGCGATCATCGAAGTTGATATGAAGACGTTGATTTTGTTGATCGCAGCGTCGGTGTTAGGGGCCTGGCTTGGCGCCGGCGTGGTCGCGGGCTGGTCGCGCCGCAATGTGCAAGTCGGGATGGGGTTTGCGCTCCTGGCCGCAGCCGTGTTGCTTTTGCTGAAAATATTCGGCATTGCTCCCGAGGGCGCGGGCACGTACGGACTGGAAGGATCCCGGCTCGTAATCGGGCTCGCGGGCAATTTCATGCTGGGGGCGTTGATGTCGCTCGGCATCGGCCTGTACGCGCCGTGTCTGATTCTTGTCAGCTTACTTGGAATGGTGGAGACCACCGCTTTCCCGATCATGATGGGGTCGTGCGCGTTTCTGATGCCGGTTAGCAGCGCGGAATTCATTCGGAAGAAGAAATTCGACTTGAAAGCGACAATCGGCCTGGCTCTGGGCGGTATTCCCGCGGTTCTCATTGCGGCTTATATCGTCAAGAGCCTGGATCTTTATTACGTGCGATGGCTCGTCGTGATCGTGGTGGTCTACACCGCGAGCTCGATGCTACGTTCGGCGATGGTGGAGCGGCAAGCGGCGGTTGCCAAACAACAGGCGTAGACTCAAAATCAGACTTGAAAGGAAGTCTGTCATGAGCGCGAAAAACAGAGTAGTTCATCGCATGTCCTACCCGCACATCGTCAAGATAGATGGTGTGTGTGGCGGACAGGCTGTTATCGAAGGCACGCGAATCGCCGTCTGGCATATCGTCGGGTACTACTACAAAGTCGGGATGTCGGTCGAAGACATCCTGGCCGAATGGGATTACCTCACTCCGGCTCAGGTCTTCAGCGCGCTGGCTTACTACCACGACAATCGGCAGGAGGTAGACGAAGCGCGCGCGCAGAACAGCTACGAAAGCTGGCAGCAGGAGCAAATCGCCCGTGGCGCCGCCTAAACTCCATCTGAACGAACATCTGTCGCCACGGCTGGCCGTGCAATATCAGGCCGGGGGCAAGGAGCATTGGCGAATTGTCCTTTCCACCGAGGAAACGATAAGCGTCTTGCGCCGCCGTTTGTTGCGTCTGCTCAACACGCTGACGGCGGATGATCTGAAAAACCAGATGCGATGGCTCAACGAGTTCAAGTAGCAGGCGTCCGCCGCATAGCGATTTCGACGATCATAGAGGCAAGGCGTGAAACTGAGTTTGAGCGCAGATGACCACGCACAACTCGCTGGCGAACGCGGCCCGGCGGCGCAAATGGCGATGAGGATCATCGCCCGAATGGCCGAAGTCCGCGGCGCCGATTCGTTGATGGACATCACCGGCGCTCACATTGACAGCGCGCTCTACCAAGGCGACGCGACACTGGAATTCGCGGAACGGCTGGCGGGCCTGGGCGCAAAGGTCGTCGTCCCGGCCACGCTCAACGTCAGTGGGGTTGACGAACACGGCTGGCGCGAATGGGCGACGCCGCCTGAATGGGCAGAGAAGGCGCGCCGCCAGATGATCGCTTATCAGGGCATGGGCGCGATCCCGACCTGGACTTGCGCTCCTTACCAGACGGAGTGGAAGCCGAAATTCGGGCAGCAGATCGCATGGGGAGAATCGAATGCGATCTGTTTCGCAAACTCGGTCATCGGCGCGCGCACCGAACGTTACCCCGATCTGATGGACATCTGCGCGGCGATCACGGGTCGCGTTCCCGCCGTCGGGTTGCACCTGACCGAAAACCGCGCCGGCCGGATTCTGATGCGGCTCGTGGGTGTCCCACGACGCGCGCAGGAAGACGACGAGTTTTACCCCGTGCTGGGACACTTGATCGGCAAGATCGCGCAGGATAGCATTCCCTGCGTCGAAGGGATCGAGATTGCGCCAGCCGAAGATCAACTCAAAGCTCTGTGCGCGGCGACTGCGGCATCGGGCGCCGTCGCCCTGATTCACATCATCGGCGTTACGCCAGAGGCCCCCACGATCGAATCCGCTTTCCAGAACAGATCGCCCCAGCAAACAATCGTCGTAACGATGGAGAGTTTGCGCGCGGCGAGGCGCGAGTTGACGACCGCGGCCGGAGACGAGCTGGATCTGGTCGTTCTCGGCAGCCCGCATTTTTCGCTGGCTGAATTTAAAAAGCTGGCGCCGCTGCTTGAAGGGAAACAGTGTCATCGCGATGTCCGGTTCCTGGTAACTTCCAGCCGGTTGATGACTGAGCTTGCGGACAAGGCGGGACACCTTGCGCCGCTCAAACAATTCGGCGGCAAGGTGACGGTTGATACCTGCGTTCTGACCACGCCG
>Ga0187894_10005541_pt1 | contig 12812 bp, 10 predicted proteins | sample GBC1701081metaG_FD_136650 | JGI IMG/M metagenome (GOLD analysis project Ga0187894, IMG submission 136650) | White microbial mat communities from a lava cave in the Kipuka Kanohina Cave System on the Island of Hawaii, USA - GBC170108-1 metaG ... | reverse complement strand
CAATGAAATCCAGGCCGCCGTGCGCTGGAGCCGTGGCGAGATATTCACGGCGATCGATCGGGCAAGCGACGGGTTGTGACGCGGCAGCAGCAGGAAAGTCAAACTATGAAGGAAGTACAGGATCACCAGCGCAAACACCGCCACGTTCAGCGCCAGCGAAACCTGATAGCTGACGAGCAACAGCGCGGACGCGGCGAACGTCAGCGTCAACCCCAGGACCGGCGTGCCCGTGCGCTGATGAATCGCCCCAATCCAGTTCGGGGCCAAACCATCGCGCGCCAGAATGACCGCCAGGCGCGACGGTACCAGCATCGTCGAATTCATCGAAGTCGTGATCGCCATGATCGCGCCGAAGGTGACGAACCACGCCGCGCCCGCCGGCAGGTAGACCGCCGCGACTTCGGCCATCGGAGCTTTACTGACTCCAAGCTGCGCGCCCGGCAAGACGCCGAACGCGACGACGGACATCAACACGAAGATCAGCGCGGCGCCGCTGATACCTTTGAGAAAGACCATCGGCAACCGCTTCGTGCTGTCTTTCACCTCTCCCGCCGTCTGCGCCAGAGACTCGAAACCCGCGTAAGAGAAGAAGAGCGGCGCGAGGCTGGCCAGAAGACCTCCGGCGCCATGCGTGATGAACGGTTGGTAGTTCTCCAGGCGAACCGCAAACAATCCCGGAGCGATCAGCACAATCAGCGAAACGCCCAGCAGCGCGCACATCGTCACCTGCAACCGGCCAAACCATCGAACGCCGATCACGTGCACGAAGTAGAAAAAGAGCAGGCTTGCAAGCGCGAGCGGCAGGCGGCTCGATTCCGGGTTGAGACCGCCTGTCCCGGACGGAAAAGCCGCGATCAGATAATCGGCCAGCGAATTGGCCAGAAACGCCTCTGCGCCGATGTAGGAGATGATCTTGAGCCAGGCGCCCACGAAAGCCAGACGGTACCCTCCCAAAGTCCGCGAGATGTGCGCGTATTCGCCTCCCGGCTCGCGTCCGAGCGGCGTTGAGAGGAAGGCCGCGTATGGAACCGAAGTCGCCAGGATGACCGGGAAGAGCGCGACGTAGCCGAGAATCACGCTCGGCCCGGTGAGCGACCAGGCCTGGCTCGTCACCGTGAAAATCCCCGCGCCGATCAGAATACCCAATAGCGCGGCGTAGGATTCGAGCGTGCCCAGATCGCGTCGCAGACGTCCGGCGATGGCGTCGCTCGCTACCGCTCGCGGTACCGATTCTTCATCCATCGGCGCGCTCCATCAGCCTATTGGCGGGCAGGCTTGGATCAATCACTTTCTCCGCGCTTTCGGCGCCGGCCACGGGCAGCCGCGACGCGTCTATCAAACCGAGTTGCGCAAGCACCGACGCTTGATCCCAATAAATGTGCTCGTGCGCAAGTTTGTCGCCGCGGAAATGCACGATCACGACCAGCGGAACCCTGACGCGTTTCCACGTGGGCGCGACTCCCGGCAGCATCCAGTCCATCTTGATCGCGTGAGTGAACTCGAAGACCATCTCGTCCACCACGCGATCCGCGCCTATGGTGCGCGAAACCGGCGTCATAGTCGTGCCCGGCGGCATCTGCGGGATGAAGCGCTTCGAGTAAAACTCGCGCAATTGGTCGCGCCCGACTCCGCCCGTCAACACCGGGACGTGGTTGACGTAAGCGTCTTCGACCATCGTCTTCAACGTGGCCTCGGTGTCGCGCGTGGCAAACTCGTACTCGACGTGATTGTCCCACAACGCCGAGAGCCGCGCCTCGGCAAGCCCCGAGCCCGCCAGGCCCAGATGACGCACGAAGAATTCGAGCGTGCGCAGGTTGGCCAACTCCGCCGCCTCCTCGTTGAAATGCTCTCCGCCGACGCGGGCGAAGGCGTGATCCTGACCGGGGTAATCGCGCAGCGCGATGAGCGGATGGTCGCCGAGCGCCGCGTGAATTTTGGCTTGCGCTTCGCGCGGGCAATACTGATCTTTCTCGGCGATGTGCAGCATCAGCGGAGCGCCCAGATTGTCGATTTCGCCCAGAGCTTTCTCGATGCCTACGCCGTAATAGCCGACGCTGCAATCGGGATACCGGCGAACCGCCATCAGGTAAGCGAGCTTCCCGCCCAGGCAGAAGCCGACCGCGCCGACTTTTCCCGTACACGCCGGGTGGCTACGCAAAAAGGCCATCGCCGCGCCCGCGTCATCGACTGCCTTGGCCTCATCCAACCCCTGATACAGCTTGAAAGCGCGTTTCCATTCAATGTCGGTCTGATCCGTCAATTGCACCCCGCGCTCCTGCCGCCAGAACAGATCGGGGCAAATCACGACGAAACCGCGTTGCGCGTACCAATCGGCGATCGAACGCATGTCTCGATTGACCCCGAAGATTTCCTGCAAGAGCACGATGCCTGGCCCGGTGTTTCCGGGCGGCAACGCCAGATAGGCGTCGAATTCATTGCCGTCGAAAGATGTTATGGTTGTCATTGCAAATTCCCTAGTTAGCCTGTGTTAGGCCGCAGGCTCATGTGGCGCGAACCCACTGACCAAATACTTGACGGGCGCCAATGTTGCGTTTACTCATAGCTGATTCGTCCCGCAATCTAACGGCAAAGATTACGCGGCGCGCTTTTTGCGCTCGCGTGCATCGCCGTTGTTAGGCTTCGTGTTTTTATGGTCTCTCAAATATCACCATCTTGCTGCCATAGTCGAAGGTCACGACAAAATCTTTGAGGAAGAGATTTCCGATACTCCCTTCAGACGAGCTGTCATCGTGCCCGGTACCCTTCATAAAGAAGGTCGCACTAGCCTTCTCCAAAGATATTTCCCCCACCCTCAATCGTTCAATCTTTCCTTTACGGACGGCTGCCTGTCCATTATATCCCACTGACGTATCTAGCTCGGCTTTGGTCGCTTCCTCTTGTAACCCGAGCTTAGAAATCGCATTTGGTTTCAGAGACAAGGTCAGGCTGGAGCCCGTATCAATTAGTGCTGTAATCTTTTTCTCATTGACATAGGCTTCAATGACAGGAAGCCCGTCCACTAATCTGAACGGTAGCGCCATCCTGCTCGCCTTGTTCTGCCGCATCTCAGATTTGATAATTGGCGAACCGGTATAAAAGCGCACCACAAGCTTTGCATAATCAATTTGCACGATACGATTCTTAAGTAGTGAGTACCCCAACACGCCGTGAAGCTGCCTTCCCAATCGCTGACTAGGTTTTGACAGATCTATTGCCGCAGCCGGGATATTCCTGGCTACGAGATTCCCCACCTCAATCAGCGCCAGCTCAGTCGGGTAAGCCTGATTTTTATCTGTTCCTCCTCCCGACCCTTGAAATCCTTTCCCGGCGATTTTGAGGCCCATCTCCTTGGCCGATGCAAGGTCAACGGCCGACGGGTTAGTCCCTGTATCCAACAACATGTTGTAAGGGCCTTTGCCATTGACTTTCACTTGTAGGACTATTTGGTTGTGCGCAAATGTAAACGGCGCCTCGATCAATTGCTGCTGACCTGCTGTTTGAGCCATCCCCACACCATTGCAGACTAGAAGCAATAACTGCGCGATGAGGAGATTGATTAGTTTTGGTTTCAAAATTTGCTCCCTCCATTCTCAGTGATAGTGGGCGATAAGAAGCCTAACGCTCCGGTTCAGCGGCGGGCCGCGCAGCGGACCGTCCGCTGCAACCGGTTGTTATGCGTCTCATGAATCCAGTGCACCCGGGGGCAACGCCTTAAGTCCTGGCCTCAACGATCCCCTTGATGGTTAATAGCACGCCCGACCAGAATTCATCGGAACGGGCTCGTTTGATTTCATCCGGAATGTTGTCCTCGGTAACCGAGAGGACGACGCCAGGGTCCCCCGATTCGATGCGGAAGGTCCAGTTCCGGTAGTTCTCCGGGAGATCCGGCAACTGCTCCAGATCGCTCCAGTGGCTGTACTGCAGTAGTCTCTCAGGCCGGTATTGCAGGATGGTTCCCTTCTCATGGTAGGCATTGCCGTTGAACTCCCCCGTGAACGTGATGGGACTTCCTTCTTTCCAATCTGAGCGGACCTTAGCCCCGAAGAAATACTCTTTGGCGGTGGCCGGATTCACAAGGGCATCCCAGACATCCGCACTAGATGCTTCGATCTCGATGGATGCCCTTGACACGTGTTTTCTTTCCATTCTCAGTCACTCTCGTTGATTGACGCATAACATGAATTATACGGACGGACGAACTGTCTACTATTAGGCAGCGTAGATGATTCGATTCCTGATATGAGGTCGAACGCAACGATTTTGTCGTACCTCGATTCCGGAAACTGAAGCTCATGACTCCATTCTCCTGAAGCTTACATCATAAGCGGGCGCAGTATAATTCCGGCATTCACCGCTGGCAATCAACCGGGGATGACGAGATCTAACCTGGCGCCAGCAAAGAACGATTGTGGCTCCTCTTTCAGATTCGCAGGAAGATTTTTCTGCGTTGCATCCAAAACAGAATCATCCAGTAAACAATCAGCACGAGCGCGCCGATGAGCAGCGGCTCGTAAGCGTCGCCGAAAACTTTGAAGCTGTTCTGGCCCAGGTGAGTCTTCAATGTGGCGGAGAAGAACCCGGGCAGCAATTCGGCGATGCAATAAGCGGCGATGGAATTCATGCCGATGACGACCAGCGGAAACGCCCATCGCTTCCACCCCTTCACGTCAATCAGCGCGTAAAACGCCGCCATCAGTAGGAAGCACCAGCCGCCGCTGAACAGCACCCAGCTCGGAGTCCAGATGCGTTTCACCACGGGATTAATGCCCAACCGCCCGATCAACCAGCCGCCGATCAGCCCGATGACGCCCGCGACCAGGAACCATTTCACTTTGCTCAGAGGCTCGCGCTTGCCGCGAAACACGTTGCCCGCAATCAAGCCGAGAATCATCGTGCCGAGCGTCGGGATGAAGCTGAGCGTCGCGTATCCACCAGCATTGAAGGCTCCGTTGAACGCGAACGGTTTCTCGCGCGGGAAGAGATTCAAAAACCAAACATCGAATGCCCACGCCAGATTGGTATTCTTGTTCCAATGCGCGGCAAACCCGCTCATCCAATGCGGCCAGTCTTTCGGCACGCCGGCCGTCGTCGTGTCAAAATCCGCCGGGGGCAGCGGGTAGAGCGCGAACGCCAGCCAGTAGCCGACTAAAACCACGCCGAGCGCGATCCATTGCGCGCGCATCGAGCGCATTCCCAGCAGAAACAAAAATCCGTAGCCGAGCCCGATCTGCGTCAACGTGTCTTCAAAAGTGAAATAAGTCATCGGCCGGTTGACCGAACGCAGGAAGATGCCGAGACAAATCAGGATAAACGCCCGCGTGAAGGCGTGAAGGATCATCTGCCGCTCCGATTGGCCTTTGGCCATCCGCGCCGCCAGCGAGAACGGCAGCGCCACTCCGACCACGAACGAAAACGACGGCTGGATCAGGTCGTGCAACGAACAGCCTATCCATTCGACATGCGATTGATGATGCGCCAGGAACCTCCAGAACCCGCTCTCCGGCAGCGCCCGCGACACGCGGCTCAATCGCAACACCTCGGCCATCATCAAAAGCATCACGAAGCCGCGATAGGCGTCTAGTGAAAGTAAACGCTCGGTCAGTGTCGTTGGGCCGAAGCGCGATTTGACGGCCTCCTTCACATCGACTTTCGTTTGAACATCATTGGCGGCCGTCGGTTCGGCAAGATCGGTTGCTCGAAGCATGTGTCATGCGCCTCACTGGTTAATGGTGTGCTGTTAAAACGGCGAAATTAAACCACGAAGAGACGAAGAACGCGAAGGAAAGCGGTCATCCCGTGATCCCCGTGGTTGAACCTGTCCCAATGTTTGTTACTCCGATTTAGATCAATTTGCGATTGCGTGTACGGGGGCGCCGGATCAGTACCGCGAGCGGTAGCGAGCGTTGCTCCATCAAGAGACCGCTTCAGTAAGCCACGCTCGCTACCGCTCGCGGTACTGATCCGTACGCCCAATTGCAAACCGATCTAAATCCGGATGAAGCGGTCAGGATCATTCCGTTTCTCTTTTGCTTCTCACTTCAGTAGAATCCCGCTTACTTTATTCAACAGCTATCATCACAATCACGAAGGAGAAATACTTTGGCCATCATTAAGTCCTTTCGCGCCCTTCGCCCTTTGCCGGAACAGGCGGCAAACGTCGCCGCGGTTCCCTACGACGTAGTCAACACCGAAGAAGCCCGCGCGCTCGCCGGCGACAATCCACTCAGCTTCCTGCGCGTATCACGACCCGAAATCGAGATGCCCGAAGGCGTGAATGTCTACGCTGATGAGGTCTATGCCGAAGCCGCGTCCAATTTCGACCGGCTGATCGCGCGCGCGCCGCTCGTCATCGAAGACGAACCGAGTTTTTATCTCTACCGGCTAGTGATGGCCGGGCGGGCGCAAACCGGATTGGTCGCCTGCTGTTCGATTGACGAATACGATGACGACACGATCCGCAAACACGAACGCACGCGCAAAGACAAAGAGGACGACCGCACGCGGCACATGCTGACGATCAGCGCGCAAACCGGCCCCGTCTTTATGACCCATCGCCCGAATGCGGCGGTCAAAGAGCTGGCGCGGGCGGTCATCGTCACGGAGCCGCTCTTCGATTTCATCGCGTCTGACGAGATCGCCCATACCGTCTGGCGCGTGCCCATGGGGCTGAACCAGGCGCTGATCGAAGCCTTCGGCGAAATCCCGCTGCTGTATATCGCCGACGGCCATCACCGCGCCAAGAGCGCGAGCCGCGCGCGCGAAACGCTGCGGTCCCAAAATCCCGGTCACACAGGCGCCGAAAAGTACAATTTCTTTCAGTGCGTCATCTTCCCTTCCGACGAGCTTCGCATTCTGCCTTACAACCGCGCGGTCAAAGACCTCAATCACTATTCGCCGGAAGATTTCCTGAAAGAGGTCGAAGCGGAATTCGAGGTCATCCCTGACGCCGACCCGCGCCCGAACAAACCCAACCGCTTTTCGATGTACCTGGACGGCCGATGGTACGGGTTGAAGCTCAGGCGCGAGGTCACGCAACGCATCAAGGTGGCCGACCGGCTGGACGTGAGCATCTTGCAGGAAGAGTTGCTGGCGCCGATTCTCGGCGTCCAGGATGTTCGCACCGACAAACGCATTGAATTCGTCGGCGGCGTGCGCGGCACTCAGGAGCTCGAACGACTGGTCAATTCGGGCGCGTTCGCCGTGGCGTTTTCGCTATACCCGACAACGCTCGACGACCTGATGGATATTTCGGACGCCGGCGAGATCATGCCGCCCAAATCAACTTGGTTCGAACCTAAGCTGCGAGATGGTCTGCTGAGTCATTTAATTTGACGATGAGAAGTCAGGAGAGATGACGGAACAAACGGAAATAACGGAAAAGACGGAAAGATTCTGATGAAAGTTCTGATCGCGGACAAATTCGAAGAAAGCGGAATCAGCGGACTGAAAGAGATCGGCTGCGAAGTCGTTTACAACCCCGATTTAAAAGACGACTCGCTGGCCGAAGCCATTCGCGATTCTCAAACCGACGTCCTGGTCGTGCGTTCGACCAAAGTCACCGAAGCGATGCTCGCGGCCGGGCGATTGAGTCTGGTCGTGCGCGCGGGCGCGGGATACAACACAATTGACGTGAAGGCGGCTTCGGCGCGCGGCATCTACGTTTCAAACTGCCCCGGCAAAAATTCAATCGCCGTGGCCGAGCTGGCCTTCAGCCTGATCCTCGCGCTCGACCGCCGCATCGCCGACAACGTGGCCGAACTGCGCGCGGGCAAATGGAACAAGAAAGAGTACGGCAAAGCGCGCGGGCTGTACGGCCGCACGCTGGGCCTGATCGGACTCGGGCAGATAGGCCGCGAGATGATCGCCAGGGCGAAGGCCTTCGGGATGAACGTCACCGGTTGGAGCCGCAACCTGACGCCCGAATCGGCGGCGGAACTCGGCATCGCGTTTCGCCAAACGATCATTGAAGTCGCGCACGATTGCGACATCCTGAGCGTGCATCTCGCCCTTGCGCCCGACACGCGCGGCATCATCAACGCCGACGTCTTCGAGGTGATGGAGCCGGGATCGTATCTGATCAACACGTCGCGCGCGGAAGTGATTGATCAGACCGCGCTGAAACAGGCCATCAAGACCAAAGGCATCCGCGCCGGCCTGGACGTCTTCGCCGACGAACCCACGGCGGCGGCCGGCGATTTCAACGATGAGGTCGTGTCCTTACCGAACGTTTACGGCACGCATCACATAGGCGCTTCGACCGATCAGGCGCAAGAAGCCATCGCCGCCGAAACCGTCCGCATCATCGGCGCGTTCAAAGAGACCGGCAATGTGCCGAACGTGGTCAATCTGGCCGACCACACTCCCGCGACACATTTGTTGGTCGTTCGACATCTGGATCGGCCCGGCGTGCTGGCCCACGCGCTGAACGAGATCAAAGCGGCGAACATCAACGTGCAGCGGATGGAGAACATTGTCTTCGCGGGCGCCGAGGCGGCAGTCGCGCGTATCGAGCTGGACGGCGCGCTTGAACAGGAAATAGTGGATCGCATTCGTAGCGGCAACGGCGATATTATTGAAATCAATCTAATTGCTCTGTAACCGCTCAAGCCAATTGACCCGCTCGACTGATTTAAAGGAGGGAATAAATGGTCTTAATTCGCTCTGTAAAACCGCTGGAAAATTTCCTGGTTAGTCTGGTCTTCAGCGACGGCGAACAGAAAGACGTCGACCTTGAGCCGCTGCTTCGTGGGCCGATATTCGAGCCTCTGCTTCGCGACCCGGAACTCTTCCGCGCCGTAAAGGTGGATGAAGAGCTGGGAACGATTGTCTGGCCGAATGGCGCTGACATGGATCCTGATGTTCTTTATGGCTCATATCTACCCGCCTGGATGCAGGTTGAAGAAGTAATCCACGCATTGCGCTGAACCGATCAAGCTGAAACAGCAAGTTCGATGGCACAAGCAGCGATTTGAAAAAGTAATCATAAGTGGAGTGAAAGGCCGTGATTGATCCAGGTTCAATGACTGAAAAATTCTCCGAAACGGGGCAGAAGGTAATCCGCCACGCCATCGAGATATCGAAGAGCCGCGATCACAACTATCTCTCCCTGATCCACGTCTTCACCGCGATGAGCGAGGCTGAAAGCGCTCTGTTCATCGAGACCATGCAGGCCATTGGTATAGACTCGCATTCAGTCACTCGACTGCTTGAGCAGGAGTTGGCCAAAAGCCAGCCGTACGCAGGCCGCAAGATGGCCATTCCCGAAGAGACCCGTGACTTATTCAACCACGCGCTGAGGCGCGCGAGGTCACAAGGGCGTCAACAGATCGAATCCCACGATCTGTTCGTCGCGCTTTTCGCCGACCCGAACGGGACGCCACCCGAAATTCTGCGCAGCCTCGGAGTTGATCCCTCCAGCGCCCCGGATTTTCACCACGATGTTGACCGCTTGATCAAAGACATCGAACTACACTTCAAAAATAATTCGTAAAAGGAGTCTTCATAAATGACCGATCGTGTTTTTAACTTCAGCGCAGGCCCGGCGACGCTGCCCGTAAGCGTGCTCGAACAGGCCCAAAGCGAAATGCTCAATTACAAAGGCGCGGGGATGTCCGTGATGGAGATGAGCCACCGCTCCAAAGCCTTCGAGTCGATCATCCAACAGGCGGAAGCCGATCTGCGGACGTTGCTCAACATCCCGGAAAATTACAAAGTGCTCTTCCTGCAGGGCGGCGCGAGCCTGCAATTCGCGATGATTCCGATGAACCTGCTGCCAAAAGGCGCGAGCGCCGACTACATCCTCACCGGCAGTTGGGGTCAGGGCGCGTTCAAAGAGGCGAAGAAGCTCGGCGCAGCGCGCGAAGCCGCCACGACAGCCGACACCAACTTTAACCGCCTGCCGAAACCTGAAGAGACCAAGCTCGACGGAGGCGCCGCTTACGTACATTTCACTTCGAACGAGACGATCTTCGGCGTGGAGTTCAACGAAGAACCTGCCACGGGCGATGTCCCGCTCGTCTGCGACATGTCGTCCGATTTCATCAGCCGCCCGGTTGACGTGTCGAAATACGGGTTGATCTACGCCGGCGCGCAGAAGAACGCCGGCCCGGCGGGCGCGACCATCGTCATCGTCCGCGAAGACTTGCTGGAACGCATTCCGGCCAATGCCGAAAGCTTGCCCGCAATGCTCGATTACAAGAACCTGGCCAAGAACGGCTCGATGTACAACACGCCGCCCTGTTACGCGATCTACATCTGCGGACTGGTCTTCAAATGGGCGCTCAACGACGTCGGCGGGCTTGAAAAGGTTTACGCGCTCAACAAAGAGAAGGCCAAGATTCTCTATGACGCGATCGATTCGTCCGACGGTTATTACCGCGGCCACGCGGAGAAAGATTGCCGCAGCCTGATGAACGTGACGTTCCGTTTACCGAGCGAAGAACTCGAAAACAAGCTCGTCAAAGAGGCGACGGCGGCCGGGTTGGATGGATTGAAAGGCCATCGTTCGGTGGGCGGGCTGCGCGCCTCGATCTACAACGCGTTTCCGAAAGCGGGCGTTGAGAAGCTGGTCGAGTTTATGAACGAGTTTCAGAAAGACAACCAGTAGCGCAAACACTTTCTCAACACAAAGTGACAAAGACCCTTTGTCACTTTGTGTTGAGAAAGCCTGATCCACGCCCATTTCAAATACAGTTTCCTACCGGTAAAGTCGCGCGGCGACGCATCCTGCTTCATTGATCACTCTCTCTTCAAATCCGAACCCGCTCAGCCAATGCGTGTTCGCCTGCGCTCGCCACCACGTCCACTGCCGCTTCGCGTAATGCCTGGTGTCCAGCTTCATCTGCTCGATCGCGCTTTCGAGCGTACGCCGGCCCAGCAGGTATTCGACGAAGCGTTTGTAGCCGTGAGCGTTGAACGCCTTCGCAGTCGGCGGAACGCCTGAATCGATCAATTCTTGAATCTCTTCGAGCAATCCGTGTTCGACCATCACGTCCACGCGGCGGTTGATGCGTTCGTACAATTCTTCGCGCGGCGGTTCGAGCACGAAGTAATGCAACCGCCCGGCGAATTCGGTCGGCTCTTCGGGCGAACGTTCCTGCCATTCGGAGAGCGTCCTGCCGGATGAAAAATAGACTTCGAGCGCGCGAATCACTCGCGACCAATCCTTCGGCGCGAACTTCATCGCCAGCTTCGGGTCAACGCGGGCGAGCAATCGGTGCAGACGCTCGGTCCCACGCTTTTCCATGATCCTCTGCAATCGCGGGCGAATGCTTTCATCAATCTCCGGCGATTCGAAAAATTTCGTCGTCAAAGCGCGCAGATAAAATCCGGTGCCGCCAACCAGGATCGCTCCCTTCCCTCTCGATTCGATGTCGGAGATGACCTTTCCTGCTTCTTCCGCCCAGGCCACGGCGGTGAAATTGACCGTCGGCTCGACGATGTCGATCAGGTGATGCGGGATGCCGCGCCGCTCTTCCATCGGGACTTTCGCCGTGGCGACGTTGACGCCGCGATAGACCTGCACCGAATCGCAGTTGACGATCTCGCCGTCAAACGCCGCGGCGAGCGCCATGCCGAGGTCGCTCTTGCCCGACGCTGTTGGGCCGACGACCGCGATGAGAGGAGATTTCGAAGACGACTGGTTCATCAAGGAAGATTGAACCAACGATAAACCGCCAAAGCAAGCAGCAAGCCGCTCAACAGCCACGCGCCGATCCGCTGGTTTCTGGTCATGATTTTCTCCCTTTTGCCCAATGGCAAAAGTTAAGAGGAAGAGAGAGCACGGAAAAGACGGAAATAACGGAACAAACGGAAAGGGCTGAAATTCTTTTAGATTTTCCGTTTGTTCCGTTATTTCCGTCTTTTCCGTGCTCTCTCTTCACTGTCTTGATCCGCGAACTTACAAGCTTCCTTTTGCCTTCTCGGTGATTGCGCTAAAGTCTGCGGTGAATTCTTCAACCCGGTCAAGGAGTACATCTCATGCTCATCTTCCCGATAAACACCGAGACGTTCAAAAAATCATTCCTCTCAGGCGACGGCCAGATCGAACTGCAATCCGATCAGGACCTCTGGATGACGCTGATTGCGGCGGACGGAAAGTTCCTGCCCAATATTGGCCGCATCGCCGACGTCAATTTCAAACTCGCAAACGAAGAGAATTTCCGATTCGGGCGCGAGGGCGGGATGCGGCTGAGCGTAAGCGCGGGCGCGACTCACCGGGTTCAATTGATCTGGCCTGATGAAGACGACCAGACGTTGAAGGCTCTGGGGCTGAATGAATTTCTGACCGAAGACAAACTTTACGCGCGGTTGTTTTTCAGCGCGAAGGGCGACCTTGCGGCGGACGCGAAGATTCCGGCCGGAACGCTATCGGCCACTTTCGGCATAGCCGCGGGCGGCGATGTCTATTACGAACGGTTGAAGGTTTATGACGCCGAGGAATCCGCGAAAGAGATTCTGGGCGAACTGCTGGCGGGCGCGCGGCTGCCGCAGCAGGTCGATTCCGTCGCCGAGATCCCCGAACCCGGCGAGGCGCTGATCACGCAATTCGGCGGTTATTTGAAATTGAAGGCGGGAATGAATTGGGGGTACGAGCTGACCGGGTCGCGCTCGATTGAATTGAATCAACTCAAACTCGATCTGGATTACGCGCTGCGGATGATGGCGGCGGTGTCGGCCGGCTATTCGCTCGCGGGCGATTTCAGCGTTGAGGCGCGTCGCGGCGCCGAAGACGGATGGGCGCGTTTCGTGGTTCGCAAAAAACGCGACTCGCAATTCAACTTCGCCGCCGATTTCGGATTCGAGGGCAAAGT
>Ga0187894_10005540_pt1 | contig 12816 bp, 7 predicted proteins | sample GBC1701081metaG_FD_136650 | JGI IMG/M metagenome (GOLD analysis project Ga0187894, IMG submission 136650) | White microbial mat communities from a lava cave in the Kipuka Kanohina Cave System on the Island of Hawaii, USA - GBC170108-1 metaG ... | reverse complement strand
TTCGATAATCCTAGCCAGCTCAAAAAACAATGTGCCGCGCACGTCCGCAAATCCAGCGCGATTGCCGATAATGGAAAAAGGCTGACAGGGAAAGCCCGCAAAAAGAATGTCATGATCAGGAATATTTTCAGTCTGCACTCTAGCTATATCAGCTTCAGGGCGAATGTCATAATTATGCTCATAGGTCTTTCTGACCTCTTCATCAATATCACAGGCAAAGACACACGCCATGCCAAGCGAACTCGCCGCTTGATGGAAGCCGCCGATACCGCAAAATATGTCCACAAAGGTCAGGGTTTCATAGCCAGCCCAATAACCTTCCAGATGCGTTTCAGTTTCTTGGGGCTTCATTTCACTGCCGCCTTGAATCAGCCGCAATTGCGGTCTTACTTTCGGCTCTTCTTTGGGCTGCTTTCTCTTCTCCGTTTTCGGCAAAGGCTTCGCTTCTAGCATCACCTTGATTGTATCTCCAAAATCAAGGGATGGCTGGTCGTTATTCTCATACGCCTCAACTTCTCGCACAAGATTATTTGCCTTTGTTATCATGGTGGGCGCCCTTTAGTGTGAGGTCTTGCCTATCAGTGTTTTGTCCATCAGGCGACCTTCACAATTTTGTAGCGCATTGATCAAATCGCGCCACTTCGTTTTTACCTTTCCGCAAATTGTAACAATAGCCAAACTCCGCGCACAATAACGATGAAGGCGCCGCGAACCGGCTTTATGATAGATGCCGATGATACCACCTTTTAACAGACTCCAACAGTCTTCAATTGTATTTATGTAGATGCTGCCTTGTGAGAAATGACCTAACGAGTGATTAATGATTTTATGCTTGCAATTCTTTTCCAGCGCAGAGTAAAAACCAAAGCTATCCAAAATCACAGTTGAATCTTTTTTGACATCGGAAAAGCAAATGATAAGGTCTGTGAGTTTTTTGAATTTAGCAACAATCTTCATAACAACATCCTCACATCACAATCTGTACTCTCTTGACACTTGTATTGTACTAAATTCGATTAGGACTGTCAACTGTATTCTTGCCAAGAAAACTATAGAGAAGGCTGTGAAGAAAATTGCTCTTCACAGCCTTTATCTCACTTACAGGGCTTTTGAATCAATCAGCCGTCAGCATTCTATTTGTCCTTCCAATCAGGCAAGCGTCCGGGTGTGTAGGGAGCGCCAGCCACTTCCAGGGCTTTCTCCAGTTTCACCAAGTCACCTTCAACGAGACTTCGCAAACGTCCCAGTACCGCCTCAAAATCCTTTGAAGCAATGGCGTACTGTTCGCGTTGCGTCTGTGTCGGGCGTTGCAGGGTCTGGTCAAGCCCGCCGCGAATGCCGGAAACGCGGTCATTGATTGAAGGCACGACGTTTTCATTGCGCGACGCTATCGCCGTATCGCCTCTGAGTTGTCGCTGGATGTCGTTCAGACGTTTTTCAAGCGCGGCAATGTCGTCTATCAATTTCGCATCCGCGCTCGGTGATTCGACCACAGCGCGACGCATCAAGCCGAGTCGTGTTCTGACACTGTTCGACACATCCAGCGCCCCGACTAACGCCCGACTCAATTGCGCCACCTTCTTCTGAAATTCAACCAACGCGGCGCGGTCTTCGGGGCTGACACCGGCGAGCCGTTCGGTAGTGACGGTGAATTCCTGTGGCGCGGATAGCGACGTAAAGACGCCATTGACGCGCTTCACCATCGAAACTTTATATCGCCCTTCGGTTACGAGCGAACCGGATGGTTGCTGTGCAAAAGGGTTCTCATCACCGGGCGGTTGGGCGGGCGCGAGTTGCGGCGCGGGATAGCGCAAATCCCATGCAACGCGATTCATTCCCGGCGCGGCGGGCGCTGTCAGACGCCGCACGACATTACCCTCTGAATCAGTAACAACGAGAAACAGCGCGGGCGCTTCTTCCTCTTCTTCGGCACGGAGTTGTTCCCAATTCGGATACGGCGTAGTACCACGTCGTTCGGCTTCCTGTCGCATCTGCCTACGGGTCTTGAACGGCTCTTTCATATAGTAGGTAAAGGTTGCTCCGAAAGCGGGATTTTCAGCCGTGTAGTACGATTCGCCCTGAAAGGCTTTGCCGCGTCCGCCGAGGGGTTGCGCCTGAATATAGAGCAAGGCGTCTTTCACCGGGAAGAGCCGCGCTTCTTCGTTGAGCATTTCCGGCTTGAGCAAGCGGAGCGGCGTGTAGTTATCCAGCACATAGAAGCCGCGTCCGAAGGTGGCAATCACCAGATCGTTTTCGCGTTTCTGGATTGCAAGATCACGAACCGCGATGGTCGGCAAGCCGCCTTTCAGTTGCGTCCATTTCGCGCCGCCATCTATTGAGAAGAACAGCCCGAACTCGCTGCCGACAAAGAGCAGATTCGGATTCACATGGTCTTCGGCAATGGCAAGCAATGGGTGAGCCGGAAGATTTGCTTTTATCGAAGTCCAGCTTTTTCCGGCATCGGCGCTTTTCAGAATATAGGAATTGAAATCGGCGTTCTTATGATTTTCAAAGGTCGCGTAGACCGTATTGGTGTCGTGTTGCGATGCCAGCAAGCGGCTCACATAGGTCATATCGGGAACGCCCGGAAATTTGGTTTCGCGCCGCCAGTTCTTGCCGCCATCGTCGCTGATGTTTATAACGCCGTCATCGGTTCCGACATAGAGCAAGCCGTCTTTCTTTGGCGATTCGCCAAGCGCCGTTGAGTTGCCAAAGAACGAGGTGGATTGATTCTTGGCGACGGCATCCGCGCCCCAGACTTTGCCCATCACCGGCAATTGATTACGGTCAAGTTTACGTGACAATTCGCCGCTAATCAGTTTCCACGATTCGCCCCGGTCATCGCTGCGATAGAGTTTGTTCGCTGCGTAATAGAGCCGCGTATGTGAATGCGGGCTGATGATGAATGGCGTATCCCAGTTATAGCGCAAATTCTCTTCTTCGCGTCCGATCAACGGTTGAATGGTCAACTGCTCGCCGGTGCGTTTATCGAAGCGCGACAGGTAGCCGTATTGCAACGCGGAGTAGACGATATTCGGGTCTTCCGGGTCTACCTGTGAACGGAAGCCGTCGCCGCCGAGGGTGACGAACCAATCGGAATTGACGATGCCGTTGATGCTGCGGGTGCGCGACGGACCGCCGACGCTGAAGTTGTCCTGTGTGCCGCCATAGACATTATAGAACGGCAAGGCATTATCAACCGTCACATCGTAGAATTGCGCTGTCGGCAGATTGGGTTTGTAGTGCCAGTTTTCGCCTCTATCCCAGCTTTCATAAACGCCGCCATCACAACCGAGCAGATAATGGCGCGTATTGTCCGGGTCAACCCAGAGGGCGTGATTATCTACGTGCTTATTCTTTTCGCCAAGCGGTCTGAAGGTGCGCCCGCCATCATCCGACACCTGAAAGATGACATCCGGCAAATAGACGCGATCCACATCTTTCGGGTCGAGAATGATCTGCCCGTAGTACATTCCTTGTGCCACAGTGGGGCTGCGACGCTCCCAACTGCCGCCTTTATCAGTAGAGCGATAGATGCCACTGCGCCGGTCTGCCGCTTCGATGGTGGCAAAGACAATATTCGGGTCAACAGGTGAAACCGCCAGCCCGATGCGTCCCATATCCACGTTTGGCAAACCGTTTCTCAGCTTATTCCATGTCGCTCCGGCGTCGGTTGATTTGTAGATGGCGCTTTCCGGTCCGCCGTTGATGAGCGTAAAGACGTGGCGGCGGCGTTGATAGGTTGCCGCATAGAGCGTATCGGGATTACTCGGATCAATGACCACATCGGTTGCGCCGGTATGCTCGCTGATGTTGAGAATCTTATTCCATGTTTTGCCGCCGTCGGTGGTCTTATAAAGTCCCCGGTCGCCGCCCGCGCCCCAGAGCGGTCCTTGCGCGGCGACGTAGAGGTGATCGGAGTTGCGCGGGTCAATGAGGATACGCCCGATATGTTCGGAGGTTTTCAAGCCGACATTCTTCCACGTCTTGCCGCCATCATCGGAGCGATAGACGCCATCACCGTAAGCGACGCTACGCTGGCTGTTGTTCTCGCCCGTGCCGACCCAGACCGTCAACGGGTTCTTCGGGTCAAGCACGACAACACCTATCGAGTAAGAGCCTTCATTATCAAAAACCGGCGTCCATGTGGTTCCGGCATTAGTGGTGCGCCAGACGCCGCCCGACGCCACGGCAACGAAGTAGTTGCTCTTGTCCTGCGGGTTGACGGCGAAATCCACGACGCGCCCGGAGATGAACGCCGGACCGATGGAGCGCATTCGCAGCCCGTTAAAGGTGGCGCTGTTCATCTTATCGGGCGGCTGTTTGGGTTCTTCTTTTTTCGGCTCTTCTTTCTTTTCAGGCTGTTGCGCGACAGCCGCAAGCGAAGTTGTGAATAGGGTAATGAGTAAGCAAAGCAGTACAAAACGAGGCAACGATTTCAAAGCGAATCCTCCGGCGAATGATGATTTCAAAGTATTGATAGAAGCGGGTGTGAATCCACTGGTACGCCAAAATCATACAGGCAGATTTGCACCGCTTTCAAGAACGAGACATCAGGCAAGGGGAAAGTGTGAACCACGAAGCACACGAAGCACACGAAGAGTAGAAAAGGAGTCCAAACCAGCAGAGAGATAAGCCAAGCAGTAAATTTGTCATTTATATGGCTCTCCGCTTGGCTCTTTCCGCTTCCCTTCTTCTATTTTTTATCTTCGTGAGCTTCGTGAGCTTCGTGGTAAAAATCGTTCGCTGCTTATATCTCTCATCTCTTGGCAGCGAATCGCTTACCGTTATGGCAGAGCTTCGATATTGACGAAGAAGCGATATGTCCCGGTGCCGTTATTGACGCCGCAACGGAACTGCACAGCTATCTGTGCGCCGTTTGCCAGTGGCGTTCCTACGGTAATCGTTCCGGCGCTTGCCGTCGCGTTCAAGCCGCCACCGCTGGGCAACAGACTGGCTAAATCGAGCGTCAAGCCTTTCACCGGAACCGGCATACCGCCGACTATGATAGTGACATCGTTGGAAGTGAGCAGGCGCAAGTCAGCTTGTGAGCCGGCTACATTGCCAAGCGTCGTCATATCAATAATGCGGAAGCGCAACTTTGTTACCGCCTGCCCGGTGTTGTTGGTAAAACGCTGGCGGAAGGTGATTGTGCCGAACGAGCCATTGGTTATTGGCGTCGTGCTACGTCCGCGATTTGGCGCCGTGTTCGCAGAAGCCGACGGGTCTAAGAGCGAAGCGGCGATGGTTGCATTATGCTGAATCGGGCTTGCCGAGTTTTCCGGTCCCGGCGCTCCAAGTATGGATGGCGCACCGTTCAGCGTCGCCGCATTTACGGAGACCAATTGGAAGTCCGTTGCATTATTGCCGCTATCAAGCGGTGTGCTGCTGTTCAGTTTACGGTAGAAACAATGCTCGGAAGCGGTTGTAATGCCATTGGCAGGCGTTAGCCCAACGCCTTCGCGGAAAAGCGCATCAGCGACGCCGCTAAATCCGGCAGCGTCGAGGCGATTGCCGAGGTTGAAGCTACCGGGATTGCTGGTCTTGAACAATGCCAGCCCCGCGCCATCGGCAATATCGGTCGCGTATGTGCTATCGGCAGAGGCGGCAGCCGCGAGCGTATAACCGTTTGAGTTAGCAATCAGGTAATGCCCGTTCGCCGGAATCATCGTGCCGTTCGGAATGGTAAAAACAACGGCTTGCGAGCCATCGAATTTGACCAGCGACCAACCCGCAGAGCCATCACTTGCCGCCACAGTAAGCGGCGAGGCGGTTGTGTTGTAAAACTCGATGTACTCATCCTGCGCCGGGTCTGCGGGTATGGTAATGGCTTCAAGCGATTCTTGCAGAATCGTCTCTGCGGTTGAATTGCCGCGCAAGCGGAATTCACTGATGATGAGGTCACTGGTCGGGGTGATAATGGTAAGCGTTGCCGGGTTCGATTGCGCCATGTCGCAACCGTTCATGACCTTCAGCGAATAACTGCCCGCGTCGCCCGCCGTGATGTTCGTCAGCGTCAGCATCGGCGTATCCGCGCCGCTAATGTTACCGCCGTTTGTCAGTCCCATCATGCCCTTGAACCATTGGTAGACAAGCGTTGGCGAACCTGTGGCGGCGGCGCTGAAGCTGACCGTATCGCCAACTGCCCCCGTAGCATTCGCCGGGTCCATAGTGATTGACGGCAGCGCACAGATGAAGAGCGAGTACATCTGACTGCCGGTGCAGCCGGTCATGGTATCGGTCGCCGTTATCGTAAAGTTGAAAGTCTCGGAAACGACAGGCGTACCGGTGAGCCCACCCGCAGGAGATAAGTTCAGATTGTTAGGCAGACTGCCAGCCGTCACCGCGAAGGTGTACGAGCCACTGCCGCCGGATGCCGTAAGCATGGCGTTGTAGGGCGTTCCCTGTGTGCCATCCGCCAAGGTTGGCGGCATCAGGGTAATTGCCGGACAGGTCATAATGTTGGTGGTCACGGCTGCCGGTGAAGAGTTATTGGTGGTGGCGTCGTTCAATTCGACAATGGTATTGTCGGGGTCAACCACTGCCGCGCCGCTTGGCGCAGTGACTAAACCGGTTGCCGTCGGCGTGACGTTGACCGTAATTGTACCGTTATTGCCACTCATGATGCTGCCGCCGGTACAAGTGACAACGCCGGACGACTCCATACAGGTGAAGCCATTTGTGCCGGTGGCGTTGTTGTAAGTGACGCCGAACGGCAAGGTGAATTGCACTTTAACGCCAGTGGCGTCGGCGCTGCCGCCGTTTGCCGCCGTCACCATATAGTTATAGGGAATGCCGACAAAGCCATTTGCCGGAGCATTGACGCTAACGGTCAAGTCCGGTTGCAACGCCGGAGCCAGGGCGACGCCGCGAAAGGCGGTGCGAGTGGCGGCGGTAGCCAGCAAGGTTGGCGTACCCACGAACGCGCCGTTGTAACCGCTACTATCGGTCAGTCTGACCAATTCGCCGCCGCCGGTTGTGCCGCTGCCGCCTTTGCGGGCGGCATAGAGTGTGACCGTTGTGCCGACGACCATGCCGGTCAAGCCGCGATAATCATCGGCGCTCACGCCAATCGTGCCATTGGATGTCCAGACGCCGCCGACGAGCGAAAACTTGGTCAACGCGCCTGCATCGTCATCAGCGATATAGAGCGTATCTACGCCTGCCACAGACATACTCAAATCGGCAAAGAAGAAGCCGTAGGTGCTGGGGCAATTGGTGTCCGTAAGTCCGGTCAAGCGGGTCACGGTTTGTGCGCCGCTTGTCGGTAGCCCCGTTCCTACTGTCTCAACGCCGCGAAAGGTATTCGTACCGGAGCCGGACGAGGCATAGAGTTGCCCGCCGAAGATATTTGTCTGGCGGACATTGGCAAAAGTTCCGCTGGCTGCTGTGCTGGTTAAATCGGTTGAAGTGATATTGCCTAATGCCGAGACATAGCGCACACCGCCTGCGCCGCCCGATACCCAAAAGGTTGAGCCATTGACGCTGGCGACGCTGCGCGGATTGCTGGCGCTGGCAAAATCGGTGAGCGCCGTCGAGGTATCAACCGCGCCGGTCGTATCAATGCGTCCGACGGTGCGATTGACAGTGGCGCTTGTTGTCGTCGGCAGATTGGCAGCCGGCGGCGTGGCGGCATAGCCGGTGAGGAAGATATATCTGCCGTCAACGGAGCGCGTCAAAAAACCTTCGGAGGTCGCCGTGCCACTGGCTACCAACTGTTTCTGAGCGCCACTTACTGTGGTTGGCAGGGCGATGGATTGGACGAGTGTGCCGGCTGTGGTGTACTCATCCACAAAGACCGGATTGCCGGTATTGACCAGTGTGGCGGCGCTGCCATCGCCGACGCGATAGACGACGATATTACCGGCAGTGAAGGCGGCGGCGCGGCTCGTCGGTTGCCAGCCGATGCCGGAAGCGGCAAAGGCGGCAAGAATGGTGACGATAGGAATGAAGATTCTAAAGTTGAAAAACGGGTGCTGTTGTTTCCTGCGAGTTCTTGGGGCATGGTTTCGCACGTTTATCTATTCCTCCTGAAATTGATAGCCAATCATCGCGCCGGAATCGGATGAGGCATCCGGCAAGAGAGCAAATGCACAGACTGACACACCGCTATCCGTCTGTGGACTGAGAACCACCTGATCATAGGAGACTCCATTGAGCCGAACAGGTCTATCAGATGGTGATACGGGGATGAATCACCGAACGGTTAGCTCAATCGAGTAGTGACCTGAAACCTTACTTGAGAGGCAGGCAGAATGGCAATAAGGAGAGCGCGATTTACGAGTTTTTTTGCCTTTGGAAAAGCCGCGAAACGACAAGGCAACATCGGCTGCCATGAATTGCCACTCGTTGTAGTTGAATTGACTCGGGTTCTAATGAATTGCCACTAGGCTTTAGCTGGATTGCCTCTTGCTTTATGAATTGCCACTAGGCTTTAGCTAGTGGGTAAGAGGCATTCTGATTGACTGGCTTTAGCCAAAAGGTTTCGGCTAAAGCCAATCTTTTTGATTGCCCTTTCTCCTCCCGCTAAAGCAGGAGGTAGTTCATCAAGCAGACAACTCGCTAAAGGGAGAAGCAATTCATAAAGCAAGAGGCGCTTCATAGACAAAGCGTCTGGCTATCTTCTGACTCGTGGCGGTTTGCTGACCGGCGGCGACTGGCGTTTGATGTTTACCCTATCGGCGCTTGAGCGATTGACCGCATATGACACAGCCACAGGTTTGCCAGTGGCATCGAGTTCATAGAACGAAAAGCCCTTGCCGCCCTGCGGTGTGCCAAGCGTAAGGGGCAGCATCCCGCGCAAGCCATCTTCAACACCGCCGCTAACATAGCGATTCGACTCCGGCGAATAGTTCAAAAACCACAGCCTCGTAAAATCAACTGGCGCTTCTTCTTCGACGCTCTTCATCAAGCCAATATAGTTATTTCGCACTTCGCCTTTGCGGGTGCGCGATTGGTCGTAGACTACCCAACCGGCGAAGAAACGCCCGTCGCCTTCGAGGTGCAGTATCTCGTCCGGCACCTCGAGGTCTACTTGTTGCGCTCCAATCCAGCCGCCGCGCAGCACTTCCGATTCCGGCAAGCGCACTTCGTACCAGAGAACGGTTTTGGTTTCGTTATCGTCCGCCGAGTCGTTGTCGGTATCGGCTTTCTCTGGTTTGAAGGTGGTTCGCGCTTTGCCGACGATGTCCACAATCAAGCCTTTGTTCAGGTAGGTAACAACATCGCCGCCGGCGTCGCTACGCAGCTTGGCGCGGACTTTCAGTTTGCCCTGCCCCTGTGACGGCAAATCTTTGGTCTTTTCATAGACCGCATTGGTCTTGTCCACAGTGGTTTTATTGACTACATAGCGGGCTTCGAGCCAGCCGGTTTCGCCGCCGGTTATGGCACGAACTTTGTACCATTCTTCGATTTGCGTCGGGGTTCGCACTTGCGCCTGATCGAGTATATCGAGGCGGTCGCCGCGTTTTAGTTCCTTGATATTGAGCGACACTTTGGCAGTTGACGATTTGAGGATAGCTTTCGGCACGGTGACCACGCCTTCATCTATCTTGACATCGCCAATGACATTGCAACCGGAAAAGAGAAGGCTGATGACGACGAGGCAGAGCGACGCCGGAAACTGATTTTTGAGGCGTGAAAAACTAACAAGCATAAACGACAAATTGACAAACGAACCACAGGCTGCGGAATGAAGCGACTTGCATGGATGCCGCAAGGCAAAAAACCGTTGCTTCCAACTGACTTCGCTCCGCAACCCCTTGATTCCGGGAACCGAGCTAGCGACGCGGTGCAGAGATTATGTCTGCGGCGCGGCGCTTTTGATCTCCTGTAGAAGCGAGCGCACTTTAGCAGCATCCTTGGCTCGCCATGCATTGGCTAAATCGAGAACTTTGCTGCGTAGCGCCTGATCTGTGCCGATGGAGCATTGCGATTTCGCATCGTTCCACATCAAGCCGTCATTGATGATTTCCGCCGGATGCCCGTCATAATCCGGCAACGGGTCTTTGTTTGCCATCTCGGTCAGATGATCAAGGCACTTGGAGACGCCCTTCGGCACACCGCGCATCATCATCGCGCTGCCCGCTTTGGCTTTGCGTTTTGCCGGTTTCTTTTTGGCTTTTTGAGGCGCGGCGGCAGGAGCCTCGGTTGGCTTCATCTCCTGTGCCTGAGCCACCGTTGCCGCACTAAAGCCGAATACTGCTACTAAAGAGAGAGTCAGTAGAAATTTTTTCGCGTTCAAACTCATAAAACCTCCGTTGAGATATTCCAAACATCCTGCTATGGGATGGCTACATTATACAAATAACTGACTAAGGGCAACAGCAAGGCGACAATTTTCTCGCAGAAAAGCAAAGCGAGGGAGTAGGGGAGTGGGGGAGTAGGGGAACAGTTTACTAATCGTCATCGCCTGATGCCTTTTGCCCGGAAGGTAATACCCAAATTTCGAGATTGTTAATCATCGAAACCAGCCGGGAGATAATTTCATCATAAGTCTTGAACAATCTTCTGCCGGTGTCTGTTGCCATATATTCGCAGCGAACAGCAAATTCCAGCCAGGTTTGTGTCTCTGCGGCTTCGCCTTCTGCATCGCTTAACTTGCTGACAAAAGCCGCTTCATAGCGCCGTTTGCGCCAGCCTTCCGCAATGTTGGCACACACAGAGCGCGAGGAACGGCGAATCTGATCTGTGAGTGAGTAAGTTTCCTCTTTTGGAAAATGCTTGCTTAATTCAAAGATTTCCATTGCGGCGACAAAAGCCAGTTTATAGACCTCTAAATCCTGATGCCGCACGATCATCTTTCCCATAGCTAATTCTCCTTGATTGCCAAATGCCGGAACCTAAATAGGTGTAATCGGTACTATCTTCTACTCCCTTACTCCCCGACGCCCCTACTCCCCTACTCCCCCGCCGCGTTTCCTCAGTCGTTCAATCGCCTGCCGGAAGCTATCGCGCATTTCGTCCATCTGTCTGCCGAGATTGGCGACTTCATCTTTGAAAAGAAACGATGGCAGTTTTCTGGTGAAAAAAGCGTCGTCGCGGACGGGGGCGCTCAGTTCGCCTAAACTCATGCGGCTGGCAGCGTCAGACAACGACTTGAGGCGCGATGCCAGATTGTTGCCCGCCAGATATCCCAACCCTCCGGCAAGCAAGGTCGCTATCAATCCCGGTATCAGCCATCGCATCGCCGAGACGCCCGCTTGCGCCTCATCTTCTGCGACTGCCGCACCGAGGCTGCCAATCACTGTGCCGTCCAATGATTTTATCGGTTGCCATGCCACGAGATAAGGATTGTTGTTTTCGGTGAGCGTCTCGGTTGCGGCATCCGGCTGATGCCCTGCGCCGAGCAACAGCGGTCTATCGCCAGCATTTGCTGCCAGCACACCGGAAGCGATTATGGTATTGCCGAGCGCGATGAGCGCCCCGGCTGCTTGTTCGGGGCGGCGTTGAATCAACGGTTGCGCTTCAGTGACCAGCGGCGTTTGCAGAGGGTTGGCGTTGCTTCTGCCTTTGTAATAGTTATTGAGCAGCTGCCCGATTAGCGCCACGCCGACGGCTCGCCCGTTGCTGAAGATCGGCGCGGCGGCTTCAATGACTAATGCCTCATTGGTCTTTACGTCATTGCCGACGCGCACCTGAGCGACGCTTTGCAGTCCGAGTCGCGCCAGTCGTTCACCGTTGACGATGACGGTAGCGGCGCTTGGCTGATTGCGAAGTTGCGCCGCATCAGCAAGCGCTTTGGCGGCAACCGAGTTACGATCATCGTCGCCAATCAGCGTTTCACCGGGGCGCGGGCGGTCGTTATGGCGAGCGATGACGCGCCCGGACGCATCGGCGACGATGAGAAAATCGAGGCTGTAGTCATTCTGAGCGCGAGGCAACAAATCTTGTAATCGCGCCATGGCTGCGCCGCTTTCCGCTGGTTGATTATCGCTGCTGACGAGAGCTTTATTGGCAATATCAACAGCGAGTTGCTGGGCGGCAGCTCGCATGGCGTCGAGGCGCTTGTCGTAGACTGCGGCGACCATACGGCTATTGGTCTGGAGTTGTTCGAGAGTGGCGGCGCGAGCGCTTGCCGTACCATTGTTGAAGACAAAGAGGGCTGCCAGAAGAAACGGCAACAGCGCCGCAAGGGCGCATAAGATACCAAGTTTCAGGCTTAGTTTCATGATCGTGTTTCGTCCGTAGCGCTTCCGTCCGTAGTTAGTAGCTTCTGGACGTACTGCTACTTATTCTGTCAACCAGCAGGATGCAGCGAGAATCAGCTAACGAAAAAACTACGGACTACGGACTACGCACTACGGACTATTGTGCATCTTTCACACAACGGAAGCCGGTTCTAGGGAAGGCTTTATCGGCTTCAACATAGCCGCGATACGAGCCGTCGTGTCTCTGGTCGCCGTCATAAGCGCCGCCGCGAATGACCCGATAATTGCGGCTGGCTTCGTCAGGCGCTGTGCCACTGTTACCGGGATAGAGGGCAAATTTGCTTGCCGTCCATTCCCAGACATTGCCAATCATATCGAGCGCCCCGGCAGGGCTTTTGCCATTCGGATATTTGCCCACTTCGGTAACGCTAGTAGATTTGATGTTGGCATTGGCTTGTACCCAATTATTACCCCAAGGGTACTTTTTGCCATCCGTACCGCGAGCGGCGGCTTCCCATTCCTCTTCGGTGGGCAGGCGTTTATTCGCCCACACGGCGTAATCGGTGGCGTCTTTCCACGTTATATTGACCACTGGAAAGCGGTCTTTGCCAGCCGGAAATGAGCCGTTCTCCCAGTCGGAAGGCGCGGGGCGACTGGTCGCCAGCAC
>Ga0187894_10005539_pt1 | contig 12820 bp, 8 predicted proteins | sample GBC1701081metaG_FD_136650 | JGI IMG/M metagenome (GOLD analysis project Ga0187894, IMG submission 136650) | White microbial mat communities from a lava cave in the Kipuka Kanohina Cave System on the Island of Hawaii, USA - GBC170108-1 metaG ... | reverse complement strand
GCGGTTCAGCCGGAAATTGACCGTCCGGCCGCCCACGCCCCCTTCGATCGTGTAATCGACGCGGAAATCCTCCATCGCCGGGTAGAGGAATTCCTCGACCACGCGCGACAGCCGGTGAATCTCGTCGATGAAAAGGATGTCCCCCGTCTCGAGGTTGGTCAGCGTGCTCATCAGGTCGGCCTGCTTGACGATCGCCGGCCCGCTGGTGATGCGGATGCGGTCACCCCGCCCGACTTCGTTGGCGATGACGTGGGCCAGGGTGGTCTTGCCCAGTCCCGGTGGGCCGTCCAGCAGAAGGTGTTCCAGCGGTTCGCCGCGTTTGGCCGCGGCCGCGATGGCGATGCAAAGCTGTTCGATCACCTCGCGCTGACCGACGCAGTCGTCCAGCCGCGCCGGCCGCAGCGCCACGGAATCCCGCTCTTCTTCGCCGACCTGGGCAGCGGCCGAGATGACGCGTTCGCGGGTCATGCGGTAAGTGTCCTTTGGATGCCGTACGGTGACAAGCGGCGCCGGGAGCGGAGCACCCCGTCCCCGCGGTGAAGTAGCGCATCGGATTTGTTACACTGTTTCTAAATGCAACTCAGGGGGGCACTTCGCACGCTCCCCGTCCACGGAGCTCAGAATGCCGTCGAACCGCGTCCCCCCCGCGCGCTGTCAAACGAACTCCCGCACCACCCGCATCCATGCGGCGGCCGCGCTCGCCCTCGCGGCGCTGCTGGGCGCGACGATCCCCCTGCACGCCACCTCGCCCATCCCTCCTCAGTGCATGCAGACGTTTCACCACTTCAGCGTGGCGCCGAACACCCCGGTCGGTCCCAACGGCAACACGGTGGTATTTTCCGCCATCATGGTCAGCAACGTTGAAGGGGTCGTCTGGGACCTCGACGTCACCACCTTCATAACGCACACGTTCATCAGCGACCTCGACATCACCCTGACCTCGCCCGCGGGAACCAGCGTCACCCTGACCACGGACAACGGAGTGGGCTTAGACAATTGCTTCAATGGAACGGTCTGGGATGACCAGGCGGATCAGCCCGTCACCGATGCGACCCACATGAACGGCATCACCTCCACGCCGCTCTCTCCCGAAGAGCCGCTGGCCGCCTTCCGCGGCGAAAACCCCAACGGTCAATGGACGCTGGCCATCAGCGATGACTCCAACAACGACGGCGGCAACCTCGCCTCCTGGTCCCTTGACTTCGCCACGCTTCCGCAGAACCCGACGACAAAAACACTGACGACCGGCTCGCTGACGCCCGTTCCCATTCCCGACAACGGGTCTGTGGAGTCGACCCTGTTCCTCAACGGGAGCGGCGGCCGAATCTGCGGCGTGACCGTCTTCGTCATGATCGATCATACGAACTGCGCCGACCTCGACATCGTTCTGACTTCCCCCGCGAACAAAAACGTGACGCTCACCACCGACAATGGCGGCGCGTTCGATAACGTTTTTCTGGGGACAACTTTTTTCGATGACGCGGACCCAGATGGCCCCGCTCCCTACATGTCGAACGACGGCATGGTGACCGACCACAGCTATATGAACGGCATTGCAGTCTTCAATCTGACTCCGGAAGAACCGCTCGACCTGTTGACCGGAGACGTCGTGGACGGAACCTGGAAGCTCACCGTCACCGACGACACCGCCACCAACACCGGCACGTTAACGCAGTGGCTGATTGATTTGCACATCTGCGAATACGAGGACAGCGACTCCGACGGCGTCGCCGATCCCTGCGATCCCTTCCCCTCCGTGGCCGGCAACGACGCATTCGGATATCGCTTCATTGATTCCAATAACGCCGTGGGACCGGCCTTCGACTGGGTCGACCTGACCGGCAACGGGCAGAGCGTGATGATCGGCAACAACCAGATCGGCGGCCCCTTCCCGATCGGCTTCAATTTCGACTACTACGGTGAGATCCAGACTGAGTATTACGCGAATGACAACGGCTGGATCGGATTCCCCGTCAACGCCATGGCGCCGATCAGCGACGGAACCAACGATTGCCCGCTCCCCAGCGTCAACAGCCAGGGCAGCTACATCGCCGCCATGTGGGACCAGCTCGACCCGCAGGACGGCATGCCCAACGCCACGCACCTGCATGAGAGCTTCGCCCCCGGAAGCTGCCCGTGGAACGGCTACCCCGGCGCCTGCTCGGTCTTCGAATGGCTGAACACCTATCACGACGGGAGCATGACCGACAACATGACCTTCGAGATCATCCTGCTCGATAACAACGAGATCGTCATGCAGTATCTGGACGCCAGCAGCGAGCAGGGGAGCAGCGCGACGGCCGGCATCGAGAACGCCATCGAGGACGCGGGGTTGAGCTACGACCCCACGCCGGGGGTCGACGGTTCGGGATGCAATCAGATGGGCACGATCACCGATAACCTGGCGATCGTCTTCTTCCTCGACAACCTCGACAACGACGGCGTGCCGGAGTCGATCGACAACTGTCCCACCGTCGCGAACGCCGACCAGGCCGACGCGGATAGCGACGGCGTCGGCGATCTCTGCGACAACTGCGCCGCCGTCGCCAATCCCGACCAGTTGGATACCGATCTCGACGGCGACGGCGACCCCTGCGACAACTGCCCCACTGCCATCAACGGCGATCAGGCCGACGCGGACGGCGACGGCGAGGGCGACGCCTGCGACGGCTGCCCCAATGACGCCGCCAAGACCGCCGGCGGCGCCTGCGGCTGCGGTACGGCCGACACCGACACGGATGGCGACGGCGTCGCCGATTGCAACGACAACTGCCCCAATGACGCCAACGCCGATCAGGCTGACTCAAATGGAGACGGCATGGGCGATGCCTGCACCGTGGGCGGCGGCGGAAGCGGCACGTGCGGCCTGTGCGGAGCGGGACTCACGTCGATGTCGCCGCTGCTGCTGGCCGGCGGGTGGATGCTCCGGCAGTCATTCCCGCGAAAGCGGGAATCCAGACGCCGAATCATCTCCTGACCCGCCGCATTCGCAGCGGTAACAGAGCAACCTACGCCGCGCCACTCTTGACGCGGTAGGCCGCCTTGACCCACTCCTCGACCTCGACGAGGTCGGGGTGACTCTGCGCCGCGCGCTGAATCCAGTCGGCGGCGTCGGCGCGGCTGTCCCCCCACGCCACCAGCAGCTCGATCGCGTCGCGCTGCGGCCGATTCATCCCGGCCGCGGCGGATTCGCTCGCGGCGGCCGCCCCTCGGGCAAACAGCGCCAGCTTGCCGCGCAATTCCGCCACGATCTGCTGCGCCATGCGCGGCCCGATTCCGGGCAGCCGCGCCAGCGCCTTGAGATCGCCCTGCTCGATGTCGCGCGCGACGCGCGGCACCGGCTCCACCAGCGCCCGCAGCCCGCGGCGAATGCCGACTCCCTTGACCGTGGTGAACTGCTCGAAGAACGCGCGATCCGACGGATCGAGAAAGCCGATCAGCCGCGGGATCAGGTTGCCCCCGCCGGGACTGCCTTCGAGATATTGCATCGTGTGAAGGGTGACCGGCTGACCGCGCTGCCCGCCCAGCGTGCCAATGGTGTATCGCGGCACGAACACCTCGTACGCCAGCCCGTCGCGCTCGACGACGACCTGCTCCTCCCCCACCTCCGACAGCATCCCTGAAATGCGCACGAGCATGGGGCAGAGTTTAGGGGACGCCGGTTGAATTTTGAAAGGAGATGCAGGAGCGGCGCGTCAGCCTGCCGCTTCGCGCGGATAATCGGTACGGAAGATCGGCGGCGGCGGCAAGTCGGAAGGAATCGCCGGCATGATCGCATCGCTCGCACGCGAAGGCTGCGGCCAGGTGGCCGTCACCTGTCGAAGCAGTTCTGCGACGCGCTTCAGCCCCGCGCGCTGCATCGGATCAGTGGGATTCATCAGGTCGCAGACGGCCAGCATCGTCTCGCGGCCGGGCGGCCGCCGCACGCAGAGCTGCAACTCCTCGACGCGCCGCGCGACCGTGTCCACCACGTCGCCCGTTCCGCCGCGGCCGGTGTTGATCAGCACCACGTCGCTTTCGAGCAGAAGCTGGTAGTCCGGCTGGAACTGCACGCGCGCCGCGATCTCCAGCCCGATGTCGCTCGAGAGCAGTCGCCCATACTGGCTGCGCGTCATCGGATTGCGATCACGATCGGATCCCGGCTTCAGATCCGCGGGCGGGATGATGAAGGAATCGTCCTCATCCAGATTATCGAGATCCGGACAGTCCGGCAGGCCGTAGATCTCCGCGGCAAACGCGGCCGAATCGTTCATGACCTCGTTGAGGACGCGCGCGGCGTCCTCGTCGGAGCGGAAGACGTCGGACTCCATGTCGGGAGCCGACGCCACAAACAGGCGCAAATCGCTCTCCGGCCCCTGGCGGTGGCACGGATCGGAATCAGTTTCGAGGAGAACCGTCGCCCAGCGCCGTTCGCGCCGGATCGACTGGAGAACGGCGGGAACTTGTTCAAAAACGCGGTCGGGCGAATAAGGGAATCGTCGCGTCAGGAGCGCGCTGTCGCCCGAAGGAAAGAGTCGCAGCGGATCGCGCGTGACGGCGGCATCGGCCCGGATCAGTTCGACGTGATAGACGTCTCGAACCCCGAGGATTTCCGCTACGTAACGTGCGAGCGTGGTCTTTCCGCTGCCCTTCGGTCCGCAAATGTGCGCAACGCACAGGGACATGCCAACACCGCCTCAATCCTCCTTCCGCTCCGCCGAATTTGCGCCTGTCGATTCTATGCAGAATCAGAACCGGGGACGATTGCCCCCATTGTGGTTTATGCACGGCGGCCCCAAATAACAATTGCGGTTTGCTAAATCGCTTTATTCATCGATCTGGATCATTGATATAAAACTTTGATGAATATGTGGTTACAGGCATGGAATGTCCGCAATGTTTTCCTGGATCCAAAAAATATCAGGTGCAGATTCTTTTATCGCCCGCGGCGGATTCTCGAAATCGCCGGGCGAAAGCAGGCTCTTTCATCTCTATTCGCTGCAATCGGATTGGATTACCGGGATTGCCAGATGAGATTTGCCGCGCGGGGTCTGCTTGATGAACTGGGAATCAGCCCAATTCGCGCGTTTCAAACAGGCCCGCACCCAAAAGGATCAGGCCTGAGCAATAGACCGCTGCATAGCTCAGACATTCTCCCAGATAGCCCCACGGAATGACCTGATCCTCCGCCACCGCGTCGATCAACCAGAAGAACTGGAAGTTGGGCAGCGCCGCGTAGGCGACCCGCGCGATCCAGCTCCCCGACTGCCCCATCGGACGCAGGAAGTGATCGCCCACAAGACCCGCGCAGAGCAGCAGCACTGTCGCGAAGAGCGTCCACGCCGTCCCGGCGCGAGTCGAAACAGCGACCGCAAACGCCGTCATGATCGCCAGCACGCCCGTCAGCAGCAACGCCGCCTTGATGATCTGAAGTGAAATGATCTTGCGGGTCTTTTCGATCAGGAAGTCGACGTTCATCCGATAGGTCTGATCCTCGCTCAGCCCCAGCAGCTTGTTTCGGTCGGCTTCAGAGATCGGACCCTGCCATTCGCGCCGGATGAGCTTGCCCTTCTTTTCGGTGGATGCCGGCTCGGTCTCGTCGCGATAGGTGATGATTCCTGCGAACGCTTCGTTCGGATGTTCGAGCGATGCCGGCAGCCCCGGAATGTCCTGCGTCACTTCGTAGGTCCGCAGCGCCCCGTTGCGGTCGATGAAGAGCAGCACCGCATATCCGATGGAAAGTCCGATCGCCGCAAAGATCACAGTGGTGCTGAGGAACTTCCAGTCCTGCGAATAGTTGAGCACCGCCGCCGTGATCATCACCAGCGCCATCACCCCGGGCCCCGCCAGGAGGACCGTCGGATCGGAGTGCTCGCTGACCGTCTGGAGCACGCCGTGGCGCAGCGTCAGCATCAGGCCGAGCAGCGCGATGTAGTGCGCCAAAAGCAGCCCCCCCAGCACGCCCAGGAACTTGCCCGCGATGAAGACGATGCGCGGCACCGGCTTGGAAACCACGGTCAGGACGGTGCGATCCTCGATTTCGGTGCTGACCACGCCCGAGGCGCCGAAGGCGGCCAGGAACAAACCCTGAATCAGAAGCGTAGATAATCCCAGGTCCCGGAGGAGCTTGTTGTCATCATCCAGCGTCCAGCCGGTCATCGAGGGGGCCATGGCAAGGGCCCCGAGCGTCGCCAGAACGATGATGCCGAAGATCGGCTGCCGGATCGTCTGGAGCAACGTGTTGATGGTGATGGAGGCCAGGCGCGTCATGCGGCCGGTATCCTAGCGTCCGATGCCCGCCGGCGCGGAACTCCGCGCGCCACGGAGCCGCGACAGCGCAGCCTCCCTGCAAGACTTACGTCCTCCCTGCCGGGGTTGTTCACCCCTCCGACGGGGCTACAATGGCCGACCCACCGACGGGACCGGCGAGCCGGTGCGGGCCGACGCCGGCGAATCAAAGGAATGTCCGAATCGTGAATCCCAATTCCGATCGTCGCGGCGAAGGAGTCGCACTCGCGGGCGGCATCGTCAGCCTGGCGCTCTTTGGATTGTTGTTGGCGCTGGGGCTCTATGCCTCCAGCACCGCCCTGCTGGCGACGGGACTGCTGGCGGGGACCGCCGCGGGCATCTGGGCGCTCGCCTACGTTCAGCTTCATCAGCTCCGCCTGCTCGACGAGGAGCGGTTCGAAGTCGCCGAGCTGGAACGCGAACGACAGGAGCGGCTGGCCGGCGCGCGGACCATTTTCGAGGAATCGGACCTCGAACAGATGGACGCGCTGTCGATGGGCCGGCGGCTGCGGGCGGTCGAGCGCTGGTTCGTGCCCATCGGAGGGCTTGCCGTCGCGGCCGTGCAGATCTTCTGCGGCCTGCGGCTGCTGCCGGGACCGCTCGCTTTCGCGCTGGTCAAATCGGACGAGAACAGCCCCATCGATCGCAGCGCCATCGGACTGGCGACCGCCACGATCGCGGGAACCGCTTTCATCACCTTCCTGATCTCGCGCTGGGCGCTCTCGCTGGCCCGCCTGCCGCAATACCACAAGGTCCGGTCGGGCGGCAACGTCATGTTCGGCGTCACCATGGCGTCGCTGGCGGTCGCGCTGGGTCTGGGCGGCGTGATGGCCTTTGACGCCCCCTACATCGAGCGCTGGGTGGCGATGGGCATCGGCGTGCTGATGCTGGTGCTGGCGATCGAGATGACGCTCAATTTCGTGCTCAACTTCTACCGGCCGCGCGTGGCCGGCGTGCTGGATCGCAGCTTTTTCGATAGCCGCATCCTCGGCATGTTCAGCGAGCCCGGTGGCGTGCTCCGCAGCCTGGCGGACGCGGTGGACTACCAGTTTGGCTTCAAGGTGAGCGAGACCTGGTTCTACCAGTTGCTCGGGCGGTGGATCGTTCCGCTGCTGCTGGTGCAGGCCGGCGTCCTCTGGCTCATGACGGCGATGGTGGTCGTGCCGGTCGGACATGAAGCGGTGATCGAGCGGTTCGATTTCGGCGGATCGAGCGTATCGGTGGTGACGCCGGGCGTCACGTTCACCTGGCCCTGGCCGATCAACCGCGCGACGCAGATTCCGACCGAACGCATCCAGCGCGTCGAAGTCGGCTACCAGCGCACCGACGAGGATGAGGCGCGCTCCCGCGATCCGAGCGAGCCGCAGCTCTGGACCGTGCAGCATCGCAAGAACGAATACGCCCTGCTCGTGCCCGACCGCACCGCCGCGGCGGATGAGTCGCTCCCGCTGAATCTGCTCTCGCTGACCGCGCCGATTCAGTGGCGCGTCAAGCCCGGCCACACGCTCGAATACCACCGCATGGCCCGCGACGTGCCGGAGCTCGTCGAGTCGATGGCCTACCGCGTGCTCACGCGCTTCGCCGGCAAGGCGGACATCCTCGATCTGCTCAGCAGCGGCGGCGCGGCGGCGGCCGAGACCGTTCGCGCGGCGCTTCAGGAGGAACTGGACCGCGCCGGACCGGAAGGCGGCGACCTCGGCGTCGAAGTGGTGCAGGTCAGCCTCGCCAGCATTCATCCCATCACCGTCTCGGCCGAGGCGTACGAAGACGTGGTGGCTTCCTATCAGCGGAAGGAATCAAAAATCCTCAGGGCCCGGGGCGAGGCCGACCGCAGCGAGATCGAGGCAGGCGGCCTGAAGCACGCCGCGCTGTACGACGCCATCATTCGCGAGGAGAAGGCACTGGCCGCGCAGCCGGCCGCCAGTCGCACGAGCCAGGGCGCCGATGCGATCGAGGAGACCCAAGAGGTCAATCGCATGCTGCTCGAGGAGTCGGGCGGCCTGGCGCAGGCCATCGTCTCCTCCGCGCAGCAGTTCGCCCAGCAGCGCGTGCAGAGCGAGGCGGCCGGAGCGGACCTGTACAAGATTCAGTTGCAGCTCTACCGTCAGGCGCCGCAGTCCTTCATGCAGCGCTCCTGGCTCGAACGGCTGGAGCGTGCGCTGGAGGGCAGCCGCAAATACATCCTGACTCTGAAAGATAACAATCGCGTGACGGTGGAGTTCATCGAGACGCCGCCGCTCGCCAACGACCTGATTCAGACCACCATTCAGGGTCTGAAGAAAGGGGATTGACCGCCCATGAGACGGGGTCCGACGATATTCGTGGCGCTGCTCGTGATCGTGGTGCTGCTCTCCTACATGTTCGCGTTCCAGGTGCGGTTCACCGAGACCGCGGTCGTGACGCGCTTTGAAAAACCGGTCGACCGCAAGGTCGGCACGGGACTGAACTTCCGCTATCTGCCCTGGCCGATCGAGCGCGTGCACAAATTCGACAACCGCCTGCGCGCCTACGAGACGCAGTTCACCCAGCTTTCGACTTCCGACCAGAAGACCGTGACCGTCACCGCCTTCGCAACCTGGCGCATCGCGGACGCGGGCCGCTTCCTGCGGGCCGTCGGCCGCGACGACGCGGCCGCGGACAAGATCGGCGACCTTCTCAAGAACTCCGTGAGCAAGGTGCTGAAGCGCCATCCCCTGCCGGAACTGGTCAACACCGATCCACGGAAAATCCGCTACCGCGAGATCGAGGATGAAATTCGCTCGGCGGTCCATCAGGACGCCATGGGGAGCTACGGGATCGACGTCGCGGCGGTTGGAATCGCCCGCCTCGGCCTGCCGGAAAAGAACACCCAGGCCGTCGCCGAACGCATGAAGGCCGAGCGCAAGGCGGAGTCGGACCGGCTGATCGCCGAGGGTGATGCCGAGGCTCGACGCATCACCGAAGTGGCGCAGGCCAAGGCGAGCAAGGTCCTCGAACGGGCACGGTCCTATGCCAAGTCCATCCAGGGCGAGGCGGAGGCGCAGGCGGCCGCCTATTACAAGATCTTCGAAGAGAACCCCGAACTCGCCACGCTTCTGAAAAGCTGGGATGCCCTCTTCTCCATGATGAGCAAGGGGGAAAATGTGATGCTGATCCCGGCGGACGCCATACAGCCCTTCAATCTGCTGATGCCCGAAGGGAAGGAAAACGCCCCCGCGCCGGGCGCGCCGCCGAATCCGCAGGACAGTTTGCAGGATGGAAAAGGCGGACGCTGATTGCCTGCGCGGCCCCGCGCCGCGCCCGGAACACGAAACGGAACGATGTCGCAGCAACCGCAACAACCCGTCCGCCTGCCGGTGGTCGATGATCTCGATCCGGCCAACCAGGCGCTCTCCGACGCGCTGCGCCGCAGCTTCGCGATCCTCAAGTGGATCATGGCGCTGACGGTGCTGCTCTACGCCTTCAGCGGAATGTTCCCCGTGCGGCCGGGCGAGGTGGGCTACGTGCTGCGGATGGGCCGCATCCTGCCGACGCAATACGGCGAAGGCTGGCATTTCTCCTGGCCCTTTCCGATCGACGAGGCGCGCACGATGTCGCTGGCGGGCGAGCGATCCGTCGAGGCGTCGTTCCTCTTCCAGCTCACCGACCTGATGAAGACGCGCGGCATCTCGGCGGGCGGAACGCCCTATCTGAAGCCCGGCCGCGACCACTACCTCGTCACGGGCGACCTGAACATCCTGCACGCGCGGCTGATCGCGCAATATCGCGTGACCAGCGCGATCGACTACCTCTCCAACATCTATGACTCGCGGCGCGAACTCTCCGACCCGCCCGAAAAGCCCCTGCTCACCGATCTGCTCACCGCCTCCACCATCGAGACGGCCGCGATCCGCAGCGTCGACGCGGTTTACAAGGATCGCAGCGGATTCCTGGACGCCGTGGCGGGACGCCTGAACGAACGGCTCAACGAGCTGCGGCAGTCCGGCGCTCCCACCGGTATCGTGGTGCAGCGCGTGCTGGCGACGAGCTTCGAGGGATACGAAGCCGTGCTGCCGATGCTGAACGTGCTCACCGAATTCGAGGAGGTCCAGTCCTCCGAGCAGCGGAAGGGGCAGCGCATCAGCGAGGCCCGCGGCGCGGCCGAGCGAAAACTCAATGAGACGGCCGGCTCCGGCTGGGCCGAACTCGCCGAGGCGATCGACGCGGAAGAGGTGGCCCGAGTGGCCGGCGCGGCCAATCTGGCCGAGCGTCGCGCGCGCACCGTGTCGCTCCTGAAACTGGCCGGCGGCGATACACAGCGCGTCATCAAGACGGCCGAAGCCTTCAAGAACCAGATCGTGCAGGGCGCGGCGGGGGATGCGGAGCGCGTCTCGCGGCTCGCCGCGGATTTCCGCGCCAACCCGGTGCTCTGGCGGTCGCGTTATCGCCTCGCGCAGCGGCAGGCGATCCTGCAGCTCCCGACCATCGCCAAGAAATTCGTGCCGGGCGACCTCGGCCGCGTCTGGCTGCAGATTCCGCGCGACCCGGCCGCGCAGGAGAGAGCCGCGGAGCAGCGGGCGCTCATGGGACCGGGCGAGATCAAGCCCGAGGAGCGCCAGAAGGAACTGGAACTGGGACCGATGCAGACCCGGGCGAAAGCACTGCCCTCCAAGTAGGCGCGCGTCGGCGCAGCAGGACCGTGCCACGGTGAAGGCGCTGGCGGGACCGCCCGTGGCGCGAAGGGAAGTCATGGCGTCAGATCGCACCGCGGTCGTCGAATGCGTCAGCCTGACGAAGACGTTCCGCGATTTCTGGGGGCGCGACAAGGTGCTGGCCGTCGACCGGCTGGACCTGCGCATCGAGCCGGGCGAAGTTTTCGGGCTGCTCGGCCCGAACGGCTCCGGCAAGAGCACCACGCTCAAGATCCTGCTGGGATTGCTCTATCCCACGTCGGGCCGGGCGCGGCTCTTCGATCGCGCGCCGACCGACACCTCCATCAAGTCACGCATCGGTTTCATGCCCGAGGAGTCCTATCTCTACCGCTTCCTCAACGCGCGCGAAACGCTGGATTTCTACGGCCGCCTCTTCAATCTCGACCGGCGCGAGCGGAAACGTCGCACCGAACAGCTCATCGACATGATCGGCCTGCGGAAGGCCGCCCGCCGACAGGTCGGCCAGTACTCCAAGGGGATGGCCCGCCGCATCGGCCTGGCGCAGGCCCTGATCAATGATCCCGACCTGCTCATCCTCGACGAGCCGACGACGGGACTCGATCCGATCGGCTCGCGGCAGATCAAGGATGTGATCGTCGAGCTGCAGAAACGCGGCAAGACCGTGCTCCTCTCCAGCCACCTGCTCGCCGACGTCGAGGATGTCTGTGATCGCGTCACGATTCTTTACGGCGGACGCGTGCAGGCCGCCGGTTCCGTGCGTGAACTGCTCGCGCGGCGCGACGTCACGCAGATCGACACCGAGCGGATCGAGGAGGGCGCGATCGACCGGGTCCGCCAGGCAGTCGAGCGCGAGTCCGGTCGCCGCGTCCTTTCCGTTCAGCATCCAACCGACCGGCTGGAGGAGTTCTTCCTGCGCGTCGTCACGGCGGCGCAGCGCGACCGGCTGGTGACCAGCGGCGCGGAGTCCGGCCGGGGTGTCACGGAATTCCTGTCGGCGCGGCCGGACGAGGCGTCGCCGCAGCGCGTCCTCGATGCACTCGTACGGCCGGTGGAGTCGATCCCCGCGGCGACGCCCGCCGCTCCCGCAGCGCCCGCGAAAGCATCTGAACCGGATCGCTCGCGACTCGACACGCTGACAACATCGACGCCGAGGCCGGCGCCACTCCCGGCGTCTCAACCCCCTGCGGCCAAACCCGAATCGCCCGCGGGGCCGCGCCCGCTCCCCTCGAAGAACAAGGCCGACGCCTCGGTGCTCGAACGGCTGACGCGCGACGACGACGCGCCGCCCCCCTAAGAGTTCATCGCATGGAATGGTTCTTTATCGTCGCGATGCTGATTGCGGGGCTGTTCACGCTCCTGCTGGCGGGCATGGGCGCGCGTCAGTGGCTGCGCGGCGACGAGGGAGAAATCGGCGGCTGGGAGACGCGCGGGATGGGGCGGCGGCTCCGCGCGGTCGCAACGGCCACGCTGGCAGAGGCGCTGCGCATGCGCGTCGCACTGGTCTTCCTTCTCGCGATCGTCGGCGTGATCCCCGTCTTCGCGCTCACCGGCACGGGCGACGGCACGATCAAGGGCCGCGTCCAGATGTTCATACAGTATTCACTGGGCTTCAGCACGTTCGTGCTTTCCCTGCTCACCATCATCGTCTCGACGCGCTCGCTCTCGGCGGAGATCGCCGGCCGGCAGATCTTCGGCATGGTCACCAAGCCGATTCCGCGCTGGCAGGTCATCGTCGGCAAGTGGCTCGGGGTCACAAGTCTCAACGCGGCCATGCTGGCCTTCGCCGCCGCCGCGACCTGTGTCGGCGTGCGATACCTCGTCTCCTCCGTGCAGTCGCAGGTGCACACCGAACTGGTGCAGCGCGGCGGGCTGACGACGCCGCAGGCCGACGCCTGCATCGCGGCGATGAAAAAGGTGCGCGG
>Ga0187894_10005538_pt1 | contig 12820 bp, 11 predicted proteins | sample GBC1701081metaG_FD_136650 | JGI IMG/M metagenome (GOLD analysis project Ga0187894, IMG submission 136650) | White microbial mat communities from a lava cave in the Kipuka Kanohina Cave System on the Island of Hawaii, USA - GBC170108-1 metaG ... | reverse complement strand
CAATGATCGATTTGGATCCCTATCTCGATTCCCATCGAGCTTTTTTGCTGTTGCAAATTCACGACGAACTCTTATACGAAGCTCCTGACTCTACGGTAAAAGAGCTCTCTCAGAAAGTCAGGAAAGAAATGGAAGGAGTCATGAAATTAAAAGTTCCTCTAAAAGTAGAGGTTTCGATTGGAAAGAATTGGGGAGAATGTTAGCCTTAGTGAAAGTTGTCATAGTGACTACTTTAGGCTCTAGCAATTCAATAGCCCACCATGACTGCCAAGAGAAAAGGGTTTATAGAGTAAAGTTTGTTAAGAGTTTAGGGTTGTTTCGTTATCTTCAGCTGCTTTTCTTAAATACGAGGCTATCAGCGTATTAGGCGTGGGAAATCATCACTAGGAACCAAGTCGATAAAAAAACTTTCAAAAAAAATTTGTGTTTTCTGATCTAGCTAAACCTAGTTTTTTAGGATTTTTTTCGTTCCGAAGTTTTACTTCGAATGGAGAAGAACAAGCTGCTCTTCAAGAGAAAAAATCAATCTTTTTTATCTCTAAAATCCCTTTTCAATCTCTTCTTACCCACCTTTTCATCTGTTTGTTCGGAGATTCTGTAAAATTTACTTTTTTTAATAACCATATCGAGGCTTTAAAACTCTCGATGGAAGCTCTCAATTAGAAAGGAGAACCCATGAAGCCAGAGGACCCGTATTCTATTGTATCTGAACCCTCTCCTCCCACTGTAGAACCTCGTTCAGATCAAGAAAAAGTCACTAAGATCGCCGATCTTCAAAGAATGACGATGGAGCAGCTACATCTTACCGCTAGGGATACGGGATTAAAACATCTCGGTTCTCTCACAAGATCGCAGATGATTTTTGAAATCGTCAAGGCCAAAGCAGAACATCCTAAAGAAATTTTAGTAGGAGAAGGAGTATTGGAAGTCCTTCCCGATAGTTTTGGGTTTCTCAGATCTCCTAATTACAACTACCTTCCCTCTGCAGAAGATATCTACGTCTCCCCTGCTCAAATCCGTCGCTTTGATCTCAAAAAAGGAGACACTATCTATGGCACGATTCGATCTCCTAAAGAAAAAGAGAAATATTTTGCTCTTTTAAAAGTAGATAAGATCAACGGGCGTCTTCCAGAAGAGGCAAAAGAGAGAATTCTCTTTGAAAACCTCACCCCTCTTTACCCCAACAGTCGTTTGGTGATGGAAACCTCAAAGGAGAAATTAACCCCACGAGTTCTCGATCTCACTGCACCTATAGGAAAGGGTCAGAGAGGCCTTATTGTCGCCCCTCCTAGAACGGGAAAGACGATGATCCTTCAAAGCATTGCCAATTCAATTACGACCAATACTCCCGATGTGATCTTAATTGTGCTGCTGATCGATGAGCGACCCGAAGAAGTGACGGATATGATCCGCAGCGTCAAGGGAGAGGTAATCGCCTCTACCTTTGATGAACCACCAGAAAGGCACGTGCAAATTGCAGAAATGGTGATGGAAAAAGCGCGTCGGTTAGTAGAGTATCGGCATGATGTCGTGATCCTTCTCGACTCACTTACGCGGCTGGCAAGGGCCTACAACACGATCCAACCTCATTCAGGTAAGATCTTAACCGGTGGTGTGGATGCGAATGCCCTGCACAAACCAAAACGGTTCTTTGGCTCTGCCAGAAATATTGAAGAGGGAGGTTCTCTTACTATCATCTCAACAGCACTCACTGAAACCGGATCTCGTATGGATGAGGTCATCTTTGAGGAATTTAAAGGAACGGGCAATATGGAGCTTGTCCTCGATCGTCGATTAGCAGATCGACGCCTTTATCCCGCTATCGACTTGATCAAAAGCGGCACGCGCAAAGAAGAACTCCTCTTTCATCCTGAGGAATTGGAAAAAATTTACATGATGAGACAGGCTTTAGCTGATCTATCTCCGCTAGATGCCATGAACCTTCTTTTAGGGCGACTTAAGAAAAGTAACAATAACATCGAGTTTTTATTATCGATGAAAGAATGATCTTACATCTGATCTAAGGTTTTAAGCCCTAAAATTTCTAACCCTTGTTTTAAAATACGTCCCGTCGCCTCGCACAATAGGAGGCGGCTATTTTCTTTAGGGGAGCCTTCGACATGACACTGATGAAAAAATTGATGAAATTTTTCTGCTAAAAGATAGAGATATTCTGCAAGACGATGAGGAAAAAGTCCCGCGAGAACCAACTCGATTGCTTCTCCAAATTGCCTCAGATGAAGAGCAAGAATAACTTCTGCAGGGTCTTCCAACACGATGAAGGTCGTATTGAGAAGGACCCCTATTTCTTTACCCAACCTTTTTTTAATACTCTGAATTCGAACATACGCATACAATAAAAAAGGAGCTGTGTTCCCTTTAAAACAAAGCATTTTTTCATAACTAAAATGATAATCCTTTATCCGATTTGAAGAGAGATCTGCATATTTTATTGCATCGATTCCCAATACTTTAGCTTGCCGCTCCAGTTCTTCATCGGAAAGTTCGAGTAATCGATCTACCAAGAGCAGCTTTGCCCTATGGATGGCTTCTAGTAAAAGGTCGATCAGCTTTTCTGTTTTTCCAGAGCGAGTTTTAAATTTTTTCCCATCGGGACCTAAAACCAGCCCAAAAGAAACGTGGTCGACCCGTACCTTTTTTGGGTCGAGATAACCAGCTTTTTCACAAGCTCGAAAGATCATCTCCAAGTGGAGGCTTTGTCCTGTATCCGTTACATAAACAATCCGATCTCCTTTCTCTTCTTCAATCCGGTTCCTTAAAGCAGCCAGGTCCGTCGTGCTGTAGTTGTACCCGCCATCTGATTTTTGAACTATCATGGGTAAAAGCTCCCCGCCCCTGCCAGTAAATCCTTCCAAATAAAAACATTTTGCCCCTTGGGAAAGAATAATCAAATTTTTTCTCTCCAAATCAGCAACGATCTCGGGTAAATGAGGATTGTAAGAAGATTCTCCTCGCTCCAATACCTGCACGTCTAAAAGGTCATAGATTTCTTGAAAAGATCTTCTAGAAATATCGCAGATGATCTTCCACCACAAAAGAGCTCGAGGTTCTCCTCGTTGTAACTGGACAACTTGACGTTGAGCTCGAGACTTAAACTCTTGATCCTGATCAAAAAGAATTTTCGATTCTTGATACCACTTCATTAAAGAAGTTGCTCTAACCTCTGCTTTCTCTTCCAAAACCCGTGGCACCTTCTCTTCCAAATATTCGATAAGCATTCCAAACTGGGTTCCCCAATCCCCGAGATGGTTGAGCCGAAGAACATCATGACCTAAAAATTCGAAAAGACGTGCTAACGCATCTCCAATCAAAGTAGAGCGCAGATGTCCTACGTGAAGTTCCTTAGCTACATTAGGAGAAGAAAATTCTACAATAACCCTTTCTCTTCTTGAGGGCAGAGAAACCCCTAAGTGCAGGTCTTGCAGAAGTTGCATGATTTGTTCAGATAAAAAAGAAGGGTTTAAAAAGATATTGACAAACCCCGCCCCTCCAATTTCCATGCGATCAATCATCAGCTTCTCTTCGGGTAGGAGGACCTTTTTCCACGCCTCTATGATGAGATGAGCAATCTCCTTAGGAGACTTCCGGCACTCCTTAGCGAGTTTGAGTGCATTATTACACTGATAATGACCGAGCTCAGCTTGAGCAACAGGAAAAATTTCAGGCTCAGTAGAACGTCCGAGGAGCTGATACAGGGCACGGTAAGCTTGCTCCTTTAAAAGAGTGCTGAGGTTTTTCACAAAAGATTATCGATCAGCATAAAAATGATGATATCGCGGGGGAATTGTCCTTTTGGCAACTCTATACTTTATCTTATAATCACCTAAAGCAAAAGCAGCTTCGTAAGTGGTGCAGTGATTTTTTTGAGCCATTTCCGCTAGCTGAAGAATTTGATCGTAGGTTTGGTCACTTTTTTTTCTGGATATCTGGGGATCATATCCCTTTTCGTCAAGTTCTTGAGTGACGTTGATTAAACCCCCTGCGTTAATGACAAAGTCAGGCGCATAAAAAATGTTGCGCTTTTGCAGCTCTTCCGCATCTGATGCCGCTAATAGCTGGTTGTTAGCACATCCTGCAACCCCACGACAAGAAAGCTGAGAAATAGAATGAGGGTTGAGAACGCCCCCTAAAGCACAAGGGGCGAAAATGTCGCAAGACTGTTGCGTAATCTCCTCAATCGTACATAGGGTTGCTCCATAATTTTTAACTGCATGTTGGGCCTTATGAGAATCGATATCCGCTACGATAAGATGGGCTCCATGCCAAAAGAGCGTCTCCGCCAAAATCATCCCCACGCTTCCGAGTCCTTGGATAGCAATCGTTTTTCCTTCAACGGAAGAACTCCCGTCCAATATCTGAAAAGTTGCTTGGATTCCCCGAAAGGTCCCCCAAGCAGTGAAGAAGGAGGGATTACCACTACTCCCTACACGGCTCGTCCCCACGACATAGGGAGTATAACGCCCGATTAAAGTCACATCTTCAAGCGAGCATCCCACATCCTCTGCACCTGTATATAAACCACCTAAATGATCAATAGCTTTAGCAAAAGAGATCAGCATCTCTTCACTCTTCTGTTCAGGAGAAGAGATAATCACACTTTTTCCTCCACCAAGCCCCGTTTCTGCTAAAGCAGATTTATATGTCATACTAAACGCCAATCTCTTGACATCGGTCAAAGCATCTTCAAAACAAGAATAAGGATAGATGCGAATCCCACCCAAGGCAGGCCCTAACTGCGTATTGTGAATACAAATGATAGCGTGCAGGGCAACTTTGGGGTCCCTTACCACAAAAACCTTTTCATATCCCTCAACGAAAATTTCTTCTATACTGATCGATTCTTCTATAGTTGCTGCATGCATGACAAGTAACCTCAAACCTGCAATTAGAGTAGCATAAAAAAAGAACTAAAACAATGTTTCCTTCGTAATAAAAAGAAATATTTATGTTGTCCTTTCTCATTGAACATAACTGCTTTTTTGGATATGCTCTTCCTTTCAAATCAAAGGGTGAAAATTCCATGGTAGATAAGGTCATGCTTGATAAATGGAAGGAAGATATATTAAAGTTTGTAAAAAAAAATAAAAAAGCAGACCTTATCACAGTTTATCTCTTTTTTTTAGAAAAAAGTCTCAACATTAAGCCAGTACTCTTTTTACGAGAAAAAACTATTTACCAAAGCCGTGAAGAACTGCTTAAAAAATTGGAAAAAGAAGGAAAACTTTGGAGAGAAACGGAAATCAAGATTCAGATGGGAGCATCGAGCATCAACGAACAAACAAAAAAAATCTACATTTGCCCCTTTACGGGCAAAGTTTTTGGAGATAATACCCATTTAAACCCTCAGGACGAAATCTACAACTGGGTTTCTAAGTGCGAAGCAAATACGGAGAGGGCAGGGGGAGTTCGTGTAAAGAGATTTTTTGTCTCTGAAGACCCGGAGATCATCAAGAATTACATTGTCAAAAGGAAAGAAATGAACAAGAAGGTCGTCTTTTCTTCGGGCATTACTGGTAAGCTCTTCAACTCCAAATCCGCTGTCATCGATGACTTCACAAAAAATCAGCTCAAATCGGTAGAATTAATAGAGGTTCCCAATCAAAATCGATATCAAATCGAAACTCATTTCCTTTCTTTTATCCAACACCACCTTGAAGAACATAGAGTTGCTGCTTTTGTGGAAGCCTTATCACAAATAGAAGAGTTTTCTCCTTATCTGGGTTTGTGGTTAGAAGAAACTCAGTAAAATGGAAAATAGAGTACTCACCTCATCGGCAGAAGAGACAATTGCTGCTGGCACTACTCTCGCCGCTACTCTAAAACAAGGAGATATCGTCGCTCTTTTCGGCTCCTTGGGCAGCGGAAAGACAACTTTTATCAAGGGGGCTATCAGTGCTCTCTCTGCATTTCCTCCTGAAGAGATCACTAGTCCCACTTTTAGTTTCCTTCACCTCTTTGAGTGTCATGAAAATTCTCTCCCTATCTACCATTTTGATTTTTATCGCTTGAAGAGCTTAGAAGAGTTTGAAAAAGCGGGGTTTGATGAATATCTCCAAGGAGAGGGCATCTGTTTTTTGGAATGGGCTGAAAGAATCCAAAGTAAGCTTCCAAAAAAGAGCATTCATATCAAGATAGACTTGCAAGGAGACCTAAACCAACGCGTCATTCTCATACAGCGATGAGCAACTATTCTTTTAAAAAAGCGACTTTTTTGTATTCCACACTAACACCGTACTCCTTTTCTGCCCTTTTTCCTCATCTAAAAAACTATCAAGAGATCGCTCTCGTGGGTCGATCTAACTCTGGAAAATCCTCTCTTATCAATCATTTTTTTAATCAAAAAAATTTGGCCAAAGCCTCATCTACTCCAGGGAAAACCAAAACCCTAAACTATTTCAATGTAGATGATCAATTGCTCTTCGTCGACCTACCAGGGTATGGGTACGCAACAGCTCCTAAAGAAGAACAAAAACAATGGAGCCACGCTGTCAATGAATATATGACCCACTCTCCCCGCCTGAAACTAATCCTCTTGCTCATCGATAGCCGACGCGCCCCCAACGACAACGACATCGCCTTTGCAAGATGGGCTAAACATTATCAAAAATCGCTACTCCTCATCTTTACTAAATCGGACACTCTTCCTTCATCCGCGACGGAAAATCTTTTTAAACAATCCGCTACCCTCTTACTTATAAACGACTACCTATCCTATTCCATTAAAGAAGCTCGTTATAGAAAAATGTTAATGTTCACCCTAAATCAACTCTTACAAACCCTCACATGAGCTCCATTAACAAAGAAATTTTTGTTTGTCTCGATTGTGAAACGACAGGTCTAGATGCCCATTCTGACAGAATTATCGAAGTTGCTGTTTCAAAATTTAATTTTTCTGGCATCGTCGATTCTTACGAGTCTTTGATAGATCCCGAAGTAAAAATTCCCGAAGCATCCCAGGCAATTCACCACATTACCGAAGAGATGGTGCAAGGAAAACCTAAAATCGAAACGATTTTACCAATGCTAATTAAATTTTTTAATAATCACATCATTGTAGGGCATGGGATTCAACTCGATCTCGCTTTTCTAGCTCAATCTGCCATCAGAAAACAACTTCCCTTCCATCTGTCTCAATATACGACAATAGATACTCTAAGATTAGCCCGCCTCTACGGGGAAAGCCCTACTAACTCCTTAGAAAAGCTCCGAGAGCACTTTAATATTAAGCCAGAAGGGGCCCACCGAGCCATGAGTGACGTTACAGTGAATATCGAGGTTTTTAAACATTTAGCCCAGCCCTTTACCCATGTTAAAGAATTATTAGAAAGATTAAAAAACCCTATTTTACTTAAAACTATGCCTTTAGGAAAATATAAAGGAAGGACCTTTAAAGAAATTCCCACTGAATATCTCTCCTGGGCGGCGCACGCTGATTTTGATCAAGATCTTCTCTTTTCTGTGAAAACAGAGCTAAAAAAAAGGAAAAAAAGGGACCGTTTTGTAGATATGAGCAATCCTTTTTCTCAGCTTTAAAATAAAAGCTTTTGTACAAAAATCACATTAATTTCTATAATTGTAAGTTAATAGATAGATATAATATGCAACCTATTCATATTTCAAACCAATTAAATAATTTTCAATATCCAACTCAACAAGTCATTGACTGTCAGCAAAATAAGACACTAATCACCCCCCCCACAACCGTTGTTAAGGCAACCTTTGCAGTAACTATCACTGCTTGTGTAGTTTTAGCACTTTTAGTTGCTCACTTGTTTATATTTATTGCTTTAATGCAGATTGGATTACTTTATCTTATTTTAATTCAAATACCCCCTACATATACACCACCTCCTCTTCAACCACTTCCCTCCGAAGAACCCTCTTATGAAGCATACCGGCAAAAACTCACAGAAATGGAAAACAAAACCTATACTTTTCCCCTTAAAGAAAATTTACTGGAAGGATTGTATAAGGGATTTTTTAATCAAGATGTTAAGAAACTTTCTCATGCACAGCAAAATGAGTTAAAACAACAAATAGAAGAACAGCTACAGGAGGATCTATTGAGAGATGCTATCTTCAGCATAAACACGCCCCATCAAAAGTATGACCTTCGGCTTCTCTCTAAAAACAAGTCTCCCACCTCTGTACTTCAAGAGCATTTAAAAAATCACAATATTTTATCTGAAAAAGAGCAAATTTCCATCTGTGGAGCATTTCAACAAGGAGTATTTGCAGAGGCCCTACTCTTCTGTTACAAAGCCTTTCAATGGAACAATGAAACCTTTTTTGTTGCTGATAATAATGGTAAGGACAAAAGATTACAAATCTATGAATTGGATCTTACAGAACCTATGATAGCAAAAGTTAAATCAATTTATTCCTATCGCATAAAAGATGATGAAAATAATACCATAGCTCGAGGCAACTTAGTAGTGACAATCCCTAATCATCGTGCAGATCGAACTTACCTTCAATTGTCTATGGAGCCCACCAGAGGACTAATTTAGTTTCCTAAAATCTGGCTCTTAACAGGAGACCGAAAATCTTAAAGTAAAGGAAAGAGAATTCAATAGAAGATAGCTATTTTCTTAGACCAGAAGTAACTTGTATTTGAGATCTATAAATCATTTTACAATTGAGGACTTTGAATGCTTAGTTTAGCCTTTTATTCATACAAAAAATTATAAACAAAACTTCATCTTATTCAAAACCAGGCTTTTAGAAAAAAACCTTTCTTAACAACACGTGCCGATAGCGAACAATTTTTTCGAATTAGAAATTTATACATTGCGTATTGTTACAATATTTATTATAATGGTTAGCAATTATTAATAAGGAAAATAAAAATTATGCAACCTATTCATATTTCAAACCAATTAAATAATTTTCAGTATCCTATCATAGAAGAAAATACCTGCAAGCAAAGATGTTTTGGCTCAATTACGCTTCTTACTGTTGCTAAAATACTTTATGCAGCACCTATCATTGCCTGTGTGATTTTGGCTCTTTTACTTTCTAAGATATTTATCATCATTGCTTTAGTACATATCGTTCTATATTGCCTTTTTTTGAACAAAACAGCGGTTCCCCTCCCTATTCCTTCTCAACAAAAAGATTATTCAGCCTACCTGGAAGCGCTCAAAGAGATGAAAGGTAAAACTTATACTTATTCCTTAAAGAAAGACATACTTAAGGAGGTATACAACTCAACTAACACAACAAACTCTGCTGAAGCAAAAGAAAAGATACAAAAGCAATTAGTTAAAGACATACGAAGGAGTCAGCATACTGTAGTCACTCAAGGTGCGCAATACAACCTTAGCATTGATGATTTAGATATTTCAAGAGAAGAGATTCCTATGACTCAGCTACAGAACTCCTTAAATCTTTGTGGCATTTTATCTGAAGAAGAACAGCTTCGCATTATTGCAGGGCTTCACCAGGGGGTGCTCGCTGATGTGCCTTCTATCGGCATGGAACTTTTTAGCTGGAAGAATTCAATTTTTTTTACGTACGCTTCTGATGATAAGAACCCTACATGTTATACATTGGACCTTACAACACATGGAATAGCAAAAATTCAAGCGGTTTTTTCTGCCCATATAAAAAATTCTGATCAGACGATAATAGCAAAAGTTCAAGCGGCTATAGTGATTCCTGATCATCATCAACCTCAAGCATATGCTCAATTTTCTATCAACAGCTCCGAGTAAGAAAACCATCTGCCTTTTTAGCAAAAAATTTTCTTTTCTAAATGATTTATAGTAATCTCGCTTAAAGAGAAATGACGTGAAGGGCATTAATTGCTATCCATCAACAGATCAGGTCGTGCCTTTTTCTCCTTTGAGAATCAACGAACACCGTGATTGGAAACAGTTGGAAAAATGGGATGAACTTCCAAATATTGATACTATCGATTTCACTGTCGAACTCCGATCTGGGAAAGAAATACTCCTTCAAGTAGAACGGCATTCTATAAACGAAAAACAATTTTCTTTATCCGTAACGGTTTCCCCTTACGCACCGGAAGCTCTCCATAGAATATCTCAATTGTGGTGTTACCCATTAAAACATCATTCTGGCACCCTTTATTTAAGAAATCAAATTTCAACTTTGAATCTTTTCATTGACGATCGGATAGGGACTCTCGTTTATTTTTGGAAAAAGCTAAATCAAGCCACTCCCTTTAAAGGCTTAAGAAAGATAGACCATATAAGTTTTTCTAGAAACAGACTGTCCCACCTTCCACCTAAAACTTTTAAAGGCTGTGTTCATACGTATAGTTTAGATTTGTATGATAATAAACTAGCTCTTATCCCTTCCGAAATTTTCCAAACAATGCCTCATCTAAAAGACTTAGATTTTTCTAAAAATTTTCTATACAAATTAGATTCTAAAAATTTTAAAGGATTATCTCAGCTTGAAAATTTGATCCTTACTGGCAATCGTTTAACTCGACTTACTCCTTCGGTATTCAAAAACTTACCTCGTCTTGTCGAACTACATATTTCTAAAAATAGATTAGAAGATCTTGATCCTAATGCTTTTCTTGGCTTAGAGCACCTTCAAGTTCTGCACCTTGAGAAAAACAACATAAAAACTATTCTAAGCGGGACATTTAAAGCCCTACCTTCTCTTATTTCACTGCATCTTTCCAAAAATAAATTAGAAGATCTTGATCCTGATGCCTTTCTTGGCTTAGAGCATCTTCAAGTTCTGGCTCTCGAGAACAACAACATAAAAACTATTCTAAACGGGACATTTAAAGCCTTACCTTCTCTTATCTCACTGCATCTTTCCAAAAATAAATTAGAAGATCTTGATCCCGATGCCTTTCTTGGCTTAAGGAGGCTTCAAATTTTGGCTCTCGAGAACAACAACATAAAAATTATTCTAAACGGGACATTTGATCTTTTATCAAATCTAAAAACTTTAGATATATCAATGAATTTATTAGAAATCTTAAATGTTAATAACATCCATTGCTTAAATAACGCGTGTACAATTAGTTTTAAAAATCAAAATGCTACTATAGAAGAAATACTCTCCTTCTCTGAAAATACACAAAATCAAAACATTCTTGATTTTTATAAATCATTGTAATTAAATCTTTATTTATAATATTGTTATTAATTAATAATTAACTTACAATAAGTAACTATGTTACAATTTTAATAAAAATAACAAGGTTACAACAAATGAATTTTATAACATTTCAAAAAGGATTTCCCTCTATTACACATCAGAAAGTATCTGATAATGAGGAGTCGAAAAAATTCAAAAAGTGGAGTAAGAAACTTCCCGAAATAATCGATCTTAATCTTACTATTGATCCTAAAAACAAAGTAACATCTCTATGTATAGAAAAAAATAAACGTTTAACTATAAAAACCTGTTCAAAAACATATTTAAAAGATTTATCAAATCTGTGGAAATTCAGAGGAATTTTTGATGGAAAATTAAAAAAAATAGGCAATTGCATTACAACTTTTGACCTTAGTGATAACTCTCTTTCCTATCTTTCATATAGGGCATTTGAAGGATGCAATAAAGTTGATGAATTAGATCTTTCTGAAAACAATTTTCTAACTGTTCCTGTAAACAGTTTTAATTCTTTTAATTCTTTAACTCAACTAGACCTTTCCAACAATCGACTAAAAAAAATTAAAAAAGGAACATTTAAAAAATTACCTCTTTTAGAAAGATTACTTCTCTCTTTCAATGAATTAAAGGAATTTGAATCAGAGGCTTTTCATAGTTCAGCTCGTTTAACTGATTTAGAAATTGATAATAATAAATTGTTCGAATTAGATGAAAAAGTTTTTAATGGATTAAATAAACTAAAAATTTTAAATATATCTTGCAATTCATTAATCACTATTAAAAAGGACACTTTTAAAGACATTCCATTAAATGATCTATATATGAGCAATAATAAATTTATTATTAATATGCTTTTCATTTCTGCAATAGAGCAGTTACCTAATGAGTGCCGTATCTATAATAATCTCAAAAATGAAGAAGCTTACCACACGACTAAAGAACTGTGCACTGACCTCAGTAATAGTATACCGTCAACAGATCAGGTCGTACCTTTTTAAAAAGAAGCATATTGGATACTTCTTGTAAAGGGTCTAAGAATCTCTATAAAAAAACCCAGCTAATGATTTAGCTGGGCAAAAGAAAAACTGGCGGCAACCTACTCTACCATACTCTTGCGCACAGTACCATCGGCGATGAAGAACTTAACTTCTGAGTTCGAAATGGGATCAGGTGTTTCCTCTTCTCAATAGCCACCAGAAAAGACAGTTCGTTTACGTGATAAGCAAGTTTGAAATGTAAAATAGCGCTTGTAAATAATTACTCATCATCTACTTTATAATGACGCTTTGTCTTTTTATCCTCTTTAGAGGTAAAAAGAAAAATCAAGTCAATCGACCTATTAGTATTGGTTAGCTCAACATATTACTATGCTTACACATCCAACCTATCGACCCGGTCATCTTCCGGGGGTCTATTGGGATACCTTATCTTGAAGGAGGCTTGGCGTTTAGATGCTTTCAACGCTTATCCTTTCCGAACATAGCTACCTGGCTATGCACTTGGTAGTACAACCAGCACACCATCGGTTCGTCCACTTCGGTCCTCTCGTACTAGAAGCAGCTCTTCTCAAGTATCCTACGCCCACAACAGATAGGGACCAAACTGTCTCACGACGTTTTGAACCCAACTCGCGTACCGCTTTAATTGGCGAACAGCCAAACCCTTGGGACCTTCTCCAGCCCCAGGATGCGAT
>Ga0187894_10005537_pt1 | contig 12823 bp, 13 predicted proteins | sample GBC1701081metaG_FD_136650 | JGI IMG/M metagenome (GOLD analysis project Ga0187894, IMG submission 136650) | White microbial mat communities from a lava cave in the Kipuka Kanohina Cave System on the Island of Hawaii, USA - GBC170108-1 metaG ... | reverse complement strand
TCAACGGCTCAAAATCTCTGTTTAATTTCCCCATAGCTGCACTATGGGCTAAGAATATATCGTTGTCTTCGACAGCTAAAACCGATTCCTGATTAAAGTTTTTGAATTATTATCACCTGACCTAATCAGTTACCTTTCTTCTTAATGTGACGCCGTCCAGAACATTGCTTCGTCTGCACCGCCTGAAGGGCAAAGCACGCTTCCGCTTTTTACTTTTGAGACTGTGACCGAAGTCGTTCGCAAAAGTATCGCCTGCCATTGTGTCCCGCAACCTGCGGGCATCAACGAATCTTTTTGTTCAGGGCTTGTCGGACCGCCTACGACCAGAATCACAGTGGCATTTTTCAAATCTTTGTATGTAACAGATTGAATCGCCTTTGTATTGCCGGGCATACGCACAAAGCGACAGGGTGCGCCGATGTCCAACGATTTTTCGTCAGTCTTGTTTTGTTTGGTGAAAGAGACGACACATTTGCCGTCTCTTTCAATCAAATTTAGCTGATAGCCTTTGACCGTGAATGATTCACTTTGTCCAAACGCCCCGACACAAGCCAAGACCGTTAGCAAAATCAGCAAAAAAATCTTTTTCATTTAATCTCCCAAAACCAGACTTGCTGAGAGCGTTCAAAATAATTGAACTGACCATGACCCATTTTCTGACCGTCCCAAACGTCTATGTGGTCGCCCTGATTATGGTCGCCCCAAAAGTTCATAAAGAAGACAACGCCCTTCTTTTTTTGAATGCCGCGTAATGTCGCTTCACCGAAAATAAACTTGTTGTCGTTCTTTCCCCTTTTGAACTTGTGAGGTCTGCCAAGCACTCCGGTATGTGCAAGCCAACCCGCAAGTTGTTGTGCGCCGAGAGCATGAACGGGATGTCCGTGTTGGTGACATTTTCTGCCGTGAAAAAGCCTCATATTTACACCCGCTGCCGCTAGGGCTATGCTCAGTTTAATGGCGCATTGGCTCTGATAAGTCGGCGCACCGTTTGAATTTTTGCACGGATGATTTTCACCGTGAACGGCTGGGTGGCTATTCCACAATTTCTGAAAACTGACTCTCATGTTTATATCTCCTTCACTTCTCAAAATTAGTTTTAAGATTTACACAGTGAATGTGTTTATGATTTTCAATCCTGTTACCCGTGTACGCTCTTTTGGTTGGTTTTATGGGGCGGCAAAACCCGTAAGCGGATTTCCGTAAAAGGCTTCGGTTTTCCAAGCCGTCATATCCCATTTACCATCTTTTGTTCCCTGCATTTTTATGGGGAGAATCATTTGAAAAGGGGACATTCTGTTTTGCGCGGCAATACCGTTGTCAGCAATCTTTCCGTCTTTTCCGACTGTGAAAGATGCCGTGCGAACGAGGTCGCCGTCGCGCAGAACTTTTATTTCGTAAACGCCCGGATTGCTGTAAAGAAGGTGTGCGTTTGCAAATCTGTTTGGATCGCCCGTGTTGTAGCCGCGCACATTAAACCAAGTAAAAGTCCAACGCTCCCACAAGATTTCGTTATCATTGCCGGACGTAAGCAAAGATTTATCGTTATATGCCGACCCCGTGTCATTTACTTTTGTACTGCCGATTTGTTTGCCGTTGTAATAGATGTATGCGGCCAGGTTTGGATTGTCGCAATCACCGCGAAACCACATCGCGGCTTGTAACGCAGGCGACTCTTTTTCTTTAAGATAATCGAGCCAAAGGTAGCCAATCGGTAAATTCCAGTCTTGGTCAACGTAAAACTCAAACTGATTTTTGAAAGCCGGAAGTTCGTTTCCGACATGAAATTTATTTACTTTGAAACGTCCCTTGTAAAACTCTTGGTCAATGCCTGAAAGCGCGTTTCTGAATCGGATTCTGAAACCGAATGTTCCCGTTTCGATGATGCCGCGTTTGTCTTGGTGTCCGCTTGGTTCGGGCGTTTCGACAGCGTGATATTGGTCTGCCGCTATTGCCTGAACATTTATATCAACGCTGTACCAGGGTTTGCCGTCGGGTGTTGTGAACTCAATCGTGAAATAGCTTGCGTCCGCAATCGGTCCCGCCACCATGAATTGAACTTCGGGCATCCAACTCCAGAAATTATCTGTGTTCGGTTGCTTCCAATAACGCAACATACGGTCTGCCCTGACATAAAGAGTTGATTTGATAATTGTTGGAGTTGGCGTTTGTGCTTTTGCTTGGGTGACAAAAGCAACGCTTGTTATCAAGATGAATAAGATTAATAAGTTTCTTTTCATGTTCTTTATCCTCAATTAGAAAAAGATTGAGCGCAGACAAGATGCCGTCAAGATGACGGCGTTCCAGTCAATTAGCGCAGACAAGATGCCGTCAAGATGACGGCGTTCCAGTCAATTACGGGGCTACAAAGCCGTTCAAAGGATTTCCGTAAAAGGCTTCGGTTTGATACGAAGTCATATTCCATTTGCCGTCACCTGCGCCCGTAATTTTCACAGGGAGAATCATGCGTGCACCGCCGAGTTTCGCGTTTTTAGCAAACCCGTTATCAACAAATTTGCCGTCCTGTCCGACAGTAAACTTTGCCGTGCGGGCAAGTTGGTTGTCGCGCAAAATCTTGATTTCGTATTCTCCCGGATTTTTGTTTAAGAACATGGCGTCGGGATAGTTGTTGTACAAAGTGTCTTGATTAGAGCCGCGTATCATATAGGCTGAAAATTGCCAGAGCGTATATTTGAACGGCGGTTCGTCTGCGGCTGAGTAAACTTCTTCAACGGGATTGCCGAAAACATTCATCTTCATTTGCCTGCCGTTGTAAAAAATATAAGCCTGTAATTTTGAACTACTAATTTCCCCTTTGAACCAAACCTGGACTGAAAGAATCGGTGCGTCTTCATTCTTTGTAGGGTCAAGCCACAAATAACTAATGGGAAGACGCCAATCGTGGTCAACGTAAAATTCCTGTTTGCCTTTGTAATCAGGAATGGATTGGTTGGGGGCGTATGTTGAAACTTTGTACTTGCCTGCAAAAACAACATCGTCTTTTCCTTCGAGCGCATTTTTCAATTTGATTCTGAAAGGAAAGATACCCGCCGGTGTGGTTATAGCCTTCTTTTCAAGTTCGTCATTGTTGATGTCTTTCATCTTGATATCATCGAAATAGTCTGCTTCCAATTCGGGCGTCGTCATGTCGTATTTCAGCCAAGGTTTTCCGTCCGGCGTATCGAATTCAACGTAGAATTGACTTCCGCCCGCAATCGGACCTAATACCTGAAAGTTTATTTTCGGAACCCAAGAATATGTGTTGTAAACGGGTTCTGCGGCTTTGGGATTTTTCCACCAGCGCAAAAATCGGCGTACATTAACGGTTATAGTACGTTTCAAAATGGTCGGACCCGCTTGTTCGGCTTTCGCTTTACCGCTTGCCGCTGTGTTTTTTATAAGAGCCGGACTGCCCGAAACTAAAAGTGACATTAATAAAATACCGGTTAAAATTCTCATTGGTTTTCTCCTGAAAAAGTTTGCTCTAAAAATTAAGGTGTTTCGGTCGGGATACTTATTCCTGTTCTTATTCTTTGTTTGCGTTTTCACCTGAACCGTAGCGATGTGACCAAGTAACTTTGCCCGAAGGTCCGTAGGAAAGAACCAGACCTTCAAAAGAATCAAGTTGTCCGAATGGCAATTTGTGGTGAAAGTTATTGAAAAAGGCTTCGCGTATGGTCGGGCGTGTGTATTGAACCTCTGTGCTGGCTACGACATGACAGCGGGCGTATCTTGCGATTTCGGAGCAGAACAAATTGCCGTCGGCAATTGTTCCTGCGCTTTCAACAAAAGCGACCTGACAAGCGCGAATCCAGATTTTTTCGACTAACCCTCTCCAATGTGCGAACCGCATTGTATCTGGAAGACCAAAGCCTTCGCCCATTCGTAGATAAGCCGGGTCGCCGTGACAGCTAAAAACTACGTTTTTTAATTTACCGCCCGGAGCATTTTTTGCTTTTGACGCCACATAGTTCAGGATGAAATCTACCGTGTCATCTTTTTTTATACCTTTTGTCTCCCACATCTGTACGGTCATATGTCCGTGACGTTCGTCGTTTAATGCAATCGAAGGTTGTTCTAATGTAATCATGATTTCTCCTTTGTAGAATCTTTTACTGCGAGCGAAACCTCTGTCCGTCGGGTTTGAAATTCGTCGTTATCAATCAATGGGTTGAAGATACAGAAAGCCAAAGGTAAAAATCGTTATGGTTTAGGTAATTTGTCGGTAAAAGAATGGTAAAAAGTGATTTTACTGAGGAAATTGAAGAAAAAAGCTGAAAAGATTTTTGAAAGTTTATTTAGATGTGATTCTTTTTGCCATGTAAATATCGGGTTTGCCGCGTCCGTTGGCATCCGGCACGACGCCGACAATTGTAAAACCGCATTTTTGATAGAACTCAAACGGAGGACCTTTCAGGTTTTTAATGCCGGAGATTTTACCGAAAGTGTTTTCGTATAGGTCAACGCGGCTGATACGGTTTTCTGCAAATGATTACTACCTCTTTTCGTGCCGATTCTTCATCCTGCCAATCCGTATTCCAATGCTCTTTGAAGGCTTCGACTAAAATCGCGGCAACTTGAACAATGACGTTTTCGTTTTCGGGTAATAAATCAACTATTTTCATAGGAATTTTTTTAACTCCATTTTCGGCTTGGAAAGTAAAGCAACGACGGGTTACTCTCTTGCTCGTTTTTGTTTCAGTTCTGAAATATAATCGGATTGATAAGACGCCATGAAACTCTGTCCGAATTGTCGCCGCATATATCAAGACGAAAGACTGAAATTCTGTCGCCATGACGGGGCTCAGCTTGTGAACATCTCTGAAAGTTTCTCCGAAAACCAGACGAAAGTTTTTGGCGACTCTGCTATTCAAGAATTGCGAACCGATGAGTTGATTCATATATCGGATTCGGGTGATTCCGCAATGCTTCTTACTATGCCGCTCAAAAGGCGACGTTCTTCAAAATCAAAAATTATAGATTCGCTTGCTGTTCTGCCGTTTGCAAACGAAAGCAAAGATTCAAATGCCGAATATCTTTCCGAAGGCATTGCGGATTGCATTATCAATATGCTTTCTCTGTTGCCGAAACTTCGCGTCGTGCCGCGTAGTACCGTAATTCGTTACAAAGGTTATGACCCGCAAACAATCGGTCAGCAGTTGGATGTTCGCGCAGTTTTAACGGGGCGCGTCGTCCAAGTCGGGCAAAAAATAGTTATTAAAACCGAACTGATTGATATTGCGAACGAATCGCAACTCTGGGGCGAACAATATCGCCGCGACATGACGGACATCTTCGCCCTTGAAGAAGAAATCGCACAAGAGATTAGCGGCAAACTGAAACTTCGTCTGAATCGTGAAGAGAAAAAGAAATTAACCAAACGCTACACCGAAAGCAAAGAGGCTTACCATGCCTATCTGAAAGGGCGTTATTACACAAACAAACGCACGACACAGTGGATTAAAAAGGGAATCGAACATTTTCAAAAAGCAATTAGCCTTGATGAAAACTATGCGCTTGCCTACACGGGACTCGCGGACGCTTACGCCTTTTTAGGTTCGTCAACGGGCGAATGTCCGCCAAACGATTGGTATCCCAAGACAAAAGATTCAGCACTGCAAGCCCTGGCGCTCGACGATACATTGGCGGAAGCACACACATCGCTCGGTTTTTACAATATGATGTACGAATGGAATTTCGCGGAAGCAAAACGCTGTTTTCGTCGTGCAATCGAACTGAATCCTAACTATGCCAACGCTCATGACGGTTACAGCTTTTATTACAAAGCGACAGGACAACATGACAAAGCAATTTTGGCTTGCAAAAACGCACAGGAAGCAGACCCTCTGTCAATTTTCGCAATCGTCAGTCTGGGATGGGCTTACTATTTCGCGCATCTTTACGACGACGCGATTGAACAGAATCACAGAGCTTTGGAGATGGATTCAAACTTTGCATTTGCCTTTTGGAATATGGGTTTGGCTCTGGCGCAAAAAGGAAAACTCGATGAGTCAATCGAGTCATTAAAACGCGCTCACGAGATTTCAAACGGTTTAACTTATCTTGCACATTTAGGTTACGTTTACGGGGCTGCCGGAAAGAAAACCGAAGCGAAAAGAACTCTTTCGCAGTTGGACAAACTAGCGAAGAAAAAATATGTATCGCCATATTATTTTGCTCTTGTTTATCTCGGACTGAATGACATAGAACAGACTTTCGTTTGGCTCAATCGTGCAGTTGACGAACACGCAAGCTTTCTGGCATTTCTAAACGTCGAGCCGATGTTCGACTCGATTCGCGATGATGCACGATTCAATGATTTACAGTGGCGTATTGATTTATCGGCTTGAGTTTCGTAAGTAATCGCTCTAAGCGGTTAGGTAACTATTTTGCCGCACGCTTCAATCTGTCCATCAATGCCAAACCTAAATCTTTCTCTTCAACCTTTTGGCAGTAGATAGTTTTAATCTGTGCTTCGTCACACGAGCGAAAAAAGAGAAATAAATCGTGTGCGTAATCTTCAACGGAAGAACAAATCTGTTTCAAACCAAAATCAAAATTATTATCGGTTAATCCGATAAAAGCATCTTCTTTATTTGCATCTGCTTCATTTATCGAATCAATCAAAACGACTTTCGCTTTTGGTGAATAGTGACGATGTTTTAAGCCGGGACTTCGTGCGGGTTCATCTTCTTTTGTATTTGCTATTCGTGTTGAAGGGATAACTCTTTGCAATTGTTCGAGAGTTACCGCGCCAGCACGCAAAACGAGCGGCACATCGGCTGTGCAATCAACAACGGTTGATTCAAGCCCGACTTGGGTTTGTTCACCTTTTAATATGCAATCAATTTTTCCGTTCAAATCTTCAAAGACCGCTTGCCAGGTCGTGGGGCTCGGGCGTCCTGAAAGATTTGCAGACGGGGCAACTAAAGGAACATCACAAGCTTTCAAAAATTCATTTGCCCGAGGATGATTCGGTTGTCGCACGCCAACAGTTTGCAAACCCGCCGTAGCAATCAACGGAACAGATTCAGCCTTTGGCAAAACGATTGTCAAAGGACTTGGAAAAAAGGCTTCGATAAATTTTTGCGCTGATTCTGTGACGTGAGATGTAAGTAACTGGACTTGCGAAACATCCGCAATATGAGCAATCAAAGGATTGTCGGGCGGGCGACCTTTTGCCTCAAAAATTTTCCGAATAGCATTTTCGTCAAAAACATTTGCACCGAGTCCGTAAACCGTTTCGGTTGGAAACGCGACAATTCCGCTGCGCTTGATAAATTCGGCGGCTTCGTTTGGCAGAGTTGTTAGTATTGTCTTCATTAATAACTCAGATGGCACTTACAGCCTTCGGCTTCTTTAGTTTCTTAGAGCAAAGCTATGACTTGCGTCAACCGATATTTCCGATTAGCCATCAATCGTTTTGTCCATTATATTTTGTTAGATAAATAGTTACCGTAAATAAACGTGTGCGTAAAATTAAAAAAGTGAATTTGTTCTGTGACATTCATCCCACACACGAAACGCACACGCTTATTTACAGCAACAAAAAATATGAACTTAACGCTGGAAGAGAAATTAAAAAACCTGCCGACGGATGCGGGCGTTTATCTGCACAAAGACGCCAAAGGAAAAATTATCTACGTCGGTAAGGCTAAGAATTTAAGAAACCGTGTGCGTTCTTATTTTCAGTCGGGACGCGGACACGATGCGAAAACACGCGAGTTGGTAAAACGAATCGAAGACCTTGAAATCATAGTTGTTGACAATGAGGTTGAGGCATTAGTTTTGGAATCGAACCTCATCAAAAAACACAAACCGCGTTACAACATTTTACTTAAAGACGACAAACAATATCCGCACTTGAAGCTAACAATCAACGAAGCATTTCCGCGTGTCGTACTTACAAGAAAATTGCAGAAAGACGGAGCAATCTATTTCGGACCTTTCTTGCCGTCCTCGCTTGCAAACAAGACTTTGGATTTAATCAACCGCACATTTCAACTTCGCACCTGCGATATTGAGATTGACGGCAAACTCCCGCGCCCGTGTCTCGAATATCACATCAAACGCTGTCTTGGTCCTTGCGTAAAAGGTCTTTGCACGCCGACTGAATACACGGAAGCGGTGCGCGATGTGCGGCTTTTGTTAGAGGGCAAGAACAAAGAACTTGGCGAAGAATTAGAGCAGAGAATGTGGAAGGCGGCGCAGAATGAACGCTACGAAATCGCCGCAAAATATCGTGATTTGATGAAGACCATTCAGGCACTTGCTGAACAGCAGAAGATGGCAACGCAACCTGACCGCGATGTTGACATAATCGGTTATTACCGTGAAGGCACGCGTCTCGCGCTTCAACTCTTTACAATGCGCGAAGGAAAAATCGTTGGGCGCAGAGAGTTTTTCTGGGAAGATTTATCCGAAGACAATTTCGACCCTTCCATGTTTTTAAGCGAAATCTTGGCGCAGTATTATTCGACAGATTATGTGCCGCTTGAGATTCACGTCCCCGTTGATTTTGAAGACCGCGAAGTTTTGGAAAAAGCGTTAACCGAAAGACGCGGGCGGCGCGTTCATATACTCGACCCGCAACGCGGAAAAAAACGCGAAATGATTGACCTAGTTGAAAAGAATGCAAAACTCGCTTTTGAACAACGATTCCGCGTGTTGAAGCCCGATATGGAAAGAGTGTTGGAAGAATTGCAGGAGATTTTAGAACTGCCGCGTTTCCCGTCGCGCATAGAATCTTTTGACATCTCAAATATACAGGGTGCTGAAAACGTCGCGGGCATCGTCGTTTATGACAACGGCAAACAGAATCGCGCGGAATTTCGTCGTTTGAAAATCAAAACCGTCGAAGGCGCAAACGATTTTGCCTCAATGCACGAAGCGGTTTTTCGTCGTTATCGCCGTCAGTTGGAAGACCAAAAAACTTTGCCGGATTTGATTTTCATCGACGGTGGTGTGGGACAGGTAAACGCTGCCGCGCAAGCAATGAGAGAACTTGATTTGGAAGCGATTCCGCTTGTGGGTCTTGTAAAACCTCCGCGCCGACATAATGAAATTTCACATCTATTGATGAAAGGGCGTGAACACACGCCAATCTATTTTGACCCGAATTCCGCCGCGTTTCGTTTTATTCAACAGGTGCGAGACGAAACGCACAAGACAGCAGTAGAATATCACCGCAAACGCAGAGAGTTGAGAGATTTCACATCGGAACTAACGGCGATTCCGGGTGTAGGCGAAAAACGCAAAACAAGACTTTTAAGAAACTTTGGCTCAATCGCACGAATCGCCCAAGCAAGCGTACAAGAACTAACACCGTTTGTCGGCGTAAAAGTAGCCGAAGATATTGCAGAACATTTCAAAAGACAAAAAGAGTTGGCTGAAAACAAAACTTAAACGTGACCTGAGTTTGTCTGAAAATAAATTTAGATTATGAGAATGAAGCATTAGATTCAATAGCCTCCATTACCACACACACCTCTTCATCAATCTCATCGGCGCGTAATGCTTTTGCAATTTGTTCACGACTAAAAGAGACATCATAAGTTTCTTTCGACCATTGTGATAACCGCGAACAAACTTCTTTCCCGCTCACGATACCTAAACGACCATCTTGAGTTTCCCAAGCAGCATTAAGTAGTTCTCTAGCTCTTTTATTTGCAGTTCCTTTGGCAACCCCCCGCTCACCTTCCTTTATTTGACTAGATATTGCATCAAATGTGTCATCTTTAAGTTTTTCTGCAATCCTATCGAGTTGTTCTAAAATATCATCGACTGTTGGAGGAGTTGTGCATATGTCCATGCGAGACTCTATAAGTCTTTGAATTGTAGTTGATACTAAAAGATAATTCTCAATTTCCTTTTTACTCCATATATGAAGTTGTACATTTCGTTTTGTAGCTTCATTTTTTCTTTCGTTTATTTCTTCACTTGTATGAAAGTCTGAGTCCAAAATGCAATAGGTAATAATGCCTTCGCCACCAGCATTTTCCAAGAACATAGAAGAACCAACTGCATAATTCCACCCGCCCCAGCCTCCCACTGTCATAGACGGAATTATATCAATCGGGCTCTCACTATCTGGATAAAGGGTATTTTGAAATTTTTTAAGAAATGAAATGTCTTCTCCTTCAACCATCAAAAACCGCCTTGCTGTCCACAACCTTGCAAGTTGTAGATTATGAACGCTTCCCATACTAGTCAAAACTTTTTGTGCTGCTGGAAAAGAAGCTGCAAACATGGAATTTGTTCTGCGTCGATTTACAACTAATATGTCCTCTGGCTCAACTTCAGCCATTATCTCTGAAGAATGGGTTGCAACAATTACTTGGGGATACCTACCCTTCAAAAGCCGTATAAGCTTACGTTGAAGGTCAGCGTGCATGTACACATCGGGTTCGTCTAAAATAACAGTATCATCTTCCCGAGTACGAGTTAAAAACCACATTGTTTGTAACCACATCTGTAGCCCATGTCCCATCCAACCAACTTCCGCCGTAAAGTCGCCATCTTGTACAAATAAAGAAAGATTTCTTTGTTCCGTTGAAAAGTCATCAATCTCTAAGTCGTGAATTCGCAAGCCAGACCACGAAGATTCCGCAATAATTTTGAAGTCTTGAAAGATATCTTTGTGTAAATAGATTTGATTACGAAAGTGCAAGGAAGATAAAGATAATGACATTGCACTAATTACGTAGTCTTGAGTCAAAAATTTCTCCCCACGTAATAAAGGGGAAATTTGAGGCAAAATACTTACTTTGGGCAAAGTAATTCGAGCAGCTTCTCCTTTGGTAGTTATAACTTCACCATTGGTGTCAAAGATAACTGCATGTAAAACATTTTCACCTAAATAAATTTTTACAGTTTCACCAGACGTAAAATTGGCAGTAATTTGTGCAGGTGGGTTGCCATAACGGTGAAACACCCCAGTCAAATCTATTTCAGTGCTTTTAAGTGATGGAGAAACTCCGCGATGAGATCGTGGAATATAGAGCCATGATGGAACATCTAAAAATTTTAGGCCTCTATAGCGAGTGGAAACAAGAGAAAGCAACCTGAGTGCCTCTACTATGGTTGACTTGCCAGCATTGTTACGTCCTACTATTACGGTTGTACTATGAAAAGATAGAGTATGTGACTCAAAGCCTCTAAAATTCTTGAGATGTAATTTTTTAATCATACCTATTTCAAAATTAAAGTTTATCGTGTTCTTCCGATTCGACGCTTGGGACTTTTGATAGTAGTTCGTCGAGGCGTTCGGGGTTTGCACGTCTGGCTCTTTCTTCGAGGTATTCGACGGTCATAAAACTGGATAGTTTTTCGGCAATAGCAATTACGGCGAAGTTCTCAGGTGTGCTTTTGTCTTTCGATGCAACTTCTTTTAGTTTCTCAAATAAAGATTCGGGAAGGTTGATTGTTATTGCGCTCATTTTGCTTCTCCAATTTCCTGCAAAAATTCTTTTGGTGTCAAAACTTTTATACCAAATTTTTCGACGCCTCTAAAGTCTTTTAGGTTGTGTGTCACAATCGCGTCAACTTGTGCTGTTACGGCTAATTCGGCGACAAACTCATCTTCCGCGTCGGGCAAAAGGGGTCTCCACAAGTACCAGATTTCATGTTTGATTCCAAGAAGACATAAGATGTCAATGAGTTCGTCAATTTCATCGTTTGTTAATATCGTGCCGATTTGGGCGCGCTTCAGTACGGAGTCATATTCACAAACTAGCGGCACGGACAGATGAAATTCAAATTTATCGCTACGAATCAAAGAAAGAATCTTAAATGACGCACCAAGATTTGATTTCAACGCAGAGGCTAAAACGCTTGTGTCGAGGACAACACTATATCTTTTCATTGTTTAATTCCTCTTAGCTATAAGGCTCATAACAAAATATATCACGCTTGAAATTTATGAAGAAAATATTTCTCCAAATTGCCTTGGGGTTCTCAGCCGAATACTACTGCAAACGAAGAGAGTCAAGAGATTTCACATCGGAACTAACGGCGATTCCGGGTGTAGGCGAAAAACGCAAAACAAGACTTTTAAGAAACTTTGGCTCAATCGCGCGAATCGCCCAAGCAAGCGTACAAGAACTCACGCCCTTTGTCGGTGTGAAAGTTGCCGAAGATATTGCAGAGCATTTCAGAAAACAGAAAGAGTTGGCTGAATTTAGCTCGCGTAGCGAGTGATAGCGTGTATCCAAGAGTGCAAGCTATTAGTATCTACACAAGTCAAAATGGCTTGTTTTCGCGGCTGTGCCGCCCGATGGGCGGCGACGGCACAGCCCTCGCCGGACAAATTTGCCCTCTAAATTTAGCGAAAGGCTGCGCCTTGAGCGGTTCAAGGCTGGAGGCAGAGCCTCAAAAAAGGGAAAAAAGCCGCACGGAAAGGCAGATCCCTCGTCGCACATCGGGCGGCACAGCCGCAAAAAACTGAACTTTCAAAGATGTGTAGATACTAATGGCGCAAGCTATGGGAATGGCAAGCGTGAATTACCAAGCCCGCGTAGGCGGGCGGCAGATTGGCGATTGCGTGGAAGGTTTCTGTCACTATCTACGATAGCTTTAATAATTGTTTACGTTTTTCCCATAGCTTGTGCTATGGGCTACACGCTGTCGCCATCTCCGATGGCTTTTTTGTTAGATTTAATTTTCAAAGAACATTAGGCGGCTAATGTTTAGAAACAGCCGCCTTATGGTCTTTGAAAAATGAATGCCGTAATACTGCGGCTTCGCCGCCTGATGTGCGGAAAGGCTCTGCCTTTGCGTTTGGCAACCCAAGCTGCACGAGGCTACGCCTCACTTTCGCGTTCGAGGC
>Ga0187894_10005536_pt1 | contig 12824 bp, 8 predicted proteins | sample GBC1701081metaG_FD_136650 | JGI IMG/M metagenome (GOLD analysis project Ga0187894, IMG submission 136650) | White microbial mat communities from a lava cave in the Kipuka Kanohina Cave System on the Island of Hawaii, USA - GBC170108-1 metaG ... | reverse complement strand
CTCGGCAACGCGTTTGACGCTGCGCATCTGGCGGACGCTTTTGCTGGGCGCACGCAGAACGTGAAGGCGACGCTGCTCGATCAGCGCGTCGTGGCGGGGCTGGGCAACATCTATGTCGTCGAGGCGCTGCACCGTAGCGGCATTTCCCCGAAGCGCGCGGCGGGACGCATCTCGCGCACGCGCCTGGAACCGCTCGCCGTCGCCATCCGCGATGTGCTGAACGAGGCGATCGAAGCCGGCGGCTCGACGCTGCGCGACTACGCGCAGGCCGACGGCGCGCTCGGCTACTTCCAGCATCGCTTCCGTGTCTACGACCGGGAAGGGGAGAGTTGCGCTGCCTGCTCCGCGCCGATCAGGCGGATTGTGCAGGCAGGACGCTCCACGTTCTATTGTACGCGCTGCCAGCGATAGCCGGCCGATGCCCGGCGCGTCTCCACCGGCGCCGCATCCTTCAGAAAACGCGTGAAGTCCGCTTCCGGCATCGGCCTGGCGATGAAGTAGCCCTGCGCCATGTCGCATCCCATGCCGGCGAGTGCGGCCAGTACCTCTTGCGTCTCCACACCCTCGGCAGTGACGCGCAGGCCCAGCGAATGCGCAAGATCGATGGTCGATTTCACCAGCAGCCCGTCGCGCTGCTGCTCGCTGAGGCGCAGGATGAAGGCCTTGTCGATCTTCAGTTCGTCCGCGGGAATGCGGCGCAGATAGGAAAGCGAAGAGAGCCCCTGGCCGTAGTCGTCGAGCGAGATGCGGGCGCCGGCGGCCTTCAGCGCAGCGATATTGTGCAGCGCTGCGTCCTGGTTGTCGATCGTCGCGGTCTCGGTGATTTCCAGATAGATCTGCGCCGGCGCCTCGTTGAGCAGCTCCACGGCAGTGGCGAGAAATGCGTCGTCGTCGAGCAGGCGGCCGGAGAGATTGACGGCGATGGCCGGCGCAAGACCTTCGGCGGCAAGGCGCTGCTGGACGGCGATGGCCTGGCGCAGCGTCCACTCTGTGAAGACGCCGATGACGCCGGTTTCCTCGGCCATGCCGATGAACAGGTCCGGCGAGATCGGGCCGCGGTCGGGATGGCGCCAGCGCACCAGCAGCTCGGCCCCCGTCACGGCGCCGGCGCGGATGTCGTACTTGGGCTGCAGGTGCACGGCCATCTGGCCGTTGTGCAGCGCCCGCATCATCTCGCCCATCAGCGTGACGTTGCTGGCGGTGAGCATGTACGCCGCTTCGTCGAAGAGGTGCACCTTCTGGCGCGCCGCGCGGGCCTGGTCGACCGCCACGTTGGCCCGCTCTACGAACGCGCGCGGCGTCTCGATGTTGGGATCGAGCATCGTCAGGCCGATCGAGACATTGATGTCGAGGGTGTTCTCGCCGAGCAGCACCGGCGCCTCGGCCTCGGCCTGAAGCGTCCGGGCATGATCGCGCGCGGCCTCCACCGAGTCCGCGTCCAGAATGCAGCCGATGACGTCGTTGGCGATGCGCGAGGCATGCTCCAGAGCAAGGCGCGCGCCAAGTTCGGCGATCAGATCGTTGCTGAGCTGATAGCCGATGGCGCCGCGGATCATCTGGAAGCGGTCGATGCCGACCGCCGCCACCGCGAAGGCGCCGCCGGCGGCGAGGCGGCGCTCGATTTCGCGCTCGAACGCCATACGGTTGGGCAGATCGGTCTCGGAATCGTGCAGCGCCAGATCGACGATGCGATCTTCGCGCTCCTTGATCTCCGAGAGCATGGTGTTGAAGCCGCCGCAGAGATCGCCCACCTCGTCGTCGCTCTCGATGTCGACGCGGGCGCTGTAGTCGTGCGATCGGGCGATGTGGCGCACGGCGGCGGCGAGCTGCAGCAGCGGGCCGGTGACGCGCTTGCGCAGCCGGTCGGCGACGCCGACGGCGATGACGATGGCGATGAGCGTGCCGAGCAGCGCCTGCCCGAGCGTGGCGATGAGCCCCGGCGCCAGGCCCGCATTGTCGGCGACGAGCACGATGCGGCCGACCGGCGCGCCGGCGTGGACGATCGGTTGCGAGACCTTCAGCGTCCGGCTCCCCAGCGCCGCCAGCGGCGACAGCGTCGCGCCGTTCTGCAGCTCCGCGTCGCTCGCCAGCGCGACGCCGGCGCCGATCTCGGCCAGACGCGTGCCGTCGATGCGTTCGACGCGCGCGTACATGAGGTCTGGCGCGCGCGCGACGCCGCGCAGCGCCTGCAGCGCGCTGTTGCGGTCATCGGCGACGAGCGCGCGCGACGTGGCGGAGGCGAACACCGCGGCGGTGGCGTTGAGGTAGTCGAGACGGCTGCGCGTGTGTCTTGTCGCCTCCTGCAACGCCGCCGCTCCGCCAATGACCGTCATCGCCGCCAGCACCGCGACGGCCACAGCCCCGCGCAGCTTGCGGCTGATGGACGGGCGCGAGCGGGTCAAACCCAACCGGGAGCGCGCCGCGCCCAGGATTGCCGCCGGGCTCGCCATCTGCGAGCTATTCGACCAGCCGGACGGCGTCGCGGCGCGAGCCGACGCCGCCGGGTACTGCAATGTCGGAGTCCTCGTAGTTGGCGTTGACGAAGAGGTGCGGGTTGCCGGTCATCGTCAGGCTCCGGGCGACGATGACGGTCCAGTCGGACTGCCGCGCGACATCGCCGCGGCTGGTGATTCGCAACTCCGCCGACGGCACATAGAGCACGCCGTCCAGCCGCTCCACATGCGCCGTGTCGATGAGGAACGGCGCCCGGTTCGCGCGGTCGGCGATCATGACGAAGCCCGCCAGCAGACCCTCCTCGCGGCCGGAAAGAGAGACCACGGACTGGTCCAGCAGCGATGTGCGCCAGAGCGTATCGACGACCAGCACCACGTCTTCGCCGGTCAGCCGCGCGCTGTCGCGCACCGTCAGCGAACCGGCGCCGAAGCGATGCTCGCCCGGCGCGAGCCGCAGCTGCGCCGTGCCGCTGAGATCGATGATGCCGCAATGGTCGCCGGGCGGAAGCGTGTGCGTGCCGCCGGTGACGACCAGCAGTGCAAGACGGCGCAGCTGGGTGGCGCAGTTCGCGACACTGGCGTCGAAATTGAGCGACGCGAACGGGTCGGCGATGGGCGGCGCGTCGGTGATGGGCTCGGGCGAGATATCGCCGCGCGCGGCGAGCACGGTCTGCGTGCGCGCCGCTTCGATCCTGCCGCCCGAGACAAGGATGTTGCCGTTGGAGTGCACCAGGCACGCGGGCGCCGTGATGCGCGCGGTATCCCTGACCCAGAAGTCCATGGCCCCGCGGTCGGTGAACGCCAGCACGCAGAGCGGGCTCAAGCCTACCGACGAGGCGGTGGCGGCCGTGTCGTAACGCCAGCCGCCCGGCGGCAGGAGGTCGTTGAAGAACGAGGGCCGGCGCGCATCCAGCCGGACGCGCACGCCCATGATCCGGCTCTCCAGTTCGACGATCTGCGCATCGACGGCGATCCGCGGCCCGCCCGTCCATTCCACGATCATGGCGTCGGCCATGGCGCGGGCATGGTGCAGGGCGTCGTTTTCGGTCATGGCCACCGAGAGGTTGCGCGCGCCGGCGATGGCCGCGGCTTCGGCGATGGAGCGCATGCGCTGCTTGTCGCCGATGATCGCGGCGACGTCGGTGGCGCCCAGCACCAGCGTCGCGGCCGCCGGGATGCAGAGCGCCACGAGCCCCGCCATGTTGCCGGCGCGCGCGCGCGCGAGACGGCGCAGCGCAGCAAGGGGTCGGGCAAGGAGCGAGCGCGGGCGCATCCTGCCTCAATACCTGCGAACCCTTAAGGTCGGCCTCACCGGAAAGGTTAGCGATGCGCTAACCTCCGGACCGCCGGCGCTCTCGCCGGCGCCGATGTCGCCGCTTCACCGCCGTATGCCGGCGAGGGCGCCGGCGGTCCGGGCGTGTGAGCTTTCGAGAATCCCGATATGGCGGCCCGATGCACCGGTTTCTCTGCACGCTGCTGCTCGCCGCGTTTGCGCTCGGACAAGCCCAGGCCGAAACGCGCTTTCTCGCCGCGTTCGACGACGTGCCGCTGGCGCCCGGCCTCAGCGAGCGCGCCGACGCCGCGTTTGCGTTCGCCTCCGGCGAAGGCCGCATCGCCGAGACGAGCGCGGCGGGGCAGGGCGGGGAGGCGGCCGTGCGCGCGTGGTATGCGGAGGCGCTGCCGGCGCTGGGCTGGGCGCGGCAAAATCCTTCCGAGGACGATCTCACCTTCGTGCGCGGCCGCGAGCGCCTGACGCTGGCGTTCGCGACGGGTCCGGACGGGGCGCTCACCGTCCGCTTCCGCCTCGTCGCGCGCCCGGCCTCGCTCGCGCTCGACTGACGCGACACGGTTTGCTCCCCCGCCCTTGCGGGGGGCGTTCGACGCGAAGCCCGCAGGCCCCCTTCGACTCGCGGCTTCGCCGCGAGCCACTTCCCCCGCCGCGCGGGGGAAGAAACCGCGCATTCAGCCCGCCGCTCGCGCTTCCGTAGCGATGTGCTCGGCGAGCATGTCCGCCACCTCCGGCTGGTCAAAGTAGGTGGTGTGGATGAGGGATTTCAGAAGCGCGAGCGCTTGACGCTGGCGCGTGCGAGGGGTTGAGACGCGGTCAACCGACCCCGCGAAAGGCGAGCCCATGTCCTTCAAAACGATCCTCCTCGAGCGCCACGGCGCCGTGGCGCTGGTGCGGCTCAATCGGCCGCAGGCGCTCAATGCGCTGAACAGCGAGCTGCTCGGCGAACTCGGCGCGGCGCTGAAGGACCTCGACGCCGATGCGGGCGTCGGGTGCATCGTCGTCACCGGATCGGAGCGCGCGTTCGCGGCCGGCGCCGACATCAAGGAGATGTCCGACAAGTCGTTCGGCGAGATGTACGCGTCCGATTTCTTCGGCGACGCCGATGCGCTGGCGCGCTGCAGGAAGCCGACGATCGCGGCAGTGGCGGGCTTTGCGCTGGGCGGGGGGTGCGAGCTGGCGATGATGGCCGACATGATCATCGCCGCCGACACGGCGAAGTTCGGTCAGCCGGAGATCAAGCTCGGCGTCATTCCCGGCATCGGCGGCACGCAGCGGCTGATGCGCGCGATCGGCAAGGCCAAGGCGATGGATCTCTGTCTCACCGGTCGCATGATGGATGCGGGCGAAGCGGAGAAGGCGGGGCTCGTGGCGCGCGTCGTGCTGGCGGACAAGCTGCTGGACGAAGCGCTCGCGGCGGCGGCGACGATCGCCAGCTATTCCAAGCCCGCGCTGATGGTGTGCAAGGAAGCGATCAACCGCGGCTTCGAATCGACGCTCGCCGAAGGCGTGCGCTTTGAGCGGCGTGTTTTCCATGCGTTGTTCGCGACTGCTGACCAGAAGGAGGGCATGGTGGCGTTTATCGAGAAGCGTCTCGCCCGGTTCGAGGACCGCTAGCAAGGAGGACAGCCGGCCAGAACGGGCCCGCTCCGCACCTGTCCGGTCTGCGCGTTCGATGACAGTCCAGCGATCGGAGGTAGACCATGTGCGAGTCCGAATCCGCGCCAAAGCCGTTGCTGGCGTGGAGATTGTGGCGCCGCTTGCCTGACTCGTGGCGCGCGCTCATGTCGGGTTTTGCGGTGCTCGTTGTCGGTGGCGGCGTCAGCGGCGCGTTGATGTTCGCCAATCTGGAGGCGGGGCCCGCCGCACCGTGGTTCCTTCCCGCGACAATTGTCTGGCTGTGGGTGCTGTGGCGCTATCTCGACGGGGCCGCCTGGCCCGCCTCGACGGCGAACGCACGGCGCGAAGCGTTGCGGGCGCGGGCGCTGTCGGCCCGTCAATGGGTCTGGGCCATGATTGCGGGCACGCTGGGGGTAGCGGCCGTCATGGGTGTGGCTTTCGTTACCTATCGTCACGCAGCGCTGCCCGAGGCTGCATACCAGGCTGAGTTCGGGGTCGCGTCTCTTCCCTGGTGGACGACAGCATCGATTTTCGCAGCCCTGGCGCTCACCGCCGGCGTGGTGGAGGAGTGTGCGTTTCGCGGCTATATGCTTTCCGGAGTTCAGCGCCGCCACGGCTGGATCGCCGCCATCGCTGTGGTGACGCTCGTTTTCTACGCCGCGCACCTGTCGCACGCTTACGCGACGCTGGCGTTCGCGCCTTTCTTTCTGCTGCACGGCCTCGTCTTCGGCCTGCTCGTATGGCTGACGCGCTCCATTCTGCCGGGCGTCGTGTTGCACGTGCTGTCGGACGCCGTCGTCCTCCCGATGCAATACGGCGTCGTTCCGTCAGCCGGCCAATGGGACTTCATCGGCGACGGCTGGATGACTTTGACGGCTGGCGCAGCCGCTATTCCTGCATTCTGGAGGCTCGCGGCGGTGTCGAGACCGGGCAACGTCAGGTCTTCGCTCTCGGCGAGTTTTGAAGCTGACGCGCCACCGGTGGTCCGCCGCGTTGACCGCTCGTTCCAGCGCCGATATATCCGCCCGCTTCCGTTTCCTCAGAGAGTTCGATGGCCAATACCTCGTCCGCCAAGAAAGCGATCCGCAAAATCGCCCGCCGCACCGCGGTCAACACCGCCCGGCGCTCGCGCGTGCGGACCTATTGGCGCAAGGTCGAGGAGGCGCTGGCTTCCGGGGATGCGGCGGCGGCGACGGCGGCGTTCAAGGACGCCGAATCGGAGACCCGGCGGGCGGTGAGCAAGGGCGTCCTGCATCGCAATACGGGCTCGCGGAAGGTCTCGCGGCTCGCCCAGCGCGTAAAGACCCTCGCCGGCGCGCGATAAAAGCAGAGCGTCTCAACCGAAGGTAGAAGCTGCCCGGAGTTGGAGGCCGGTGGACGTCTATGCGCGTGCACTGCTGCACTTATCTGTCAGAAATTTTAGCTGGAAAAGATTGTCATACCCCCGTCGCCAAAGTGTCGTCTGGGCCGTTGGGAGACAACGAAAAGGGGAATTCTGGACTGCTCGGCCGATTCCGGATCGCTGCGTGTAAAGCCTTGAAAATTCAGCAGAAAGAGACGTTTCGCGTCCGCAACCGACCCGCGCTTGACGACCGTTAACCGGAATCCTAGCGTTCCCCTCACTGGGGCAAGAACTCCTCCGACGTTTCACAAGCTGATGGTGTGGAAACGTGGCGCGGACCGCGGATGCGCGGGTTCACGCAGAGGTTGCACTCGCCCCGGGATCGGGGCCGCCGAAGGCGGTCGATTCGATGACTCAGAGGGGCTGATGGACCAGGAAACCACCCGTGCGTTCGATGTCGGAGAGCCTGCCGGAACCGGTGACGCGCCGCGCGCGATGGCGACGCCCGCTTCCGCCGCCGCCCAGCGCGCCTGGGCGCTGAGCAAGGACGAACTGCGGAGCCAGTTCGGGGAGGGGGTCTACAAGTCCTACATCGAGCGGCTCGATCTGGCCCTCGACGGTGCCGACGAGCGGGAGTTTCTGGCCCGCGACGGCGGCACTCAGCTCGCCTGGCTCAACGAACAGGCCCGCGAAATCATCGCCCGGCGCATGAGCGTGCACACCCGGGAGTTCAAGCCGGTCCGCATCTGCGTGTTGCGCGAGCTGTCGCCGCAGGCGCTCGAAGCCGTCCGCGCCCGCCGCCTCGAAGAAGCGCCCACGGCCGAACCGGCCCCGGCGACGCCGCCCGTCCAGCTCTGGCAGGGCACGTTCGGAACGCTGTGCGAGGGCGCGGCCAACCGCAAGGCGGTGATGCTCGGCCACCTCATCGCCGCCCGCAGCGCGCAGCTGCGCATGGTGCTGTTCCGCGGCGATCCCGGGGTTGGGAAGACGCACCTGACCGAGTCCATCGCCAACGAGGCGCTCGCGCAAAGCCCGCAGCTGAAGGTGCGGCTCATCAACGGCCAGCAGTTCTCCGAAGACTTCATCGACCACCTCAACCGCAAGCGCGACACCGCCGCCTTCAAGGCGCAGGTCCGCGACGCCGATCTGCTGATCATCGATGACATCCCGCGCGTCGCCGGCCGCCGGCAGACCGAGATCGAGCTCTACGACACGATCATGTCGGTCTACGCCCGCGGCGGATTCGTCGTGCTGACGGCGGTGGCCGGCCAGTCTGGCGTCGCGGCATTCGGCGATCGCCTGGCCCATCACCTCAAGTGCGCCACCGAGTGCGAGATCGATCTGCCCGACGAAAGCCTGCGCCGGCAGATCGTGCAGATGCGCGTGGATGTGCACGCCGCCGCCCATGAGGGCTTCGCAGTGGTTCCCGAGGCGCTCGACATGATCGCCGCGCGCATGCCGGTTTCCGGTCGGGAACTGGACGGCGCCGTCGGCCAGCTGGTGCTGGAATGGCTGTCGACGCGCGAGCCGATCACGCTGGCGCAGGCCGAGGCGGCGTTGCGCACGCGGATCGGGGAGGGCACGCGCAAGGTCACCGTCGACCTGATCAAGGCCGCGACGGCCAGGCACCACCAGATGTCGGTGGCCGAACTGCTGCGGAAGACCCGCGAGAAGGCGGTCTCGCACCCCCGGCAAGTGGCCATGTACCTCAGCTGCAAGCTGACCACGCTCAGTCTGCCGAACATCGCCCGCCTGTTTGGCGGCTACGATCACACAACGGTCCTCTACGCCAAACGCAAGATCGCCACGCGCTTGCCCTTGGACGCTGAGCTGCGCCGGGACGTGGAGGAGATCATGAAGCTTCTCCGCCTGCCCACCTAGGGACCCGGCGTCGGGGGTCCGGTCAGGGCTGATGGAAAGGCTGGGCCCCCATTTTCCGTGCGATTCCGGGCGCGAACGGTAGCGAGACTTCCGCGCGCGCCCGGTTCTGCTACCTTCCGGCCCCGTGCGGCGAATCGAGTCGCCGGGGCGTCCCTCAGAAGGCGAGGGGCCGCCAGCCCGGAAGAAACGGATGCGTTCATGCGGTTGACGATCGAGCGCGCGGCGCTCCTCAAGGCCCTCACTCACGTCCAGAGCGTCGTCGAACGCCGCAACACGATCCCGATCCTGTCCAACGTGCTGCTGCGCGCGGAAGACAGCGCCCTGCGGCTGACCGCCACCGACCTCGACATCGAGATCGCCGAAGACGCCTACGCTGAGGTCCAGCGCGCAGGCGCGACGTCGGCGCCGGCGCAGTACCTCTACGATTTCGTGCGCAAGCTGCCGGACGGCGCCTCGATCAAGCTCGATCTCGGCGGCGACGATCCGCGGCTCTCGGTGTGGGCCGGCAAAGCGCGGCTGAATCTTCCTGTGCTGCCGGCGCAGGACTTTCCGCTGATGCCCACCGACGCATTGGCGACGCGCTTCGAGATTCATCCGACGGAGCTGAAGCGCCTGATCGACAAGACGCGCTTTGCGATTTCTACCGAGGAGACGCGCTACTACCTGAACGGCATCTACCTGCACACGGCGGTGACGGACTCCGGCCCCATGCTGCGCGGCGTCGCCACCGACGGGCATCGCCTGGCGCTCGCCGACGCGCCGGTGCCGGACGGCGCCCAGGGCATGCCCGGCGTGATCGTGCCGCGCAAGACGATCGCCGAACTGCATCGCCTGCTCGATGACTCCTCGGGCCCGGTTGAGATCGCCGCGTCGGATCAGAAGATCCGCTTTCAGCTCGGCGATGCGGTGCTGACGTCGAAGCTCATTGACGGCTCGTTCCCGGAATACGCGCGCGTTATTCCGAAAAACAACAGCCGCATTCTGCGCCTCGAGAACGCGGCGTTCCGCGAAGCGGTCGATCGCGTCGCGACCGTTTCAGCGGAGCGCTCCCGCTCGGTGAAGATGGCGCTCGACGGCGACCGGCTGACGCTCACCGTCAACAACCCGGACGCAGGGCTCGCGACCGAGGATTTGCCGGCGGAATACGCATCGGAGCCGATGGAGATCGGCTTCAACGCCCGTTACCTGCTGGACGTCGCGGGGCAGATCGAGGGCGAGTCGGCCCAGTTCGAGTTCGCCGACAGCGGATCTCCGACCCTGGTGCGCGATGAGAGCGACGCCAACGCCATCTATGTGCTGATGCCGCTGCGCGTGTGAGCGCAGTGGCGGTACGGGGAGAGACATGACCCCGCGCCTCTACTGCACGCGCCTGACGCTCACCGATTTCCGCAACCACGCCGAACTCGATCTCGCGCTGGATGCGCGCCCCGTGTGCCTGCACGGCCCCAACGGCGCGGGCAAAACCAACATCCTCGAAGCGCTCACCATGCTGGCGCCGGGCAGGGGGCTGCGCAACGCGGGTCTCCTGGACATCGCGCGCGGCGGCGCCGATGCGGGCGCGGCGCGCCCGCGGCCGTGGAGCGTGTCGGCGCGCATGGCGGCCGATGGCGAAGAGATCGCGCTCGGCGCCGCTGCGGAGCGTACCGACGCCGGCGTGCGGCGCATCACGCGCCTGGACGGCGCGGCGTCCACCGCCGCGGAGTTTGCGCGCGTCGCCCGCATGTTGTGGCTGACGCCGGCGATGGATCGTTTGTTCGCCGGCGCTGCTGGCGATCGGCGCCGCTTCTTCGATCGCCTGGTGCTCGGCGCCGCGCCCGAACACGGACAGGCTGCCGCAGCGTACGAACGGGCGATGCGCGAACGCCAGCGCCTGCTGAATGAGGACGTGCGCGACCGCGCCTGGCTCACCTCGCTCGAGCGCGAGATGGCCGCGCACGGCGCCGCCGTCGCCGCCGCGCGCACGGCAACGCTGGATCGCTTGTGCGACACGATTGCGGGCCGGCCCGACGGCGCGTTTCCGAAGGCCGATGTCGCGCTCGAAGGGCCGCTGGAAGCTGCGTTCGCCGAAGGCCGCGTCAGCGCCGACGTTGAGGACGAATTCTTCGCGTTGCTGACGCGCGTCCGCCCGCGCGACGCCGCCGCCGGCCGCACCGTCGACGGCCCGCACCGCACCGATCTCATTGTCCGCCACGCCGCCAAGGACATGCCCGCCGAGCACTGCTCCACCGGCGAACAGAAGGCGTTGCTCCTCGGCCTGGTGCTCGCCCACGCGCATGCGCTGGCCGACGATCCCGGCGCCGGCCCCGCACTTCTGCTGCTCGACGAAGCCGCCGCGCACCTCGATCCGGTGCGACGCGCTGCGCTCTACGAGGAGCTGCTGGCGCTGCCGGGGCAGGCCTGGCTCACGGGGACGGAGCCGGGGCTGTTCGAGGCCTTCGGCGAGCGCGCGCAGCTGGTCGCCGTCGGCGCCATTTGAGCTCCTCCGCGAGGCTGCGACCAATGGCGGAAATCGCCGCCTTTCGCGCCGTTTTCCGAGACTTTCGGCCCCTGACACACTACATTCATCAGGCTGATTTCCGAAGATTCGAGCCCATGACCGCACCCGCCGCCCAACCCTTGCCCGCGCCTGACTACGGCGCCGATTCCATCAAGGTTCTCAAAGGCTTAGACGCAGTCAGGAAGCGGCCGGGGATGTATATTGGGGATACCGACGACGGGTCGGGGCTGCATCATATGGTGTATGAGGTCGTCGATAATGCGATCGACGAGGCGCTGGCGGGGCATGCCAAGAACGTCGAGGTGATTCTGCACCCGGACGGGTCGGCGGAGGTGACGGACGACGGGCGGGGGATTCCGACGGATATCCACCAGGAGGAGGGGGTCTCCGCCGCGGAAGTGATCATGACCCAGCTGCATGCGGGCGGGAAGTTCGACCAGGATTCGTACAAGGTTTCCGGCGGGCTGCATGGGGTCGGCGTCTCCGTCGTCAATGCGCTCTCCGAGCACCTCGATCTCACCGTCTGGCGCGACGGCAAGCGCCACGAAATGCGCTTCCGCATGGGCGAGCCCGAAGCGCCGTTGCGGGAAACCGGTGAGGCGGAAGGCAAGCGCGGCACGGCCGTCCGCTTCCTGCCGAGCCCGACCATTTTCACAATGGTCGAGTTCGACCGCAAAACCATCGAGCATCGCCTGCGCGAACTCGCCTTCCTCAACTCCGGCGTGCGCATCGTCTACCGCGACGACCGCGGCCCCGATCCGTTCGAGGAAACGCTGTTCTACGAAGGCGGCGTGCGCGCCTACGTCCAGCACCTCGACAAATCCCGCAACGCGCTCATCCCGGAAACCATCTACATCGCCGGCGAACGCGACAAAGTCGCCGTCGAAGCCGCGCTGCAGTGGAACGACGGCTACCACGAGACGATGCTCTGCTTCACCAACAACATCCCGCAGAAGGACGGCGGCACGCACCTCGCCGGCTTCCGCGGCGCACTCACGCGCGTGGTCAACGCCTACATGCCGGACTCAGGCATCGCCAAGAAGGAAAAGGTCGACATCACCGGCGACGATGCGCGCGAAGGCCTCACCTGCGTGCTCTCCGTGAAGGCGCCCGATCCGAAATTCTCCAGCCAGACAAAGGAAAAGCTTGTCTCCTCCGAAGTGCGCCCGGTCGTCGAAAGCGTCATCCACGAAGCGCTCGCGCGCTGGTTCGAGGAAAATCCCGGCCCGGCCAAAGCGGTGATGGGCAAGATCGTCGAAGCCGCCGCCGCCCGCGAAGCCGCCCGCAAGGCCCGCGATCTCACGCGCAAGAACAAGCTCGACGTCGCCTCGCTCCCCGGCAAGCTCGCCGACTGCCAGGAGAAAGACCCGGCCAAGTCTGAAATCTTCATCGTCGAGGGCGACAGCGCCGGCGGCTCGGCGAAGCAAGGGCGTTCAAGAGAAACCCAGGCCGTGCTCCCCCTGCGCGGCAAGATCCTCAACGTCGAACGCGCGCGCTTCGACAAGATGCTCGCCTCCGAGCAGGTCGGCACGCTGATCACCGCGCTCGGCACCGGCATCGGCCGCGACGACTTCAACATCGAGAAGCTGCGCTACCACAAGATCATCATCATGACCGACGCCGACGGTCAGCACATCGCGACCTTGTTGCTCACGTTCTTCTACCGCTACATGCCAGATCTCGTGCGCAAGGGGCACGTGTACCTGGCCCAGCCGCCGCTGTACCGGGTCGACGTCGGCAAGG
>Ga0187894_10005535_pt1 | contig 12827 bp, 13 predicted proteins | sample GBC1701081metaG_FD_136650 | JGI IMG/M metagenome (GOLD analysis project Ga0187894, IMG submission 136650) | White microbial mat communities from a lava cave in the Kipuka Kanohina Cave System on the Island of Hawaii, USA - GBC170108-1 metaG ... | reverse complement strand
TCGACCGCTGTCGGGAGTCTCGCTTGTGGGAAAAGAGGGTCTGTCCCGGCAGACTCTAAGGTCGGAGGGTGCCATGGCTGAGCAAACAAAGCCGAGGGAGAACGTGGAAAACCTTTTTGGAGGCTTTGTTCGGCTGACCGTTCCGAAGGATGGCCTGTACCGGATTTCCTCAGACTCAACCATCTGGATTGAAGTGATAGACGAGGAAAAACCGATCGAACGGGTCAGGATCGCTCCTCGTTTGCACTGCGGCCGGATTCACAAGAGTCTGGGGTTTCCGTTGAAAAATGAGCGATCCTATTGGCTGCAGATATCGGGTAGCACACGTCCGGACGTGGCGGTGCTCATTACGAAAGAGCCAGAGCGTTAAGGAGGGTGCAAGATGGCAAGACGCAGCTCAACAACGATGCCGCAGGGATCAGCCGCGGTTTTAACCGCTCGTGAGGCCGCAAAGTACCTGCGCCTCGCGCTCCCCACCTTTTACCGATATCTATGGGAGGGGAAAATCCCCAGATCCAAGATCGGGGGACGATATCGCTTCAAACGGGCGGTTCTGGATAGCTGGTTGGGAGAAAAACCGGAAGGTGAGGAGGTCAGTGGCAGGAACAAATTAGTCGGCATCGTCTCGGCTATCAAGCGTGATCTCATCATGGCTCAGGTCAATCTGGACGTTGGAGAGAACAAGATCACGGCAGTCATCACGCGCGATGCCCTGGATGAGCTTGGGCTGAAAGTCGGGGATCGCGCGATTGCCTTGATGAAGGCAACCGAGGTGATGGTAATCAAGGAATCGTAAAGCTCAATTTCTCAAAAATAACCTCGGTCTGTCGGAAAATTATATTTTTGCTGCCGAAACGGGCATTTGGGCGTGACTCGCCCGGTCAGAAGTATCATGGCATTTTCACGAAACTGATTAATCCTGCGCAAGTTTCTCGTTGTCCATGAATGCTCGGTAGTTTTGCCTATTGTAGGGCGCCGTCGTCTCCTCGCATGCTGTTGACTGCTACCACATGTGCGCGAACAAAAAGGAGGCGACAAATGGCTATCAGCGCGAGAAACAAGCTTCAGGGTCGGGTATCGAATATCAAGCCTGGTGAGGTGATGTGTCTTGTCACCCTCGATGCGCAGGGAACAAAGATCGTCGCGGCTGTCACCAATCAAGGTGTAGAAGAATTGAGCTTGAAACAAAACGATCAGGTCACGGCCGTCATCAAATCCACCGAGGTCATGCTCATGAAGGGCGGTGGCCAGGTCACGTTGAGCGCCAGGAACCGTTTTGCGGGCCAGATCGAATCGATTCAAAAAGGCGAAGCGATGAGTCTGGTGACGGTTAAAATGGGACAATTCCATCTCGGCGCGGCAATCACGCGTGAAGCCATCGATGAAATGGGTTTGAAGCAAGGCGATCAGGTGACAGCGGTGGTGAAGGCGACCGAAGTAATGTTGATGAAGTGAGCAAGGCACACAGTTGCTTTTCAAGAGGGCCACGCAAGTGGCCCTCTTTTTTTGACCGCGCGGGTTTTAAGCACGCGGTTGCCTGTGCACCAATGCAACACCTTCGATCGGTACGCCCGACGACAGGCTAAGGCGGATACGGGATACGAGTCGCGGGATGTCAGAGTGCGATGCGGGATGCGAGTAACGAGATACAGGATACGTGATTCGGGGTTCGGGATCCGAGATTTAAAGCGCGCATCCCGAATTTCGAGTCGCGCCTATCTCGCTCGTCCCGCTCGTCTCGCGCCGCTATCCTGCGGCTGAGATCGTTCAGAATCGCGCGGAGAGACCGATGCCGACGTTGGTGTTCATGATGGAACTCGACTCGAAGCTTTCCTTACGGCTGGAACGCTGGACTCCTCCGAATCCCTGGATGGACTCCGTCAGGCGATAGGCCAGAATCATCTCACCCTGGTAGATGTTTTCATAAGCGCCGTTCCGTTCATCGCCCGCCAGCCCGCTGGTCCAGATGTTGTGCTCAAAGTGAAATGCGGTGAGGAGTGAGAGCCGCTCGGTCAGTTCCACATCGGCGTCTGCGGACAGGTAGTGGTTAATGTAGGATGTATCGTCTTCGAACTGTGGTTGGTTGCGTCCCTCCGCCAGCCCACGCTCATAATGGTAGCTGAAACCGAGCTTGACCTTAGGCGCGACGCGCCAATCCACATGAGGGCCGATCGTCCAGAAGTTCGTGTCGCGTTCCGAGAAGGCTTCGTTGTAGCGGCGCATGCCGTACCGACCGAGCAGTCGGAGGGAAAGATCCGGTGTCACATCGTGAATGAGGCGAGTGGACCAGATATAACTGGTGAATCTTTCCGCCGACAGCAGTCGTTGGCCTGACTGACGCTCTTCGTTGTTGCCGAGAAACTGGTCCGGAGCATAGTAGAACCTCGCCTGCGCGCGGGTGCTGGTGGAAAGGTCCTGAGTGGCCTGGAGCCGCAGCGTGCCGTGGTTGAACTGCGAATCGTCCGTGAAGATGAAGCCCTGGCCCTGCACGTTCAGGTCGAGCCGTCCAAGATTGTTCGTCGAGGACCGTGTGATGTTGGCCATCGGTTCGAAGACCATGTCCGATCCCTGATCCGTTAGTTTCGAATCGATGGCCGGCTGAGTCGGATCGCCATCCCGGCTGAGACGACGGGTGGCAGAAAACAGGCCGACATCGTCGGTATAGAACAGAGTCCCCCGGCCTTCGAGAGACCAGCCCTCTTCTGCGAAGCTCAGTGGGGGTGGGAGCCACAGCCCGACGAGAATTGTGAGAAACGCGAGCGTCCGTACTTGGTTGGAAAAGTGATAATCGGTAGCATGTAGAACGTACATCGTATGAACAGGGGGCCATCGTGCGGGCAGACTTCCTGACCTATGGTTTAAAGTCGTAGCTGAACCCAAAGATAATATTGGTGTCGACTGTCTTGCGGCCCTCGACCGGCAGCGAGTTGTATCGGAGATCGTATTCAAAGTTCACCCGCCAGTTTTGTGTGATTTTCACCCTGATCCCTTGATCGGCATTCACACGCGTCGCCGACCCATGCCCCAGGTCCTTGAATCCCTGTGTCTTCTGGAAGAAGATTACATCATCGCCTCGCATCATGAATTCATATCGCAGCAGTCCGGTCGTCGAGGGTGTAATAGTTGCCGGCTCCGTCGTAAAGTCCTGATACACCACCGCCGGACCGGCGGCGACGGATAGATTGTGGTGCTCTCGGTCGAGGAGATCGTAGCCCAGGACAAGGCCGCCTGTGTTGCGCAAGCTGAGGTCCTGGAACTGGTCCGATTCGGCGAGGTTCAGCGCACCTACGTAGACCCGAGGCGCCAGAAAGTAGTCGAACTTGATACTGAAGGACCCGTTATTGGCGGTATCCTTTCCGTCGGCTTGTCCGCGATTATATTTTCCGTCCAGGGTGTAGCGATGTTCGAGCCTCCGATAGATGAGATTGCCGGAAACGTTCAGCGCCTCAGTTTGTGAGTTGCCGGAGGTTTGATTGCCGCCCGCGCTGAGGTAACCTCGGTAATCGTTTTCAGCGAAATTGATCGCGCGCACGTCCTCAAGTTTGATCGCCTCATCTTCTCCGAGCGAATAGACAATGATCCGGTCGAGTCTCTGTTCTCCTATGTTTTCGGGCAGGTCGAGTTCTCCATAGAGCTTGACCGACATGGGACGTTCACTCGTAATGCTTTGGACATCCCCCCATTTGATCTTGATGATATCTGAGAACGGGGGATCGATCTCGAGTCGCTGTTTTTCCATTTTGACGATCCGGCCGGTAATCCGATCGCCGTTCTTGAGCACGACGACGGCGGCTTGGACTGAAATGGGAAGGGTTGTGAGAAACAGGATGAGCAAGCAGACGAGGAGAAACGTCTTAAGGAAGTGTTGGCGCATCAAGAGTATCCGTGAGGCAAATGGCAGAAGACACTGTGTTACGTCCGATAGCCGGAGCAGATCCCGGCAGCGAGAACCATGCGCTGGTGCAATGGGGGCGAATACTACAGAAGGGGTGCCGGTCTTTCAAGGTGAAGGTCAAAAGTGTTCAATCGTGAGCATCTTATGATTGAGTCCGTGAGCAAAAACTCGTTTTGAAAAGTACATGCGGGGCGTGATTGTGCTCAAACTAACCCGCTATTGCCGATGAGAGCGCGCAAAAAACTCTTTGCATTCATAGTTCAAAACGTCTAAATTGCCCGCTGAGTAAGCATTCAATGCTAGGGAATTGAAAAAACTTCAGTGGGAGGTGGGTATGCGTCAGATGATTGGAGCGATTCTAGGACTCATGCTTGTCGTGACTGGCTGCGCCGCGACCCAAGAGGCGAAGTCGGTGGAGAAATCAGGGTTTCTCGGGGACTACTCCCTGCTGAAGGAGGGCCAGCGCAGCGCGTTCGCGCAAGGTGCAGAAAATCAAGCCTTATTGATCTACAAGAACCCCGTCGCCGATTGGCGCAAGTACAGGAAAGTGATACTGGACCCCGTAACGGTCTGGATGTCGGGGAAAGACTCTCAGCTCAAGGACGTGTCCGCCGAAGATCGGCAGCGGCTGGCAGCGTTGATGTGGTCCAAGATCGACGAATCCCTCCGGAAGGACTACGAGATGACGAACCAATCGGGTCCAGATGTGCTTCGGATCCAAGCTGCCATCACTGAAGCGGGAGAATCCAACGCCGTGCTGGATACAGTCACGAGCATTGTTCCCCAAACACGCCTACTTTCTGGCATGAAGAGTCTCGCAACCGGGGTGTCGGCATTCACCGGTAGTGCGAGTGCTGAGCTCAAGGTGACCGACAGCTCCACTGGAGCGATCCTTGTTGAGGCGGTGGATCGCCGGGGCGGCACCAAGAGTTTGAGCGGCGTGACCAATTCCTGGCACGATGTGGAGGAGGCCTATCGCTTCTGGGCCGAGAAGATGCGCTACCGATTGTGTCAATGGCGAGGAGGCATGAACTGCGTGGAGCCGAAAGCCTAAGGAACGACTGCGACAATTCGCAATTTATAGAAGAAAAGGAGATCGCTCATGATCATACGACGGCTGATGTTAGGAGGAATCTGTGCGGTGTTGCTCACGGCCTGCGCCCACTCAGAACATGCCGGCGGATATGGAAAAGCAGAACCGTCCGGGTTCTTGAAAGACTATTCAAAGCTCCACCCAGCGGCGGACGACACCGAGGCGACGCTGGCGTATTTCACACCGGATAAGGCCAAGTTCAAATCTTACAGAAAGGCTTGGCTGGAGCCGGTGCAGGTCTGGCGCGGGGAGAAGTCAGACGCCAAGGACCTCGATTTGGAAGATGCCAACCATGTGTCCCAATATCTCTGGTCCCGTGTCGATCAAGAATTGCGCAAGGACTACCAGATGACGCAAGCCGCAGAACCAGGTGTAATGCGGGTCCGTATCGGGATCACGGAAGCAGGGAAAGGGATTCCGGTCCTGGATAACCTTACCGCCGCTTATCCGGCTGCGTTGGTGCTCTCCAAGGGGAAGAAACTCATCGGTGGAACCGAGAGTTTTGTCGGAAAGGCCTCGGTTGAAGTGGAGGTGACGGACAGCCAGACCGGTGAATTGCTCGCAGCCGCTGTGGATCGGCGCGGCGGAGGGAAGTACGCCTGGAAAGCGTTGAGCCGCTGGGAAGACTTCGAGCAGGCCTCCGACTATTGGGCGAAGAAATTTCGCTGGCGGGCCTGCAAGCTACGAGACGACGCCAATTGCGAAATGCCGAAGGATTAGTCGTAATCGGTTCCACGATCAGCCTTCGCGCGGCGTCAAGGCAACTCGCGAGGGGCCATGTGACGTACAGGTAAGAGGAAAGGAGAGGCATCATGGGGAAGGTAAGCCATTGCACCGAGTGGCTTAGTCGTATGTTGCCGGGACTTGTTTCATTCGTTGCAATACTCTTGAGTAGCCCAGCCTTTGCAGCCCAGTCACCCAATATCCTCGTCATCTGGGGCGACGACATCGGTGGCTTCAATATCAGCGCCTACAATCAGGGCATGATGGGCTATAAGACGCCGAACATCGACCGTATCGCCAAGGAGGGAGCCCTGTTTACCGACTGGTACGGCCAGCAGAGTTGCACCGCCGGGCGCGCGGCCTTTATCACGGGCCAATCGCCTATCCGCACCGGCCTGACGAAGGTCGGACTGCCAAGCGCGCCTGAGGGTCTGCAGAAGGAGGACCCGACGATCGCCGACATGCTCAGGCCACTGGGGTACACGACCGGTCAGTTCGGGAAGAATCATCTCGGCGATCGCAATGAATTTCTCCCAACGGTTCACGGCTTCGACGAATTTTTAGGCAATTTCTATCACCTGAATGCGGAGGAGGAGCCCGAGAACCCGGACTATCCTAAGGCCCCGGAATTCAAAGCGAGGTTCGGTCCGCGCGGGGTATTCCACTGCTTCGCCACCGAGAAGGACGACCCCACGGTAGACTCGCGATTCGGCAAGATGGGCAAACAGAAATGTGAGGACACGGGTCCGCTTCCCAAGAAGCGCATGGAGACCATCGACGAAGAAATCACCAAGGGCGCGCTCAACTTTATGGACAAGGCGCACAAAGATGGTAAGCCGTTCTTCGTCTGGTGGAATTCTACCCGCATGCACGTCTTCACGCACCTTAAGCCTGCATCGGAGGGCAAGACCGGGCTTGGCATCTATGCCGACGGCATGGTCGAGCATGATGCGATGGTGGGCCAGCTGCTCGATAAGCTCAAGGAGCTGGGGATCGAGGACAACACGATCGTGATGTACTCCACCGACAACGGCGCGGAGGTGTTCACCTGGCCCGATGGCGGCACGACGATGTTCCGCGGTGAGAAGAACACGAATTGGGAAGGTGGCTATCGCGTGCCCACCGTCATCCGCTGGCCCGGGGTCATCAAGCCAGGCACAGTCATCAACGACATCGGTGCCCATGAAGATATGCTAGCCACGCTCCTCGCCGCCGCCGGCGACACGACCGTTAAGGAGGACCTGCTGAAGGGCCGAAAAGTCGGCGACACGACCTTCAAGGTCCACCTCGACGGCTACAATCTGCTGCCCGCGCTCAAGGGCGAGGAGGCCTGGCCACGACACGAATTCCTCTATTGGACCGATGACGGCAGCGTTGCCGCGCTGCGTTTCAACAACTGGAAGGTCACCTTCTTGAGGCAGAACGCACGCGGTATGCACGTCTGGACTCATCCCTTCGAAGAACTGCGCGCTCCCTCGCTTACCAACCTCCGTATGGACCCGTTTGAGCTGGCCGAGCATGAAATGGCCATGGGCTACCAACGCTGGTGGGCCGAGCGCATGTTCGCGTTCGCGCCTGCGGGTGGTTACGTCGCCCGGTGGCTTCAGAGCTTCCGAGAGTTCCCGCCGCGCCAAAAACCCGGCAGCTTCAATCTCGACAAAGTGATGGAGGCGGTGACGAAGGGCGCGACGGACAAGTAACGCGCCCTGGATGACATGCTGAAGCAACTCAACAGGGCCGCATCCGCTGATTCGGCGGGTGTGGCCCTGCTGCTATGAACGCGTAACCGCGCTGCATGCGTCTTCGGCAGAGCCGCAGAATTTCACGTTAGGGGTCGCCATGGCAGAACGGCAATATGACCTCACCCGCGATACGCTCGCGGTCGTGTTCCTCTTTGCGCTGATCGCGGCCTCGGTCTGGATCCTCTTGCCGTTTCTCACCGCGGTCGTGTGGGCGACGATGATCGTGGTGGCCACCTGGCCTCTGCTCTTAATGCTCCAACGCTGGCTGCTGGGCCGGCGGTGGCTTGCCGTGACGGTGATGACGCTCCTGTTGCTGGCGATCTTCCTTCTGCCGTTCGCCTTCGCGATCGGTGCCTTCGTAGAGAATTTCAAAGAGATTACTACTTGGACAACCTCGCTCTCCACTCTCAAACTGCCTCCCCCTCCAGACTGGCTGGGAAAGATCCCGCTGGTCGGCGCGAAGGCGGCGTCGAACTGGCAACAACTCTCCGAGCTGAGCCGTGAGGACCTGGCGACTCGTCTGTCACCATACCTGGGCGGTGTCGTGCGATGGGTTGCCGAGCAGGTCGGGGGTCTCGGGATGTTGCTTGGCCAAATCGTCCTGACCGTACTCTTCTCGGCCGTGCTCTACGCCACGGGAGAGTCTGCCGGTGGGATGGCCATGCAGTTCGGCGCTCGGCTGGCAGGGGAACGGGGGGAGCAGGCCATCCGTCTGGCCGGACAGGCGATCTATGGAGTGGCGCTGGGGGTGGTGTTGACGGCATTTGTGCATGCCGTGCTCGCGGGGATCGGTCTGGCGGTCGTCGGGGTGCCGTTTGCCGTGGTGTTGACCGTGGTGATGTTCATTTCAGCGGTCGTGCAGATCGGGGTGCTCCCAATCTTGTTGTGTGCAGTGGCCTGGCTCTACTGGACCGGCGACACGACTTGGGGGACCGTGCTGCTCGTGTGGACCCTGATCATCGCCCCTGTGGATAATATTTTACGACCCATTCTGATTAAGCAAGGGGCGGATCTCCCGCTGCTACTGATCATTGTCGGGGTACTCGGGGGGATGCTCGCCTTCGGCATTATCGGGCTCTTTGTCGGTCCGGTGATACTCGCGGTGGCCTACACGCTGTTCACGGCATGGATCAACCAGGAGGGGGCGACCAGCCGGACAGAAAAGACACCAGATACAAAGTCATCATAACCGCCGTAAGTGATCCTGGTGACAGCCGGCTGATTAGTTTTTTCCGTACATGTGGTATAAGGCCACAGACCGTTATGTGGTTTGTCTGGTTCAACCAAATAAACAAACCAAACAAATGAGATAACAAAACGAACAGATCAACCAGAGAGGAGGATCTAGATGAAGACGAGAATTATGGCACTTGGGATACTCTGCGGAATGGCAGGACTTCTGACCGGCTGCGGTGGCTATTACCGGGTGAACGATCCGGCCGGCGACAGGCACTACTATACGACCGACATTGATCAAACCAAGACAGGGGCCATTACCTTTAAAGATGAGAAGGGTGGCAGTGTGGTGACGCTGCAATCGTCGGAGATCAAGGAGATTTCCGAGGATGAGTTCAAGGCGGCGGTCAAGCCCGAAGAGAAAAAGAACAAATAACCGGGGTCACAGGTGGGATGACGCAGCAGGCCTCACTCGGCTCGGTGGATCGGGGTGGACTCTCAGGATGGTGGCGAGCCTATCTTCAGCACCGCTACGCCGTCCTGTTCTATTCGCTGCTCCTGACTCTGGTCGGAAGCCCGATCGCGAAAGCGCTTGGACTCACCGGAAGTCTCATGCAAGTGTTCTTGATCCTGAACTTGCTGGCCGCCGCTTTTCCGGCCGGTAGTCGAAAAGGGCGCTGGATTCTGCCGGCGATTCTACTGGTCGCGATCATAGTTAGAATTGTGTCCGTGCAGGTCGGCCACGTAGCTTTTTCCGCTGTAAGCCTTGTGCTCTTGACGCTAATCGGACTGTACGCAGTGTTCGGTGCTTTGCGTTTTGCTTTCCGCTCGACCGTCATCACCCCGGAGCATCTCTATGCCGCCCTCAGCGCCTATCTATTGGTGGGGGTGTTCCTTGGCGTGCTCTACTTTAGTGCGATGCAGGTGTGGCCTCACTCGATCATCGTCAGCGGTGAGGGCGCATCTCACCAGTTTTCGCTGGCGAACGGCATCTACTTCAGTTTCATCACGCTCGCCACTGTTGGCTATGGCGACTTTGTGCCAGGAAACGATGTCGTGAGAGGACTTGCAATTGTGGAGGCTATTTCAGGGCAGTTCTACCTCGCCGTCATGATCGCGCGTCTGATGAGTCTCTACATGCGCGAGGCACGGTGACGTCATTAGTATTGCAATCGATGAAACAGCATGCAGGGTTGAACGGGGAGGGTGACTCATGGCAGCATGCGCAAGACTGACGGGTGGATCGCTTTGGATCGTGACGATGCTCCTATTCTCATCGATCATCAGCGGCTGCGGAAGCATCGGTCCGAACACCGTCAATCGAGACCGGTTCGATTACATCACGGCGATCAGCGAATCCTGGAAGCAACAGACGCTCTTGAATATCGTCAAGCTCCGGTACGCGGATGTTCCGGTATTTATGGAAATCGGCCAGGTGATCAGCGGCTATGAACTCGAAGGCACCGTCTCGGCCGGCGGCACCCTCGGCGACAAAGATTGGCGCAACGCAGGCGGAGCCCTTGGAACTTTTGCGAGTATCGGCGCCACGGGGCGCTACCTCGATCGGCCGACGATCACCTATTCGCCGCTCACGGGCGCGGATTTCGTCAAGACCATGATGACGCCCTTTCCGCCTGGCACAATTATGTTTCTTGTCGAGGCAGGGTGGCCCGTGGATGTCATCCTGCAAATCGGGGTGCAGGCGATCAACGGTCTTCGTAATTTCAGGGGTGGACCGTTCGGTCATCCGGCAGATCCGGAGTTTGTCGAGGTCATTCGACTACTCAAACGGATTCAAGCGGCAGGCGGCGTGGGGTTCAAACTGCAACGCGATAAAGAGAACGAAACAGCGAACATTCTGTTGTTTCATACGCGCCACGTGACACCGGAGACCGCCCAGGACATCGCGCAGGTCAAGCGGTTGTTGCGGTTGAGTCCTGACGCGACGGACCTCAAGATTACATACGGAGCCGATATGCTGAGTGACAACGAACTTGCTCTCCATACCCGTTCCGGGTATCAAGTGTTAGTCGAACTGGCGTGGTTGGTCTCTGTGCCTCCGGAACACGTTGCAGACCACCGAACGGCAGGAACGACAACCTCGTCAGCCGTACAACCTGCGGCGCTTACACAGCTCATGTCGATACAGAGCGGAACTAAGCAGTCGGCAGACAGCTTTGCGCAGGTTCGATATCGCGATCACTGGTATTGGATCGATGATCGCGACATCGTTTCCAAACGGGTCTTCACGTTCTTAACGGTGTTGTTCACATTGAGCGAAACAGGCCAGAAGATTCAACAGCCGATCCTGACGATCAGGGCAAATTAAGCATCACCGTTCTCCAAAGAAACAGGACAATCAATATGATTTGGACACGAAGGATAGATTCGGTGGTCTGGCTCCTGTTGGTGGCGGTGATGGCTGGTTGCGCGGTAAATCCTGTCAGTGGACGGCCTGAACTCACGCTCATCTCCGCCAAACAGGAGCAGGGACTCGGCGATGAAGAAGCCAAGAAGGTCGAAGAGGGCATGGGTTTCGCCGATGACTCCGGCTTTGCCCCGTTTCTCAATCAGCTCGGCCAACGCCTTGCCGAACATTCTCCGCGCAAGAACGTCACGTTCCAATTTCATATTGTCGATATGGCGGAGCCGAATGCCTTTGCGCTGCCGGGAGGCTATATCTACGTGTCGCGCGGACTCCTGGCCCTGACGAATACAGAAGGAGAATTGGCCGGCGTGGTCGGGCACGAAATCGGTCATGTCGCAGGGAAGCATGCCGTTCAGCGGATTTCAAAACAAGCTCCGTTAGCAGCAGTGTTCGGGCTTGTCTCCGGCATTACCGGACTGGTCAGTTCAACAGTCGGCGATCTGATCGGCGGCGTCGGCAATCTCGCCCAGAGTGCGATCTTCTCCCCATACAGCCGCTCGCAAGAAACAGAGGCCGACGAGGTCGGCCAGCAAATTGCTGCGGAAGCCGGCTGGGACCCCATCGAGCTGTCTACGTTTCTCGGCAACCTGGGGCGTGAAGTGACGCTGCACGAAAAAGAACCGCGGAAACCAAGTTTCTTTGACTCGCATCCTGCGACTCCGGACCGGGTTGCCGATACCAAGCGCCACGCGAAATCGTTGACCCGCGCCAAGCGGGACCCAATCAGTCCAACCAACGAAGCCTATCTGGCCAGGCTGAACGGAATCGTCGTCGGCCCGCGCGCGGCGAACGGGGTCTTTCACGAGGCGGCGTTTTTGCATCCAGACTTGGGTATCTTCGTGAAGTTTCCTGAGAAATGGCAGTACGAGAATGCGCCGGAGAAAATTGTGGCTGTTGCCCCGAAGGGGGACGCAGCGGTCGTCCTCGAAGTTGCGGCAAAAGGAAGCGATCCTCTTGACGGAGCGCGGGCCTTGGGGAAGGCCAAACACATCGACGATCTAGCCACACGAGCTAAATCGATCACCATCAACGGTCTTCCAGCTGCGCGAGTGGTAGTTCCCGCTGACGGCAAAGCACATATCGAGATCACCTGGATCGCTCATGGTGGATTGATCTTTCAACTGGCGGCTGTTGCGTCCACCGAGCAATTCAAGACGTTTCAGCCGGAGTTCGAAGCGGTGGCCGGAAGTTTTCATCCTCTCTCAGGTCACGAGCGGGCCCGCATTACGGAGAACCGAATCAGATTAATTACAGCCCGGAAGGGTGAGACGATCGAGGCCTTGGCCGCTCGCACTCACTCGGCTTGGAAAGCGGATGAAGTAGCGGTCGTCAATGGGCTTGAGGCAGCCACGCAACTGCGCGAGGGCCAGGTGCTCAAAGTGGCGGTCGAGGAACGCTACGAGTCTCGAGAGTTGCGATGACAGAATGACGAACACGGCGGGCCGTTGGTCGGGAAGCTAGGCTCTCTTATGCTGCAGTGACAGTGCGTCACCGCACACGTCGCCCCACGATAATTGTCTAGAACTACTCCTTGAAAATGGGTATGCTGCCACCGCGGACTGTGGGGAAAAATCCATTAATGAGGTATGAGATGCTGATTGCCGTCGTGCTTTCGATGATCCTGGGGTTCACGATGCAGGCCTCGACGGCGATCGCAGGGGAGTCGGTCGAAGCCGTGCAGATCGATCGCGAGGTGGACGCAGCGCTCAAGAAATTTCTCGAGGATACACCGGACGCGGAGATCTTTCGGAAAGACGCCAAAGGCATCCT
>Ga0187894_10005534_pt1 | contig 12831 bp, 10 predicted proteins | sample GBC1701081metaG_FD_136650 | JGI IMG/M metagenome (GOLD analysis project Ga0187894, IMG submission 136650) | White microbial mat communities from a lava cave in the Kipuka Kanohina Cave System on the Island of Hawaii, USA - GBC170108-1 metaG ... | reverse complement strand
TCTTGTTACTCAGATTGCGCACCGTCGTGTTCAGACTCATAACTGTGTCGCCGAGCGCGCGCTTTGCTTCCGTCGCTTCCGGATCGTCGAGCACGATCTGCGTTTTGTACTGCTCAAACTCCGGCGAGCCCGCGCGGATCGCCCCCTGAAGTCTCGGTTCACCGCCACCGGACGATCCACCCGCTCGCATGAGGAGATAAAAGAAGAGTGCAATGACCACCGCCGCGGCCACAGCCACGACGATGATTAGCGTTTTGCGCGACTCGGGTTCTTCGAGACGGCGATCGTGAACTGCCATAATGGGACAAATTCTACTTGCCTAGCTCGTGGACAATCAATTCTTCAAGCTCGTTAAAGTCGATCGGCTTCGTAATGTAGCTGTTGCACCCGGCCTCGATTGCCTCGGCGAGAAAGTCGGAAGTATCGTGCGCGGAAACAGCAATAATCGGAGTTTTCTGACACTTAGGCAGCTTACGAATCAGGCGCGTGGCCGCTAAACCGTCGATCATGGGCAGGCTCAGGTCCATCAGGATCAGACCAGGCGACTCCGCTTCGGCGACCCGGACGGCCTCTTCGCCGTTGGTCGCCTCCACCACGCGATAACCACTCATCTCCAATAGACGCCTCATCATGAAGCGGTTGTCTTCTGTGTCCTCAACCAGTAATACCGTCACTACCTCATCCTGCCTTGTCATTCGTTTTCGGTGCTCCCACCGCTCAGGTCCTCAAATCGGATCCTGATCTCACCCGAATCCTTCCAAGTTATTGATTTTACTGTATCACTAGAATACGCGCGCCTTTTTTGCTAACATCCCGCATCGAAACGCAACACCCAAGGATCTGCGGCCAGCGTTTAATTCGTACACTCGGGCTGGTTGTGAGGTTCCCTCCCCCGGTGGCCCCCAAGAAAGAGTTTGTAGAGCGACGCGTCCGATGAAGGTGTCAATGTCGAGAATGGAAGACAGTGAGACGCTTCAAGACCTCGGGCGAGCTTCAATTCAAATCGTTCATGATCTCAAGAACCAGCTCAATGGTCTCAAACTCTATGCCACGTTTCTGCGACGCCGGATCGAGAAGAGCGAACGTCCGGAGGACGAACAGGAAACGATTGCCAAGTTGATGGCGGGACTGGATCGGGCGGCGAGTGATTTGTCAACAATCGTCGATTATGGGCGAAAGATTGAGCTGAAAAAGCAGCCGGGGTTTGATGTGCAAAAGGTGTTACGCACAGTTTGTTCGACTTTCGACGGTCCAGGGGCTGAGATTGTCGTGGATTCGAGTTCGGATACGGTTCAGGGCAGTTTCGATCAGTTGAAACTGACTGATGCCTTCAAGTGGATCTCCGCCGCGGCAATCAAGAATCGCCTGTCGAGCGACGACGGACTGGGAGCGGAACCGGTTTCGGTAAAAGTAGCTGCGGTTGATAACAAAGATGCAATCATTGAATGGTCCAGGTTACGCAAAATCGATCACGATCCGTTTCACTCGTTTGTCGGCAGTGAAGAGATCAGATTGGCGTTAGCAGCAAAGATTATCGAGGCCCATGGCGGGTCGGCGAAACTCGCGGAAGATCGTTTTGTAGTGCAACTTCCGCTTTCATAATTATCCCCGATTAATAGTGGTTCTTTTGAAGGAGTAAGACTGATGGGCCCTCAAAGCGCGGCGACTTCCAGAGAGGAGAATAAGGTGGAAAACAAAGAGGTGCGGATTCTTGTTGTAGACGACGAGCCAACGATGGCGGATTCTCTACGGCAGAATTTTGTTGAAGAAGGTTACTCGGTAGATACCGCAGCTACCGGAGCAGCGGCCATCGAACTCTTCGATCAAGGTGGACATCATCTGGCGATCTGCGATTTGCAGTTGCCTGACATGGACGGACTCGAAGTGTTGCGTCACATGAAAGACGCGCGCCCAACCACGGAAGTGATCGTCGTAACGGGCTATGGCTCGGTGCAAAAGGCTGTCGAAGCAACGAAGGCCGGGGCCTTCTTCTTCGTCGAAAAACCGTTTGATTTTGAAGAATTGCAACTGCTGGTCGAAAAGGCGCTCGAGCGGCGTGAGCTGGTTGCCGAAACGGTAAACATGCGGCGGCAGCTTTCGACTCGGGCAGAGTATTTCAACATCATCGGCGCGTCGAAGCCGATGCAAACGATCTATGAAACGATCGAGTCAGTAGCTAAGTCCGACGCGAATGTGTTGATTGTGGGCGAGTCAGGCACGGGCAAGGAGTTGATTGCCAATGCGATTCACTATCAGTCGCTGCGTTCAAAGAAACCGTTCATCAAAGTAAACTGCGCGGCGCTACCCAAGGAGCTGATCGAATCGGAACTGTTTGGTCATACGAAAGGCGCGTTCACCGGCGCCCACGCGGATAAAGAAGGCTTGGTCCAGCACGCCGCGGGCGGATCGCTGATGCTCGACGAAATCGCCGAGATGCCGATCGAGCTGCAACCGAAACTTCTACGCGTATTGCAGGAAAGAAGCTATCGCAAGATCGGTTCGGAAAAGACGTACGCTGTCGACTTCCGGCTCGTGTGTTCGACCAACCGCCCGCCGGCAGACGCGATTCGCGATGGACTGCTGCGCGACGATCTCTTCTATCGCATTTCAACCATCACGATTCACGTGCCACCGTTGCGCGAGCGCAGTGAAGATATTCAACTTTTGACTGAGCATTTCCTGCATATGTATGCGCAAAAATATGAACGTCCGATCACGGGTGTTTCGCAGGCTGCGTATCAACGTTTGTTTAGTCACTCCTGGCCGGGCAACGTACGCGAGTTGCAGAACGTGATCGAGCGCGCGGTGTTGTTGGCGAAAGAGAAACAGATTGAGCCGATCGATCTGCCTTTCGACAACGGCATGGTGCCGGAAGGGGCGTCGGCCAACGTTCAGTGGGACGTTCCACCAAACATGACGCTGGAAGAGATCGAGCGGCTTGTGATCGAGCGCACGCTCCAGCGCACGGGTGGAAACAAGCAGGCGGCGGCAAATTTGCTGGGCATCTACCGGCCGCGCTTGTACAGCAAGATCAGAAAATACAATATCGATGTACCGTCATTGGTGTCAGCATAAGCGATAATCGCTTCCCGGTCGTCGCTAATGTCTAGCCGCTCATCCGTGTCTTCCAATACCACCCGCCTGCGCGGTCTCGACGCGCTGCGTGGGATGGCTGCTTTGGGCATCGTTCTCTATCACGCTACCGACCAGAGCCGAGCGGCTCTGCCAAACAACCTGCTCTACTATCCGGCGCGTTTAATCCAGTTAGGGATCTCGCAAACGTACGTCACTGTCTTTCTGTTCTTTGTGATTTCCGGTTTCTGTATTCACCTGCAATGGGCGCGCGCTCGCGCCGCCGGTGAAGAACCGCAGGTAAAGTTTGGTGCGTTCTGGAAACGGCGCATCCGGCGTCTCTATCCGCCCTACGTCATTGGGTTCGCGCTGTACCTGTTGCTCACCGCGTGGACCGTCGGCATCGACGTGACGCGCTTCTTTCTATACGACATCGGCATGCACTTGCTGATGCTGCACAATCTCGACTCGCATACGGCTTATTCAATCAACGGGATTTTCTGGACACTCGCGATCGAGGAGCAACTTTATCTTGCTTATTTTCTGCTGCTGTTCCTACGCGTTCGCTGGGGTTGGACCGTAACGCTGGCGGTGTGCCTGCTGGCGCGTGCGGGCTGGATGGTGTTTAGTCACGTCGTCTGGCTCAAGACAGGTTTCGGTCTTCCCGTGCCGGAGTCCGCGGCGGCGCACTGGTTTACCTGGGCGCTCGGCGCAATCGCCGTCGAAGCGATGTTCGGCCTTGTGAAGCTTCCGACCTGGTCGCGCGATCTGCGCGTGGCGACAGTGCTAATCGTTCCCGCGTCGATAATCTCTGCGTACCTGTCGGTAATTCCGAAGGACACGCCCCTTCACGACGTAAGCTGGTTTCTGATTCATCCGTTGTGGGGTTTGGGATTCTTCATCGTCGTCAATCGAATGGTGGTCTCGGAACAGAGTTGGATACGCCAGTTCCGGCTGCCGTCCCTGATATCGATCTTTGCTACGCTCGGCATCTTCTCTTATTCGCTCTACCTGACGCACGAATTGATGATCATGCAGTCGTGGCGCTGGGTTAATCCGGCGCACCTGCAACTCGTAAACGTCTTTCTCGTGGTCGTTCCGGCGACTATCGTCTTTGCCTGGATGTTCTTCTGGTTTTGTGAGAAGCCGTTCATGGTCCGTCGTGGAGTGACGACGACGGACGCGAGCGGCTCCACCAGTCTTGTCATAAAACTCGTTAAGGAGGGTTTTCCGTCACGTGCGCTTCTTACCACTTTTCGCACTCGTCTCAACACTCGTTTACGTCGCAGCTCTCGTACCGCAGAACCCGACACCGAACCAGCAACAGGCGCCGTTGGCCCAGCCACCCGCCTCGCCAACACCTACGCCGATAGTATTGCCGTCGCCGACAGTCAAAATTGACGCTTATCGCGCGTCGGCCGGACGCATCATCGGTGCGGCTCTGACGAAAAACAAGGCTTACGAAAGACTTCAGTATCTAACCGATCACATCGGTAATCGTTTGAGTGGTTCGAAAAATCTCGAGCGCGCGATCGCCTGGGCTGTTAGCAGGATGCAGGAGGACGGCCTCGACAATGTGCGCGCTGAAAAAGTTATGGTGCCGCATTGGGTACGCGGTCAGGAGAGTCTTGAAGTAATGCCGTCCGGCGAAAAGTTCGCGCTGCTGGGACTTGGCAACAGTGTCGCAACGCCGGTCGAAGGCATCACTGCCGACACCGTCGTTGTGCGTAACTTCGCCGAACTCGATGCACTTGGCGAAACAGTACGCGGGAAGATCGTGGTCTACAACGCAGCCTTCACAAACTACGGCGCGACTGTGCAGTACCGTTTGAATGGCGCCTCACGCGCGGCACGCTATGGAGCCCAGGCAGCTCTCGTGCGCTCGATCACGCCCACAAGCCTGCAAACGCCACACACAGGGGCGATGAATTACGATCCGCAACAACCGAAGATTCCGGTGGCCGCGATTACTATCGAGAGTGCCGAACTGCTTCAGCGACGGTACGACAACGGCGACCCACTCAGGCTTCGCCTGAAAATGGAAGCGAAGTTCTTGCCCGACGCGGAATCGGCAAATGTCATTGCCGAGCTGAAAGGTACGGACCGGCCTGACGAGATTGTTCTGATCGGTGGGCACTTTGATTCGTGGGACGTGGGCCAGGGCGCGCACGACGATGGCGGCAGTTGTATCGTCGCGTGGGAGGCAATCAGGCTGCTGAAAGAGCTTGGCTTGCGGCCACGGCGCACGATTCGTGTCGTGCTCTTCACGAACGAAGAGAACGGCTTGCGCGGCGGCAATGCTTATCGCGACGCACATCGCGCGGAGATCGCGAAGCACATTATCGCGATCGAGTCTGACTCGGGTATTTATCGGCCTGAGGGATTCGGTCTTGCAGCGACAGCGTCACCGCTCGTTCGCTCAAACATGCTGGAGATCGCCAAGCTGCTGGCAGGCATTGACGCCAATCGAATCGGAGCCAGCGGAGGCGGCGCGGACATTGGTCCAATCATGCGTGAAGGCGTGGTGGGCGCAAATCTCGACGTCGAGGGTTCGCGTTACTTCGACATCCATCACACAGAGGCGGACACTTTAGACAAGATCGATCCGCGCGATCTCTCTTTGTGCGTGGCTACGATGGCCGTGATGGCGTACACAATCGCTGACATGCCCGGGCCGCTTGACGGCTCCGCGAACTAATCTGCTAGTCTAACTGGTAGGTCGCGACGCTGGTGGGCGTCTCGAAACAGCGGACCTTGTAGATCTGCACCCGGTCGTCGCTGATGCGCGACGACACGCGCTCGAGCACGTACTTCGCGAGGTTCTCGGCCGACGGCTGTAGCTCGTCAAACGGCGGTAACTCGTTAATGTTCCGGTGATCGAGATAAGTCACCACTTCATCCGCCGCCGCTTTCAACTCCACAAAGTCAACGAGCAATCCAACATTATCAAGCTCACGGCCCCGCGCGTAGATCTCGATCTTGTAGTTGTGGCCGTGCAGGTTCTCACACTTCCCTCGATAGCCGCGCAGTTGATGTGCGCTAGAGAAGTTGCGCTCGATCATCACTTCGAATTGTCCTGGCATAATTAATCCGTCACTAAAATACTCGATAGCTCGTCGATGCGCGAAGTGACGCGGCAGGGCGGCAGGCTTTGCAGAAACGTGCGGCCGTAGCCTTTCGTGCGCAAACGCGGATCGAGCACCGCCAGCACGCCGCGATCCGTCGTGCTGCGGATCAACCGGCCGAGTCCTTGTTTCAAGGCGATGATCGCCTGCGGCACGCTGTACTGGTAAAAACTCGAGCCGCCGCTGTCTTCAATGTACCGCTGCCGCGCGGCCACAAGCGGATCGCTCGGCACGGCAAACGGCAACTTGTCGATGATCACGCACGACAACTGTTGCCCGCGCACGTCCACGCCCTGCCAGAAACTCGACGTTGCAAACAACACCGCATTCGGCGTCTCGCGAAACTGTTTGAGCAACTGTCCCTTCGCAGCGCTACCCTGGACCAGGCACGGATAATCAATCTCCGCCCACACGTTTTCAAACAACGACTGCATGCCCGCGAAGCTGGTCGACAAAACAAACGCGCGGCCCTCCGTGGCTTGCAGGATTCTCGTCACTTCACTCGCCGCCGCTAGGGGCCATTCATTTGACCGGGGGTCCGGCATCTTGGGCGGCAAGTAAAGAATCGCCTGGCTTTCATAATCAAAACTCGACTCGGCAATGAGATCGTCCGCCGTGTCGAGTCCGAGCCGGTCGCGAATGAAGTTGAAATTGCCGCCGCTGGAAAGCGTTGCCGACGTGAGCACCACGGTCGGGACTTCTTCAAACAACTTGTCTTGCAGCAGAGCGGCGACGTCGATCGGCGAGGCACGCAGGAACACGCCACGGTTGCGACGCTCCAGCCAGTAAACAAACTTCTTATCCGCACCGGTCACGATGAACTGAAGATCGAAACGAACCTGGCGCGCGCGCCGGATAAGGGCTTCGACCTCCAGCGGTTTCTCCGGCATCGCATCAAGCGTGCTCTCGACGCGCGCGATGGCGCCGTCAACAAACAGGTAAAGCTCGCCGAGTTGAGTTGACTCAAACTCACCGCTCGCATTTTTCCGTGCAAACGTTCCCGGAATGATCGGATAACGACCTTCCTCACCACGTCCGTCACGAAAGCCCATCCAGAAGTTGTCGGCAAAGCGTGAAAGGCGCGCCAGACTGTTGTTCAACTCACGATCGGTGTCGGCGTCTTCGATCGTCAGCATTCCGAGGTCGCGTATCAGGTCTTCGATCTGGTAGTTGGAAACTTGCGAACCGAAATATTCCGACGCCACGTCTTCAATGAGGTGCGCTTCGTCGAGAATGACTGCCGCGTAATCAGGCAGCACCGAGCCGTACTGGTTGTCGCGCAGATTCAGATCGGCAAAGAAGAGATGATGATTAACGACGATGATGTCGGCTTCCTGCGCGCGGTCGCGCATGCGGGTAATGAAGCACGGATCGAAGTCGGGACACTTCTGTCCGAGACACGACTCGGAACGCGCGTCGATGTGGCGCCAGAATGAAAGTGACTCAGGCAGGTTTGCGAGCTCGGCGCGGTCGCCGGTTTTGCTTTCTTTGGACCAGTGGCAAACCTCGTCGAAATAATCGCCTTCTTCGAGTCCTTCCAACACCGGCGCGGATTGCGCACGCGCGAGGCGATTGAGGCAGAGATAATTGTTGCGGCCTTTCATGTAAGTCGCTTTGAAAGGCTTTGGCAAAACACTTTGGAGAAAGGGAATATCCTTCTCCATCAACTGTTCCTGAAGGTTCTTCGTGCCGGTTGAAATGATCACGCGGCCGCGCCCGCCGAGCGCCGCGGCGACTGCGGGCACAAGATACGCGAGCGTCTTCCCGGTTCCGGTCCCTGCCTCAACGATGAGGTGCCGCTGCTCCTCAAACGCACGCATCACGGCGCGCGCCATCTCGACCTGACCCGGCCGATATTCATAATCCGGGTGCGCCCCGGCAATTAACCCCTCAGGCCCAAAAACCTCAAGCATATGTCAGCCACAGATTACACGGATTTATCCAAGCGACGAAGAAGGTTACGTCGCTGAAGCGCTGCGTTTCATTCTCTTCGGATACAACGGGAAACGCGCCGTTAGATCGGCAACGCCGCGGCGGATTTTGGCGCGGACTTCTTCGGATTGAGGAGCGTGAATAACCTCCGCGATTAGGCGGCCGATCTCGCGCATTTCCGATTCCTTCATGCCGCGCGTCGTAACGGCTGGTGTGCCGATGCGCAAACCCGAAGCAACGAATGGTTTGTTCTGATCGAACGGGATCGTGTTCTTGTTGACCGTGATCGATGCCGCTTCGAGTGCCTTCTCCGCGTCCTTGCCGGTGATTCCTTTGCCGTCCATCCAAACGTCTACCAGCATCAGGTGGTTGTCGGTGCCACCGGAAACGAGCCGTAGTCCCTGTTCCTGAAGTTCACTCGCGAGCGCTTGCGCGTTTTTCAGAACCTGGCGTTGATATTCTTTGAAGTCATCGCGCAAAGCTTCGCCAAGGGCCACGGCCTTCGCCGCAATGATGTGCACCAGTGGCCCACCCTGCACGCCGGGAAACAGCTTGCGATCGATCTCTTTCGCGTGCTCTTCCTTGCACAAGATCAAACCACCGCGTGGACCACGCAGCGTCTTGTGCGTCGTCGTCGTGACGTAATCAGCATGCGGCACGGGCGACGGATGAAGGCCGGCGGCGATTGGTCCGGCGATGTGTGCGATGTCCGCAAACATGCGCGCGCCAACACTGCGCGCGATCTCGCCGATTCGTTCGAAGTTTATTACTCGCGGATAAGCCGATGCGCCACACACGAGCAACTTCGGGCGATGCTCTTCCGCGATGCGCTGCAACTCGTCGTAGTCGATCTGTTCCGTCTCGCGCGAAACACCGTAGTCGGCAACCTTGTAACTGATGCCCGAGAAGTTCATCGGATGACCGTGCGTGAGGTGGCCGCCGTGCGAGAGGTTCATCCCGAGAATCTGATCGCCATACTGGATCGCCGCGAGATAAACAGCCATGTTCGCCTGCGCGCCGCTATGCGGCTGCACGTTTGCGTGATCGGCGCCAAACAACTCTTTCGCGCGATCGATCGCTGTCTGCTCCACAACATCCGTCCACTCACAGCCGCCGTAATATCTCTTGCCCGGGTACCCTTCGGCATACTTGTTCGTAAACACGGAACCGGCAGCTTCAAGTACGGCTTCACTGACGAAGTTTTCCGACGCAATCAGTTCCAAACCATTCGCCTGGCGAGCCACTTCGTTATCGATCGCGCTGGCAATCACTGGATCGACGTCGGCGAGCGGCGAGTTTCGAGAATCAGTCATTAGTTGCTTTGCTCCACTTCAGAGATCTTTGCCACGCGCGCGGCGTGACGGCCACCTTCAAAATCGGTCGAGAACCACGCGCGCACGATCCTGGGAATATCTTCGACGGGTGTGGTGCGAGCGCCGATCGCGAGCACGTTCGCATCGTTATGCTGACGCGCGAGACGCGCAGTCTCTTCTGACCACGCCACCGCAGCACGCACGCCATGAACCTTGTTCGCGGTAATCGCCATGCCGGTCCCGGAGCCGCAAACAAGCACGCCCTGCTCAACGTGTCCTTGCGCAACCTGTTCGGCGACTTTGCGCGCGTAGTCGGGATAGTCGACGGACTCTTCCGATACCGTGCCCAGGTCATCGAACTCGACGCCGAGATCCGTCAGCACCGTCTTCAAGCGCTCTTTCTCAGCATAGCCGGCGTGATCGCTGGCGAGAGCAATTCTCATCGTTGCTTTAGACCCTCTTGAAGGAGTGTAAAGAAAGAAGTTGGATGGTAACTCAGTCGCTCCGCCCCGGCAAATTACTGTTTAGCCACAAAAGGCACAAGAGGCACAAACCTGTTCGCAAAATCCTTTGTGCTTCTTGTGCTTCTTTGTGGCATGCCTCATTTGCCTAACTCACAGCCGCTAAGCGAGAATGCTCGGTCTATGCGCTGGTCAAGATTCTTCATACCCACACTCCGTGAAGACCCCGCAGACGCCGAGGTCATTTCACACAAGCTCCTGCTGCGCGCAGGTCTCATTCGCCAACTTTCCGCCGGAATCTATTCTTTTCTGCCGTTGGGCCAACGGGTCGCGCTCAAGGTGATGCAGATTTTGCGCGAGGAAATGAATGCTATCGGCGGACAGGAATTCTATCTCCCGGCTCTGCACCCGGCGGAGCTTTGGAAAGAGTCAGGCCGCTGGGACGCCATCGGCGACGAGATGTTTCGTCTGAAAGATCGCAAAGGCGCCGACATGTGCCTCGGCATGACGCACGAAGAGATCTTCACCAGCATCGCGCGCCACGAGATTCGCTCGTACAAACAACTGCCGCAGGTCTGGTATCAGATTCAACTCAAGTTTCGTGATGAAGCGCGTCCGAAGTCCGGCCTGATGCGGATACGCACGTTCATCATGAAAGACGCGTACACGTTTGACGTCGATCGCGCCGGACTCGACAAGTCGTTCATCGATCAGCGCGAAGCTTACAAACGTATCTTCACTCGTTGTGGACTGAAGTTTCTGATCGTCGAGGCGTCGTCGGGATCGATGGGCGGTTCGGAGTCGAATGAGTTCATGGCGCCCTCTCCGGCCGGTGAAGATTTCATTGTTCGTTGCGAGAACTGCGGCTACGCCGCAAATCTCGAGAAGGCCATTTCGCGCCTCGCGCCGGTCAACGACGACGCTGGTCCAAACGCGCTCGAAGAGTTTCCCACGCCCGGCGTGCGAACGATTGAAGACTTGATCACTTTTCCTGGCGGCGCCGAAGCAGCGCGCCAGATCAAATCATTGGTCTTCATCGCTACGATCGACGGCGAACAACGTCCGGTGCTCGTATTGCTTCGCGGCGATCATCAACTACACGAGCAGAAACTCACGGACAGTCTGCGCGCCACCGCAGTGCGTCCAGCGCATCCGGAAGAAATCCGTGATCTACTCGGCGCGAGCGCCGGCAGTCTCGGCGGCGTCGGCGCGAAACAAAAAGCACGCGCCGCGGGTGCCGAACTGCGGATCGTTGCCGATTCGGCGTTAAAGAACCGGCGCAACATGACCACCGGCGCAAATAAAGACGATCATCACCTGCGTGGCGTCGATATCACCCGTGACATTCAGGTTGACGAGTGGCTCGATCTGCGCACCGTCGAATCAGGCGAAGGCTGTCCGCGCTGTGAAACCGGTACGCTCGAAGTCTTCAAGGGCATGGAGATCGGGCACATCTTCAAACTCGGAACTAAATACTCCGACTCGATGGGCGCAACTGTGCTGAACGAGGAAGGCAAAGAGGTGCCGATCGTCATGGGCAGCTACGGCATCGGCGTGGAACGAATCATCAGCGCCGCCGTCGAACAATCACACGACGCCGACGGGATCATTTGGCCAAAGTCGCTTGCACCTTTCGACGTTATCGTAACGATCACCAACATCAAACAGGACGATCTGCGCGAAGCGGGGGAGAAGCTGTATCACGACCTTCAGCGCGCGGGTCTCGAGGTGTTGCTGGACGATCGCGACGAACGCGCGGGTGTGAAGTTCAAAGATGCGGATCTGATCGGCATTCCTTATCGGATCACCGTCGGGAAAAAAGCCGCAGACGGCGTGGTTGAGCTCTTCGATCGCCGCACAAAACAGAGCGAGGATGTTAAAATCTCTGATGTCATAGCGCACGTGCAACGGCTGTCCATGTCTTAAAACCGGGCTGACCGCCCACATAGAAATGAAATTAGCCTGGCTCGTACTAGCCTTAATCATCCCCGTCAGAGTCGAAGCAGCGCAGGATATTCTTCCGGAACTCGTCCGCCGTATTAAACCCTCCGCGGTAGCCATCGAAACGTTCGACGTAAAAGGCGAGAAGCTGTCGCGCGGCAGCGGTTTCTTCATCGAGAACGATCGCATCGTAACGAACCGTCACGTGATCGAAGGCGCCTTTCGCGCGGAAGTGCATTCGTCAAATGGAACTGTCTTTCCTGTCAAAGGTGTTCTGGCGGTAGACGCGGAAGGCGACATCGCGCTCCTGAAGATCGATACGCCGTCACCCGTAATCAGACCGTTACCACTCGACAGGACATCGCCGCAGGAAGGCGAGAGTGTGGTGGTCATCGGCAACCCGCTTGGTTTGGAAGGCAGCGTGACCAACGGAATCGTCTCGGCCGTGCGCGACATTCCCACCTTCGGCCGCATCATTCAGATCACTGCCGCGATTTCGTCCGGGTCGAGTGGCAGTCCGGTCGTGAACATGCAGGGACAGGTCATCGGCATCGCCACGCTTCAGATCACCGGCGGTCAGAGTGTCAATTTCGCGATTCCTTCCGAACGTATTTCCCAACTGCAAGTCGCTTCGGTGACGTCGCTGGCGGATCTGGTCGCAACCACCGGTCGCAACAAGCGCGCGAAAGCAGTGCAGCTCTTCCGCGATGGTTTGAGTTTTCTTTCCAAGGACGACTGCGAAAAAGCGCTGCCTTACTTTGAGAAAGCCGTCGAGTCGGACAGCAGTTACGCCGACGCCTGGGCGCAATCTGGTTTTTGCAACGAGAAGCTGGGCAAACATGCTGAAGCTTTGGAGGCTTCGAAAAAGGCAGTCAGTTTGCGGCCATCGGCTGAGTCGTATTTCAACATTGGTCTCGCGAGTTTTTATCTGAAGCAGTACAAGGATGCGGCGGAAGCTTATCGTGCGGCGATCAAACTCGATCCTTA
>Ga0187894_10005533_pt1 | contig 12832 bp, 10 predicted proteins | sample GBC1701081metaG_FD_136650 | JGI IMG/M metagenome (GOLD analysis project Ga0187894, IMG submission 136650) | White microbial mat communities from a lava cave in the Kipuka Kanohina Cave System on the Island of Hawaii, USA - GBC170108-1 metaG ... | reverse complement strand
TGCTGACCGGCCACCGCCCCTACCGCGTCAAGAGCCGCACACCGCACGAGATCATCCGCGTCGTCTGCGAAGAGGAACCGGAAAAACCCAGCACTGCCGTCAATCGCGTGGATACGTCGTCCAACGCCGACGGCACGACACGCGACATCACACCCGAATCGGTGAGCCGCACACGGGAAGGCGAACCAGAGAAGCTGCGACGGCGGTTGCGGGGCGATTTGGACAACATCGTGTTGATGGCGATGCGAAAGGAGCCGCAGCGGAGATATACGACGGTGAATCAACTATCGGAAGACATCCGGCGGCATTTGGAAGGGCTGCCTGCCGTCGCCAGCAGAGATACGCTCACTTATCGCGTTGCGAAGTTCGTTCAGCGAAACAGAGCCGGGGCGATAGCGGTTGCGATTGTGCTTTTGACGCTGCTCGTCGGCATTGTGGCAACGACTTGGCAGGCGCAAGTAGCGAGTAGAGAACGAGCACGTGCACAGCAACGATTCAATGATATTCGTAGTTTGGCGACCTCATTTCTTTTCGATTTACACAAAGAGATCGAAACGCTACCGGGTTCAACGAATGCGCGGCAAAAACTCGTCAACAAGGCACTGGAAACCTACGACAAACTCGCGCAAGAAGCGGGCGACGATCTCAGCTTGCAACAGGATTTGGCTTCAGCTTATTCAACCATCAGCGGGATTCAATGGAACCGATACTATGCTCATCTCGGTGATTTGAACGTGGCGATGCAAAGCGCGGAAAAGGCGCTGAAGATTCGTCAGAAATTGTTCGCCACGGATTCAAGCAATGAGCGGAATCGTAGAGGTCTAGCAAGCAGCCATCTCGAGATTGGTGATTTGCTGATTGCTTTGGGGAAAACGCCCGAAGCATTGGATTATTACCGCCAGTCTCTCAAGCTCAATGAGGAAAATGTCGCGGCCAATCCGAAAAGCGAACCGGCGCGCGCCGCATTGAGTTTGAGCCACCAAAGATTGGGCGATACCTTAGGCAATCCTGTGTTTTCCACTATCGGGGATACAGCCAGCGCGTTAGAGCATTACCGCAAGATGCTCAAGCTGGACGAAGAATTGGCCAGCGAATTTACCGCCAACCTGGATTACCGCCACTCGTTATCAATCGCCTACGAAAAACTACGCGACATACTTTGGGCTACCGGCGACCGCGCTGGGGCTTTCGATATTTACCGCCAAGGCCGTGAAATCCTCGAAGCGCTGACCCAAGATAATCCCAATAACGCTCAATTTCGCCGCGACCTGGCCATTAACTACAGCAAGACCGGAGCGATGTTTGAGGCTGCTAGCGATCTTGCTATGGCATTGAGTTATTACCGTAAAGCGGAGCTACTGTACGAATCGCTTTACAAAGCCGAGCAAGCCAATGCAAGGCTGGCCAGCGAATTGGCTACCAATTACGGCGAGTTGAGCGCGGCTCTGATGAAAAATGGCGAAGTCGCCGAAGCACGGCGTTACGCAAGCAAATTGTTGGCGCTCTACAGAAGCCAGAGCGCCAATCTGCAGGCGGATGCGAACACGCTGAACAATCTGGCTTGGGCATTGCTGACGATTGAGCCAAGCGACATGCGCGATCCGGCTACGGCGCTTCCTTACGCCAAGCGCGCTGTAGAATTGTCAAAAGGGACTGATCCAAATCTCCTTGATACGCTGGCCTTGGCCTACCATCTAACTGGCGATCAGGCGCGGGCAGTAGAAACAGAAGAAAAGGCTCTTACACTGCTGCCCGCTAATGATTCTTCGCGTCAGGGCTATATTGATGCGCTTGCCAAATTCAAGACTGCCGCCAAAGGCAAAGCAAAATAATCAGGACGGTGAGTGCCCACAGACTCACCGCCCCACTTTTGTGGCGAGCTTTGCGCCATTTGCTTATCAAGCAGCGCGAAAAGGTTAAGCACTGATACCAGCGAAAATGAACGAGGCTGACCAACCCGCGCTTTCAGTCAGCCTCGTTTCCAACCTCACTGCTCATTCTGATACGGGTTCCCTGGCCGCTTGGCGTCCTGATCTCGTTTCTCCCGATTCCACGCTTTTTCTTCGTCGTTAATCTCCTTCATCTTTTTCCGGTAATCCTCTTCGACCTGCCGCCTGCCTTCGCGGGAATCGCGTTCCGCTGCGCCGCCATCTGGCGCGGAGGGCGGCAGTCCGGCGCGGCGCTCAAGTTGCGCAATGCGCTCGTTGACGAGGGCAAGGCGGCCTTCGCTGCCGCGTTGAAACCGGGTGTAGTTGATGCACGCCATACGCGCAGCGGATGTTGTCTGGTCTGCGCACCATTCGGCTGCTTTCATACCGTAGCGGTCAGCATCGTTCTGAAAAGTCTCGCGCCACTCATAAAGTGTGCGCAGGTCTTGCTCGAGTTGCGAAGTCGTCCCGGCAGCGAGAATCTGCTGGCGTTGGAGCGCGACGGATGGGGCGCCATGCCCCTCCTGTCGCAACCGTTGGGCGAAAGCCTCGTCGGTTTCTTCGCGCGCTTGTTGAAGAATGTGGTCGTGCTGATAGCAAAAATAGAGCAGGCGAATGGCCGCCGGATCGTCGCTGGCGCGTACCTGTTCGATGGGAGTACTCGCACCGCCTGCAGTGATCGGTGGCGCAGGCTGGCTGATCTGCGGGTCAGACGTGGAACGAGCGTTGGATTCGAAACAGGCGGCGGAAGTGAGCGCGCTTGCCAGCAGAAGGACAGAGAGAATTGGTTTCATGGATTGCTCCTTTCTCAAAATGGTAACGTCAAGTTGGGAACGAGTGGCGGCAGCGCTGGCCAGGCTACCGGCGCTGCTGCCACTCGCAGCTTTCGACTAACGGCGGGGCGCCTGCCCTGACCCACCGCAGTTCTTGCAGGTCTGCGGCCGGGCGATAGCCTGCGCCACTGTTCAGAAGGTGATGGTCTGGGTGACGCTCGTGGTGTAAATACCGCTGGCGTTGCCCTGCACGGTAATCACGCGTCTGCCCCCTGACACCGACAGCGTCAGCGTCGTTCCGGCTTGAAAGTAGAACTGCATCGGTGTGCGATAGCCGGTCGCCAGCCAGACCGAACCGGCGGCTGTCCCCTGACTATCCAAGCGCCAGGTAATAGAACTCTGCGTACTCCCGATGACGCGCCATTGCGAGGTGTCAATGATGCCGACATCGCCGCTCTTCGGGGATGGCGTGTACTGCCCATTGAAGAGCCGTCGCTGCACGTACAGATAGAGACTGCTACTGTAGACGCGCACCTGGCAGGACAAACCGCTGTAGATGTTCGAGCTGGTGCGGGTCGAAACCGTCGCCGGAAACTCAGAGTATTGCGGGGCGGCGCTCAGGGTTGCCGCCAGCGGCATGCGTTCGGCGCGCGGTTCGTTATCAGGCGTCGGATAGAGCGGGAATTGATCATCCGTGGGGAGTTCATCAGCCTGGCTCAGCGCCTGGTTCAAGGCTGATTCCACTTGAGTGACAAAAGCGTGTTGGTCGGCAGGCTCTCCGATGAAAATCGCAACCCATGCCAGCCCCGGTTGCGGCTCGGCGTTGAAGACGACGGTCGCCAGCGGATCAGCTTCAGCGAACGCCTCTGCAGGCTCGCGGCCGAGCAGTTGGGCCGAAGTGTGGGCCGACCAGTCTGCGCCCTTCTCCTGTATTTGCTGCGCCAACTCCGGCGCGCCGATAGAATGCGCCAAGCCTGCGATGCGGAAAGGCGTATCGGGCTGGACGGTCGCGCCGTCGGCTTGCAATCCGTAGCCGCGTGCGAAGATCAAGCGGCCAGCCTGCGCGACGGCCAGCGCGCCGCCGCGCAATTCCGCTTGCTTGATGGCCTGCATCATTTGTTGATCGAGGCTTTCCAGCGCCGGCACGGGCAGTCCCGTGCTGTGAATAGGCAGTTCTGTTTGGTCTTGCGCGAAGCCCATCCGGGCGGTGGCCAACAAGATCGCTATGGCCAAACCGAGGCAATTGAGACGTAGTGTTTGTTTCAACATTTTCTCTCTCCTTTGGTGAATGTGGTTGATAAACGGCTCAAAACACGCGCGTGGCTTGAAAGCGGGCGTAGTAAATGACCGGCGGCGCAGTGCCTGTCGCGCTGCCGCCGTAGCCGTACATTTCGCCGACGATCTGCTCTGCTCTGGCGCCGCGCAGTTGAAAAGCGACCTGGGAGTTGCGGTGGAAGTAGAAAATTTCCAGGCCACCCGAATATTGAAAAACCTTCTCCCACAGCGCGCTGATGGCGCCGTGCCAGGCCCACGCCTGCGCCGAGACGTTTTGCGGATAGAAGACATTGGCCGCGCCCGCCTGTCCGGTGTTGGTGTTGAACAATGTGGCGCGGATGATGTTGTTTGGTTCAACTTTCACCTGCATAAATTGGACGGGGTATGCGCCGCCGGTGGCGCTCACTTGCAACGCCGAACCGAGCGAGACAGTGTTGTTGCCGACCGTCACCAGCACATTGACCGGGTTCGGATCGAATTGGTTGACCTTGTCGTAAAGGTAGACCGTAACCGGTTGTCGAAACGTCTGCCCCGCCGTTTGGCCGATGGCTTCGCCGCGCCAGATCGCTCTGATCTGCTGCGCAGAAGCCGGTTGAGCGGCCACGGTCATCAACAAGAAAGCCAGGCCGATTGGTAGTTGAAGCGCAATTTTCCTCATGACTGCTCCTTTCAGTAGCTGCTTGGGTTGATAGTTTCCTGCTTCGGATTCGGACGAGCCATTACTCGCCTTCACCAAACACACGCGGAAAAAAGGACCGGAAAAGCTCAAGGCGCAGAATATTGCCGTGGTCTTTATTTTCCTGTCCGCCTCAGTCGCACAAATCGAATTTTTTCATCTGATGATGAGCCTCCGACTCGCGCATTTCCGCGTGTGTTTGGTGAAGGCGGCAATGGGGCCGCCTTTGACAGAAGACCAGGAAGCTCGAACAAAGGAGGAACATTATGCATTCCATGCCAATCGCCGAACCTGTCGGAGTCGTGGTAGGCATCATCGCGGGTCGAATGGGGGCCAGCTTGGGGAAAAAACTGGCTGCGGAATGGGGGCTCCCGGCGTTTCTGGGAGCCACGGCCGGCGCAGTGATTTCACATTACATCGCCAGCGCCTTGACCAAAGCAGTGATTAACGGAGCAATGATTGACCCAGTCGGTGGCGGCGCCAATGTTGCCGTTACTTCCCCCGCAACTTCGTTGATACACGGGGCATTCGAGGCAATCATCGAGGTTTTCCCCGATCTGGATTTTGACCAGTTTGCGGACTTTTTTGGAGAGGAGCTGATTCAGGCTCAGCCTGAGATGAATCAACTTCTGGGCGGCGCGCCTGTTGACTCCTTTCCGGTGAATTCCGCCGGGTTGGACCAAGCTGATGCCGCTGGCCTTCACACTGGAATGTTTAGCGATTCACGCGATCCACGGTTTGGGAAAGCTCTGCAACCGCTGGAACAGATGGCGGATGGTCAAGGAAATCTGCCGACATGCGGCGTGGAAGGAGGGATAGAAAATCCGATTCAAGCGGCCTATCCGTGGGTCGGAAACGAAATCTCCGGCAGGGTTATCGAAACGATGCCTCAAGTGATAACTACTGGATTGCCCTTGGAAAACTATCAATCTCTGCTGTGGCAAAATGGAATTCAATCGCAATGGATCGCCGCCGACCCGGGGGTTATGTTCAACACTGTGGCGCAGCCGGGTTGCGGTGTCGTCATACACGGCGATCCCCACTTCATTAATCCGGAGGTTTTCCCAAACCAGGGTTCTTACCATACGGTCTTCCTGTCAGAACCATGGTATGACTCAAGCGGAAATCCGTTGGGGTATGTTGGCATTGATTCCGCGCCACATGATGCTAGTCAAAGAATCATCCACGTGACATTTGATCAAGCGCAAAAAATGCTCCAAGGCGCGCCGCCCAACTCTTATAACGGCCAAGCGCTGCTGACCGCGCCAGTTTATAAGTAGATTGTGGTTTTGTCGTTAGCACCGCGCCGGCTTACCAAGTCTCGCTCATTCATTTCAGTTCTCCGTTGCCAGCCTCTGTCTGGCTGAGGCTATTCCAGAGATGCACAAGCGCATATGCCCGCCACGGACGCCAGCTTTCGGCGATTTCCAGGATGCGTTTCGACGAGGTTTCGCCGAGGGCTTTGCGCAGTCCCAGATCGGAATATGGGAAGGCGTCGGGCCAGCGCAGCGCGCGCATCGCGATGTATTGCGCCGTCCAGTCGCCGATGCCGGGCAATTGCATCAACCGTTCAATCGTGGCTTCGACATCCACGCCCGGTTCCAATTTCAGATCGCCGGCGGCGACTGCCTGCGCCAGCGCCAGCAGGCATTCCGCGCGCGACCTGGTTATACCGAGTCCGGTCAAATCGGCGGCGCCAGCCTGCGCCAATCGTTTCGCGTTGACCGGGAGCCGGCTCAGGTTCGGGTTCGGCGTTTCAATCGGATCGCCGAAGCTTTCGGTCATTCGTCCAGCCAGAGTCCTTGCCGCGCGGACGCTGATCTGTTGACCCAGCACCGCGCGCATGGCCAGCTCGAATCCGTCGAACGCGCCGGGCACGCGCAGACCTGCTTGTCGTTTTACGATTTGGCAGAGGCGCGGGTCCTGGCTCAATTGAGCTTCGATCAATTGCGGCTGCGCGTCCAGGTCGAAGAGGTTCCTGATGCGCGCAAGCAACGGCGGCAGAGCTTGGGCGAGAGAGCGTGAAATCTCGACTCGTAGCGCGTTTTCGCGATCGGCTGGCTCGACGTTTATCCAACCTCGACACTCACCAATGATCGCCGCGCGTGAATAACGATTGGATTCAACCGACTCGACGCCAGGGATGGCTCGATCCGCGAGAAATTTCAGCGACCTCGGCCACGCCAGCGGCGGGTGGTAATCGAGTTCCAGCGTCAGTGTCTCTTTCTCTCCCACTCTCTCGCTCTCCCGCTCTCTCGCTCGCGTCAATTGGCCAGCCCCAGCCGCTTCAACGAGTGAGCGGTCGGATAGCCGGTGACGGAAATTTTCTGGCTGGCCTGGAAGCGGCGCATGGCGTCCATGGTCGCTGCGTCGTAAACGCCCGTCATCTCGCCGCTGTAAAAGCCACGCTGGGTGAGCGCCTGTTGAATCTGCAACACTCGCAACGACTCGATCTTGACGCGCCGGCGCGGCGCAGTCGCGGCCAGTTCGGCTTCGGAAGAGTTCAGTGAAGTTTGAGATCGCGGCGCTGAAGGATTCGAGCGCCGCCCAAGATCGGAGGACTCAGGCGATCCGTATTCGAGGACTTCTATGCGGTCGGGAACGACTGGGTAATTCGCGGGGGTGATCGCCAGGTCATCTTCGCCGAATCTGTTTGAAGCGTAACGGCGTCCGCGCTTGCCGCGTTTGGAGGATTTGGCGGAGCTGACGGATTTGCCTTTTGAACGTGAAACCGATTTGCCTTTTCTACCTTGCGCTTCAACCGGCGCGGAGAAAGGCCACATCACGCAGAAAATTACGAAAGCTGCTGCGTACAGCTTGGGGTAACGAGACGACATGGGGGGTGTTCCTTTGGTTATTCACTGGCAGTCAGCTTCAGCTTCAAGCCGTTCCCACTGAGCGAAATCTTCGGCTTACGTCTGAAGGAAGGATGTGACTGCCGGTTACGGTTTATTGAGCGAAATGAAAATCTGAGGGGTAGGCGACAGCTTTTCCCGGTAAACCTGCAAGACTATGGGGTCGCCTGATTTGAGTTGGTTCAAAACACGTTTGAAGTCTTCTTTGCCGCCGACCGGTTGGCGATTGATCGCTTCGATCACGTCGTTGGGTCGCACTCCGGCGTCGTCGGCGACGCTGCCTGGTTCGACGCGGACGACCATCACTCCGCGCACGACATCCAGGTCTCTTTCGCGGATCTGTTGCGGCGTGAGATTTCCGATGCCGACGCCGATGTTCTGATTGCGCGGATCGTCGCTGAGATTCATCACGACCTCCGCTGGTTTGACGGCGGCGGCGCGTCCCGGACGACGACCGATGACGACCGACAAGGTCATTTCGCGCCCGTCGCGGAAGATTTTGATCGGGACGGTTGAGCCAACCGGCGCCGAAGCCACACGACGAATGAGTTCGGCGTCGTCTTTGATCCGCTCGCCGCGGAATTCGAGGATGATGTCGTTGGGTTTCAACCCCGCTTTGGCGGCGGGGCTTTCGACGACGTTGCTGTCAACTTCCATCGTTTCGCTGACGTTGCTGACAATGGCGCCGCGCGCCGAGGGCAATCCGAACACTTTGGCGATCTGCGGAGTGACACGTTCGGTCATTGCGCCGAGGAAGCCGCGAACGACGCGGCCCTGTTTGGACAGTTGTTTGTAGATCAGGATCGCCTCCGAAGAAGGAAGCGCGAAGCTGATGCCGTTGTAATCGCCCGTCGTCGTGGCGATGGCGGTGTTGATGCCGATGACTTCACCGGAAAGATTGATGAGCGGGCCGCCGGAATTGCCGCGATTGACCGCCGCGTCAGTTTGCAGGAAGTATTGGAATCCGCCTCGCTTATAAATCTCGTTCGAATCGCGTCCGAGCGCGGAGATGATGCCGGCGGTGACAGTCTGATCGAACCCGAAGGGCGAGCCGATGGCCAGCACCCAATCGCCGACGCGCATCTTTTCGGAATCGCCGAACCGCGCCGGAGTCAATGGCGCGTTCGGTTCGACCTTGACCACCGCCAGATCGGTCTCACTATCGCTGCCGACGACTTTGCCTGGCAGTTCCGAGCCATTCTGGAAAATGACTTTGATCCGATCCGCGCCAGCGATGACGTGGTGATTGGTCAGGACGTAGCCTTCGGCGTCAACGATCACGCCGGAGCCGTTGCCGCGCCGCGCGGGTTCGCTGGGGCCGAATTGAAATTGTTCAATTGAATTGCGCGGTACCTGAATCTCGTTCTTCAGTCGAGGCGCCACCGCAGGTTGCGTGACAGTCGAGATATTGACGACGGATGGCTCGACTTGCCGCGCAATTTCGACGAAGGCGGAAGCCAGTTCGGAATTGACCTCTTTGTCGCCGGCTCTGGCGGGTTTCTGATTTTGCGAGAGCAGGACGCCGGCGATGACGCCCAAAGCGAGGAAGCACGCGGCGACCGCGACTAGCGTCGCGCGTCGCGCGGAACGCCGATAGCGAGCGATGTAATCTTCCGGCTGCTGCGGATCACGGTATTGGGTTTCGTTTTCCAGCATAGACACTTGCGAGTTTGATGAACCTTCTCAGCTTAAATTGCCAATCAATGCTTTGAATCTGATTACCAAGAGCCGGGGTCTGAACTCCTGTGTCGAACCAATGCGGGAGCCGGATTATACCAAAATCGGCGGCCAGATTGGCAATCGTTTCCGGGAAGGCTTGCCAGACGAGTTGGCGCGCGATTACTCTCCGCGCGAGTCAACTTTTAGAAATATTGAAGATCGGCGGCGAGAGTCGCGCAACCTGCCGAGGTTGCGCGGCTTTCTCTACTCGTCCCCTGCCGAAGCCGCGCAACCTCGGCAGGTTGCGCTACTTTCTCCAAGGAGCAAACTATGAAATTTATCCGTCCATTCACTCGCAACTCGTTCTTTGTCGCAGTCTTAAGCTTGTTTGCGCTGATCCTGAGTTCGGGCGTTACCGCTCAGGAAACAGCCAGCGTCAAAGACCTTTACACGAAATCCGAGCATCAGATCGTGATGCGCGATGGCGTGAAACTCTTCACTTCGATTTACGCGCCGAAGGACACGTCGCAGAAATATCCAATAATGATGATGCGCACGCCATACAGCGTCGCGCCTTACGGCCCGGAAAATTACCGCGCTCAACTCGGTCCGTCGCCGATGTTTCTGCGCGAAGGCTTCATCTTCGTCTTTCAGGACGTGCGCGGACGCAATATGTCTGAAGGCGACTTTATGTGGATGAAGCCCTTCAAGCCGAAGAAGACTGGCCCGACCGACACAGACGAAGCGACCGATACCTGGGATACGATTGAATGGCTGTTGAAAAACATCCCGAACAACAATGGGCGCGTCGGGATGTGGGGGATTTCATATCCCGGCCATTACGCCGCGCAGGCGTTGATTGATCCACACCCGGCGCTGAAAGCCGTCTCGCCCCAGGCGCCGATGGACGACAACTGGCTCGGCGACGACATGCACCACAACGGCGCGTTCTTCCTGCCCCACGCGTTCAACTTCATCTCCGGCTTCGGCCGTCCGCGCACGGGGCCACAACATCAGACAGGGCCGCGTTTCGATCATGGCACCGGCGATGGTTACAGATTCTTCCTCGAAATGGGATCGCTGGCCAATGCGAATCCGAAATATTTCAAAGGCGAGATCAAAATCTGGAACGAATGGATGGGGCACGGCGATTACGACGAATACTGGCAGGCGCAGCGGGTCTCGCAACATTTGAAAAAAGTCACTCCGGCGGTGATGACTGTCGGCGGATGGTTCGACGCCGAAGACGTGCAGGGGCCGTTTTCGATCTATCAGGCAATCGAAAAGAATAATCCGAAAGCGTGGAACGTATTGGTCGAAGGCCCGTGGTGCCACGGTTGCTGGTCGCGCGGCGAGGGAGAGCGGTTGGGCGGAGTCAGCTTCGGTTCGGCGACCTCGAAGTTCTATCGCGAAAACATCGAATTCCCGTTCTTCATGCATTTCCTCAAAGACAAAGGCGAGATGAAACTTCCCGAAGCTTATGTCTTCGAGACCGGGTCGAATGTCTGGAAAACTTACGACACATGGCCGCCGAAGAACGTCGAATCGAAGAGTCTGTACCTGCACGCGAACGGCAAGCTTTCGTTCAATGCGCCAACCGCCGCAGGATCGGCTTACGACGAATACGTCAGCGATCCGAACAAGCCCGTGCCGTTCCTCAAAGACCCGAACATCGGGATGAGGTACGAGTATATGACCGACGACCAACGCTTCGCGGCGACGCGGCCAGACGTGCTGGTCTATCAGACCGATGTGTTGACCGAAGATGTCACGGTCGCCGGGCCGCTATTCGCCGAACTCTTCGCTTCGACCTCCGGCACGGATTCCGACTTCGTCGTCAAGCTGATTGATGTTTTCCCCGAAAGAAAGATAGACCCGATGGACGGTTATCAAATGTTGGTACGCGGCGAACCGATGCGCGCGAAATATCGCAAGAGCTGGTCGAAGCCCGAACCGCTGAAGCCGAACGAGGTCATGCACATTCCATTTGCGATGCCCGACATCAATCACACGTTCAAGAAAGGCCACCGGATCATGATCCACATCCAGAGCACGTGGTTCCCGTTGGCGGATCGTAATCCGCAGAAATTCATGAACATCTATCAGGCGAAGGATGAAGATTTTCAGAAGGCGACGCAGCGGATTTACCGTTCGGTGAAATTCCCGACGCATTTGAAGCTGAGCGTGCTGAAGTAAGTGGCAACGCTGTTCCCAGGCGAACAGGTGAAGCGCCGGCTGTTTCGTTTCGCCTGAGAGTGGTAAAATCACGGCCTGCAATTCAAACCAAGGAGGCCACGCCAAAATGACAGATCAAGAACTGAAAGATTTAGTCGCAGGGTTGGTCGCATCGCAAAAAGAGACCGACCGCATGTTCAAAGAGACCAAAAGCATTCTCAAAGAAATTGCCGAAGCGAAGAAGAAGGCTGATGAAGAATTTGCCGAAGCGAAGAAGAAAGCTGATGAAGAATTTGCCGAAGAGCGGAGAAAGACCGAAGAAGAGCGGAGAAAGACTGAAAGAGAAATCCGCCGGGTCAACAAACAACTCGGCGAGTTGGGCAACAAGTTCGGCAGTTTTACCGAAGGCATGGCCTGGCCTTCGATGGAGAAGGTTCTCCACAAACATTTTGGGATGAATGATATTTCGCCCCGCCGCAAAGCTCATCGCAACAGCGAGACGCTCGAAGTTGACGTGCTGGCTTACGACAACACCGGCAAGCGGGATGAACTTTACCTCGTCGAGATCAAAAGCCATCTGAAAGAGGAAGCGATCGGCCAGCTTCTCAAAGCCATCTCCGACTTCCCTCGTTTCTTTCCCGACCTGAAGGATCGAAAGATTTACGGCCTGATCGCGGCGGTTGACATCCCGGATGACGTGCGCGCGGCGGTCATCAAAAATGGACTTTACCTGGCCCGGTTGAATGACGAGACCTTCAAGTTGCTCGTTCCGCGCAATTTCAAACCCAAAGCCTTCGGGCCGGCGGCGGAGCAGAATGGCGCGGTCAACGGCCAGACGAAAAAGAGGAAGCGGAGAAAATAGGATGACCGCGAATAAAGAGGAAAAACTGTTATGGCGGTGAGAGCAAAAAACATTCACAAGGTCGTCCGATTGCCGGAGATGGTGGTCGAAGATTTCGGAGGCGAGGAATACGCTTACATCCCGCTTGGTCAACACGTAGTAGCGGCGCGCGGCGTATGCGGCGGGCGACCTACGATTAAATACACTCGGCTGGATGCGCGACACGTCATCTCTATTCTCGCGATGGGCGATACGCCTCAGCAGATCGCGCGGCGACACAAAATTCCGGCTGCGGCGATTGAGGAAGCTGTCAGCTTGGCGTCGTTGTACGATTACGAAGAAAGCTACGTATAATCGTGCTTGATGGGCAGCAGCAAAAAGCCCGCAGGGTTTAGCTCTCTGCGGGCTTCATGGACGTGAGAATCGTTGTGGTTAATTTGTTGGCACGCACGCGCCATACATACCATTGGGGCAAGCCATGATGTAGCAAAAATTCGCCCGCTCGTGGTCTATCGGCTCAATCCAGGTAGTAATTGTGCATTCTGAGCTGGATCCTGCCGCGAGTGTGAGCGAGCCACTCTTACTGGTGAGATTCGAACTGATTGCCAAGCCACCCAGGAGTAGCGCCGCAAGAAGGGTAGAACGCAATA
>Ga0187894_10005532_pt1 | contig 12832 bp, 10 predicted proteins | sample GBC1701081metaG_FD_136650 | JGI IMG/M metagenome (GOLD analysis project Ga0187894, IMG submission 136650) | White microbial mat communities from a lava cave in the Kipuka Kanohina Cave System on the Island of Hawaii, USA - GBC170108-1 metaG ... | reverse complement strand
TCCCGACTTCAAGATGGAGAAGCACTTCATCGACCGCCGCGTGCGGCAGATGGAAGGTGAAGGCGTCGAGTTCCGCACCGGCGTCGAGGTCGGCACCACGATCTCGGTGAAGTCGCTGCTGGAAGGCTACGACGCGGTGGCGCTCACCGGCGGTGCCGAGGCGCCGCGCGACCTCGAGGTGCCGGGTCGCGAGCTCGCCGGCATCCATTTCGCGATGGACTTCCTGACGCAGCAGAACAAGCGCGTCGCCGGCGACGACGAAGCACGTGCCGCGCCCAAGGGCACGCTCTCGGCCAAGGGCAAGAATGTGATCGTGATCGGCGGTGGCGACACCGGCTCGGACTGCATCGGCACGTCCACCCGCCAGGGCGCTGCCTCGATCACCCAGCTCGAGATCCTGCCGCGCCCGCCCGACCAGGAAGACAAGGCCCTGACTTGGCCGGACTGGCCGCTGAAGATGCGCACGTCATCCTCGCAGGAGGAAGGCACCGAGCGCGACTTCGCGGTGCTGACCAAGCGCGCCGTCGGGTCCAACGGCAAGATCGAGGCGCTGGAGTGCGTGCGCGTCGAGTGGGTCAAGGACGCCAGCGGCCGCATGGGCATGAAGGAAGTCGAAGGCAGCGCCTTCCAGCTCAAGGCCGATCTGGTGCTGCTGGCAATGGGCTTCGTCGGCCCGGTGCGCAAGGGCATGATCGATCAATCCGAGGTCGCGCTCGACCCGCGCGGCAACGTGAAGGCCAATGTCACCGACTACCAGACCTCGGTACCCAAGCTGTTCGCCGCCGGCGACATGCGCCGCGGCCAGTCGCTGGTGGTGTGGGCCATCCGCGAAGGACGCCAGTGCGCCCGCGCCATCGACGAAGCGCTGATGGGGACATCGGACCTGCCGCGGTAGTCAGTAGCCTTCATGGTGAGCTTGTCGAACCATGAAGGCCCGCACGACAGCGGTACGACTGCTTCATGGTTCGACAAGCTCACCATGAAGCACAGGCTTGACCTCTGCCCCGTCCAGACCGACATGAGAGGCCGGAGGTGGTCATGAGCACCGCAGACACCCGGATCGAAACCGACTCGCTGGGCGAGGTCGCCGTCCCCGCGACGCGCTATTGGGGCGCCCAGACCCAGCGCAGCCTGCAGAATTTCCGTATCGGCGGCGAGCGCATGCCGGCGGCGCTGGTCACCGCGCTGGGCATCCAGAAGAAGGCGTCCGCCCAGGCGAACCGCGAGCTGGGCCTGCTGCCGGCGGAGATCGTCGACGCCATTATCCGCGCTGCCGAAGAGGTCATCGACGGCAAGCTGACGGACGAGTTCCCGCTGGTGGTGTGGCAGACCGGTTCCGGCACGCAGACCAACATGAACGCCAACGAGGTGATCGCCGGTCGCGCCAACGAGCTGCTGGCCGGCAAGCGCGGCGGCAAGAGCCCGGTGCATCCCAACGACCACGTCAACCGCTGCCAGTCGTCCAACGACTCGTTCCCCACCGCCATGCACATCGCGGCGGCACGCGAGGTGACACGCCACCTGCAGCCGGCGCTGCGCGAGCTGCACGCGGCGCTCGCCGCCAAGGCCGCGGCGTTCGCCGACATCGTGAAGATCGGCCGCACCCATCTGCAGGATGCCACGCCGCTCACCCTGGGGCAGGAGTTCGGTGCCTGGGCGCAGCAGGTCAGGAACGGCATCGCGCGGCTGGATGCCGCCCTGCCGCACGTGCTGGAGCTGGCGCAAGGCGGCACCGCCGTCGGCACCGGGCTCAACGCTCATCCGCGCTTCGCGGCGCTGTTCGCGGAAAAGGCCGCGGCCTTGACCGGCCTGGCGTTCAAGACCGCGCCGGACACCTTCGAGGCACTCGGCAGCCACGACGCGCTGGTCGAGCTGTCGGGCGCGCTCAACACCATCGCGGTGTCGCTGCACAAGATCGCCAACGACGTGCGCCTGCTGGGCTCCGGCCCGCGCGCCGGGCTGGGTGAGCTGCACCTGCCTGAGAACGAGCCCGGTTCGTCGATCATGCCGGGCAAGGTGAACCCGACGCAGGCCGAAGCGCTCACCATGGTGGCGGCGCGGGTGATCGGCAACAACGTCACCGTGACGTTCGCCGGCGCCAACGGGCATCTGCAGCTCAACGTCTACAAGCCGGTGATCGCCGATGCGGTGCTGCAGTCGATCCGCCTGCTGGCCGACGGCGCCGAGAGCTTCGCGCGCAACTGCGTGGTCGGCATCGAGCCCAACCGCGACCGCATCACCGAGCAGCTCGAGCGCTCGCTGATGCTGGTGACGGCGCTCAACCCGCATATCGGCTACGACAAGGCGGCCAAGATCGCGCGCAAGGCGCATCTCGAAGGCCTGTCGCTGCGCGAGGCGGCGCTGGCGCTGGGCCACGTGACGGCCGAGCAGTTCGATGCCTGGGTGCGGCCCGAGCAGATGACGGCACCCGACGAAGGCGCGACGTGAGCGCAGGCGATGCGCGCATCCGCAAGCGATCGGTGACCATCGGCCGGCATCGTACCAGCGTCTCGCTGGAGGCGGCGTTCTGGGACGCGCTGCAGGCCATCGCCGAGCGCCGCGGAATGTCGCTCAACGCTCTCGTGGCCGACATCGACCGCGAACGCCTGCAGGGCCGCGACCTGCGCGACGCCACGAACCTTTCCAGCGCGCTCCGCCTGTGCGTGCTTGATGATCTCAAACAGCGAGCCCCGGCGTGAGCAGTCCCGAGCAGCAGCAATGGCGTGCGCAGGTCCATGCCTATGCCGAGGCCATCAACGCCTATGCGGCGCGTGGCCTCAAGGCTGGCTGGAAGAAGGCCGGCAAGCAGCCACCGGAGCCCGACTGCGCAAGTCTGGCGCCGCTGGCCCTCGCGGCCGTGCGCGACGCGAACCGGACCGGGCAGCTCGATGACCTCAAAGCGCTGTGGCCGCCGGCACACGGTCCCTTCGTCGCGCTGCTGAAGGAAAACGGGCAGGCGATCTGCACGCTGTGCGTGCTCGGCGACGGCACCATCCTGGCGCGCATCGGAGCGCCCTATGAGCAGGGCAGGGTCGTGCGGATCCACGACCGGCACGTCGAGGACGTGCCTGATGTCGCGTTTTTCGGCTTCAGCCCGGACCGCCGCACATTCGCGATCGCGACGCCATCAGGCGTGCGGCTCACCGACGGCTGGCAGGGACCGGAGCGCGCCTTCTGCCCGTGGGCCCGCGGCAACGAGGATCTGCCGCCCGAAGTGGGCGCCCTGCCGCCATGGGGCAAGCCGCCCAAGCCGGTCAGCCTGACGCCGTTTCCCGACAGCGATCGCGTCCTGCTGGTGAGCGAGGATGCCATCTTCGTGCTGTCGCCGAGCGGTGCCACGCGCCTGCTGCCCACGCCCGAGCAGATCATCAGCCACGTCAACTGGATACGGACCGAGCAGCCGGGCGACGAGGCCAGTGTCACCGGTCTCTCCATGGCGCACGGCGCCGTGTCGCCGGACGGCGGGTTGATCGCCGTCGGCTGCCAGGACAGCCAGCATCTCGTCTTCGACCGCGACCTCGCCTGCATCGCCGAGGTGGGCCCGCACGGCGAATATCCCCACTTCGCCCTGTTCAGCACGGATGGCGCTACGATCGCTTTCAACGCCTGCCACTTCTACAACGGCGGCACGATCGCCGTGCCGGTCGACCTGTTGCCGGGACACAAATCCGACTTCTACGAAGAGGTTGACGGCATCACGCTGATCGAGCCCAACGCCCGCGTCTATGCCGGCGTCAGCCGCGGCGATGATTTCATCCTCGGCGATGCCAACGGCTATCTGAACTGCGTCAGCCGGCAGGGCGACGTTCGCTGGCGGCACTTCATCGGCTCGACCGTTTCGGCGATGGATATCTCGGCCGATGGTAAGACGCTGGTGGCGGCCACCTATGCCGGCTTCGTGTCGATCATCCAGCTCGACGCCGGCCGCAAGCAGCCCTACCAGATCGGCACCGGCGATCACCTCGAGGTGCGCCGCTGGTTGTTCTGGAAGGAAGAACCGCAGCCGCTGGCCTGGTGAGTCAGCACCGGCACCGGGATGCGTCGCTCACACGCCAGTTGGCGTAGCCGTCCGCCAGCGCCAGGCACGCCGTGCGGTGCCGACGCAGGTCGAGCGTCAGCGTCTCGGTGGCCCGGCCGCCGAGAAACACGGCGATCTTGACCGGGCGATCGATCGGCACGTTGCCGACGCGCACAGCCGGCTGGCCGGTCCGGATGCGCGCGACCACGCGGCCGTCGATCTTGAACGTGTATTCGCTGTCGGGCCCCGGTCGCGGCAGCAACATGGGCTCTGCCAGACTCTGGTCCGCAAACGATGCCACGCAGATCACACCGGCCGCCGGCTGAGCATGGGCCGCGCCAACCATCGCAACGCCCATCGCCCCGGCGGCGGCGACGCCGCGCCCGATCATGCCGATCGTCCGGCTCAGAAGATCTTCTTGAGCTTCTTCAGCGGGTCGGTGGGTTTCGGTTGCTGCGGTTGCGGTTGTTGTGGCGCGGCACCCGGTTGCTGAGCGTCGGGTTGACCCTGCGGACGCACCGACGCTGCCGCGGGACCGCGATCGACCGAACGGCTCGGGTTGTCGACCGGCCCCTTCTGCTTGACGATCACGTAGGGTGCCTGCGGCGATTCCTCGAGGAAGACGTTGGTCGTTGCGACCATGGTCCAGGCCGGCAGGTTCACGTCGGCCGTGGTGATCGCCCAGGCGCGGTTGCCGTCGACCCGCAGGTCCGTGGTGTGCAGGTTGCCGTTGCGGATCGCGATGGTGCCGGCCACCGGCCCGGTGCGATTGGCGAAGCGCTCGTTGGCTACTTTCAGCGCCGCGCGCAGGTCGCCCAGCTCGTCGCCGACGCCGGTGCCGCCGGTGATCTTGTCGAGGCGCTTGCCGATGCCCTTGAGCGCGCTGCCGGCCAGCTTGCCGCCGAGCTGTTCCTCGGCGCTGGCGTTGAAGCGCACGTTGCCGGTGACTTTGCCGTCGCCGTTCAGGCTGGAAATGATATCCGCCGTGCTGGCGAGGCTGCCGCTGAGCGCCAGGTTGACCGAGACGGCGCCGTCGACCCGCTTGGTGTCGCCCAGCGCGCGGGCAGCCGTGCCGACATTGATGTTGGCGGCGGCCAGGCGTGCATCGAAGCTGTTGTTGACGGCGCTCAGTGTGCCGGAGAGATCGATGGTGCCGCCATAGACGCCGCCGGCCAGGCGGGCGATGGTGAGCACACCGCCCTTCAGCGACGCCTTCAGCACGGCGTTCTCCAGCCGCCACGGCGCCTTGCTGATGGCCGGTGCCGCGATATCGACGTCGGCGTCGATGCCCTTCATGAACACGAGATTGATCGGCGTCTTGGAGTGACGGGCATCGCCATTGCCTTGCGGTCCGCCGCCGGCCGCGGGCTTGCCACCACCCTGCCCCGTGAGCTGGTCGATGTTCAGCTCGCTGGTCTTGACGTTGGCGGTGATGCGCGGCACCTGGCCGCCCAGCGCGGCGGTGATCGCGCCATTGCCCGTGACGCCCTTGGCGGAGAAATTGCCGTTGAAGGCGACGGTCTTGGCGTCGCCCTTCACGGCACCGCTGGCGCTGACGCCGCCCAGGCCGTCGCCGGCCTTGTCGTTGCCCAGCGCCGTCAGCAGCTTGTCGAGGTCGTTGGTCTGGAAGCTGAAGGCCGAGAGGTCGTAGCGCGGGTTGCCGGCGGCCGGCGTCACCTTGCCGGTCATCTTCAGGGTGGCGCCCAGCGCGTTGATGGTGAAGTCGCGGAACACGAGGTCCGCCGCCGTGCCGGCGACGCCGCCCTGCAGCGACACCGTGCCGATCTGCCCTTTCACCGGCGAACTGGCGCCGGCGAGCTTCAGCAGCCGGTCGGCGTCATTGGTCTGCACGTTCACCGCGAGGTCGAAGCTGGGCGTCGTGGTCAGCTGGGCGACCGAGCCCTTCACCGCCACGGACGCACCGGCCACGCTGCCGATGCGGCTGTCGCCGAAGGTCAGGCGCCCGTCGCGGTAGGTCACGTCGGCGTCGATTCCTTCGATGCGCTCGCCGTTATAGACGACGCGCCCGATCTTGGCCTTGACCCGCGCGTCCAGCGCCAGCGGCGCCGCGGCGGGCGTGGGTGCCGCGGTCTTGCCCGAAGGCGCGCCGGCGGCCGGTTTGTTGCCGGCGCTCGCCGCCGCCTTCTTGGGCAGGTAGGCATCGACGTCGATGGTGTCGGCCTGGAAGTCTGCGGTGATGCGCATCGGCGCACCCAGCGCAAGGGTCGCGCCGCCGCGCGCCGTCATGCCGTCGAGCTGTACCGTGGCGTCGCTGATGGCGAGCGCATTGCCCTGTGCCGACTGCAGCTTGCCCTTGAACGCGAACGCGGCCAGCTTGTCGGCCGGCACGTGCGCCACATCGACCTTCAGCCAGTTCAACGTCTCGCGCAGCTTGGGGCCGGCCAACGAGATGTCGCCGGTGTAGGACTTGCCGTCGGCGCCCGCCGTCATCGTGCCGGCGAGCTGCGCATTGCCCGGCAGCAACGCCTCGATGCGGCGCACGGCGAGCTGGCCATTCTCGAGCGCGACGTCGGCCAGCAGCTTGCGAACGGCGGCGCCATTGTAGGTGACCTCGGCGGCGTCGAGGACCAGCTTGACGGCGAGGCCACTGGGCGCACCGGCCACCGACGGCGGTGTCGCGGGGCGGCTGGTGCCCGGGCCCGGTTTGGCGGGTGTCTGCGGCGCCTCGTCGGCAGCCCGCCATTTGTCGAGGTCGAGCTTGGTGAAGGAAAGCTTGCCCTCGATCTTGGGCGCAGGCTTGAGCGCCACGCTGAGCGTTCCGCCGCCCTGGTCGTCGCCCAGCGCCAGCTTGAAATCGCGGGCGCTGAAGGCCTCAGCCGAGGCTTCGATGGCGCCCTCGAATGCCACCTTGCGGGCCAGCGCCGGCGGCACGTCCGGTCGCGGCAGGACGGCGGCCATGGCAAGGCCGCGAACGAACGCCGCCAGATCGGTCGCCGCCAGCTTGGCCGTGCCGTTGAATCGCGCCGCCGGCGTCAGGTCCGAGGCCGTGCCGGCCAGGCGGGCTTCGCCGTCGGCGGTCTTGACCATCACGTCGACCGGCACGCCGTTGGTCGCCTTGGCGCCCACTTTGCCGTCGAGGCTGACCAGCACGCCGTTGACGGTGAGCGAGCCGGACGCCGCGAACGGTCCCTCCTGCAGCGACGCCGCCGACAGGGTGAGGTCCATCCGTTCCAGCCGGTACTCGCGCTTGGCCGCCGCATCGCTATAGGTGAGCGTGCCGCGCTCGATCACCACCCGGTGGATGGCGACGCTGAACTTGCTGCCGTCGCTGGCTGTGGTCGTCGTATTGCCGGGCGCGCTGGCGGGAGGCTGTGGCGCAGCGCCGTCACCGCGCTTGAAATCATAGTTGGCGCGACCGTCGGGCCCGACCTCGATCGCGATCTTGGGCTCGATCAGGCGCAGCTCGCTGATCTCGATGCGGCGCGACAGCAGCGGCAGCACGGCGACGCCGGCGCGCACCGACTTCAGCTCGACCATCTGGGGCGTCTTGCCGCCCGGCGCGTTGGCGAAGCGCACGCCCTCGGCCGACACCGACGGGACCGGCAGGATCGAGAGCTTGAGCGGCCCATCGATCACCAGGTCGCGGCCGGTCGCCTCCTTGGCGCTGGCGATGATCTGCGGCTTGAAGATGTTGGGGTCGATCACGAAGGGGATCGCGAGCGCCGCCACGACCAACAGCCCAACCACCGCGCCGACACCGATCAGGATCTTCTTCATGGACCCGTCCTCGCCTTGGGAACGCGGGTTGGCGCCCCGGCTGCAGTGTAGGATAAAGGCCTAAGAATAGCGGCGACTTTATGGTTCCTGCAGAGGCTCGACATGGCCGACATCGTGAACTTACGGCAGGCCCGCAAGCGCAAGGCGCGACTGGAGCGCGAGCGGACGGCGGAAGCCAACCGCGTGAAGTTCGGTCGGCCGAAGGCCGACAAGGCGCACGACCGGCTGGAGAACGCACGGGTCGAGCGCGCCCACGAAGGCCATCGCCGCGACGACGCGGCGGACGAGTGACGTCAGCCGCGTGATACCCGCCGCGTGGTGGCGCGCTCGAAAGCGAGGCGCTCGAAGAAACGACGGGTCTCGGGGCTGGCGCCTTCGCCGGCCACGGCGCGCACGCTGCTGAGGTCAAGCCGCCGGCCGCTGGCGACGTCGACCAGCGCCGGTTCGATGCGGCTGCCGGTGGCGACATTCTCCAGCTCCATCGGCCGGCCATCCTGTGCCGCGGCGCCGAAGCGGTCACCCCACTCCTTCAGCCCGACGATCACCGAGAACAGCGCCGCGCCCTTGTCGCTCAGCCGGTACTCGTAGCGCACCGGCCGCTGCTGGTAGGCGATACGGCGAAACACGCCCGCCTCGACCAGCGCTTTCAATCGCGCCGTCAAGACGTTGCGGGCAATGCCGAGATTGGCTTGGAACTCATCGAAGCGGCGCACGCCATACATCGCGTCGCGCAGGATGAGAAGCGTCCACGGGTCGCCCACCACGTCCAGCGCGGCAGCGATCGAGCAGTTCATGTGGGCGAAAGACGTGCGTCGCATGCGCGCGAGTATACGACAGCACGGCGGGTGCGCAATTGAGCCCCGTGCAGGCATTTCCGGACCGCGGGCCGGCTTGCGCGATCGAAAACGATCTCACGATGTCGTAAATATCTCGACCGGATCGGGCACGCCGCGCAGGCGGTGGCGGCCCAGCGAGCGCATCGGGCGCGGGCAGACGCGATTGAAGTCCGCCGACGCCAGCACCGGCACCTTCAGCACCTTGGTCATCGACTCCAGGCGGGCGCAGCGGTTCACGGCCGGCCCGATGACCGTGAAATCGAGCCGGTCCTCGGTGCCGACATTGCCGAACGTCACCAGCCCGACATGCAGGCCCACCCCGAAGCGGATCGCTTCGCGGCCAGCCTCGACGCGCCCGGCATTGACCTCCTCGATGACCGACAGCGCCTCGCGCGCCGCATCGACGGCACCGGATGTGGCATCGGGCAGGAACATCGCATCATCGACCGGGAAGATCGCCATCACGCCGTCGCCGATGAACTTCAGGATCTCGCCGCCGTGCTTCTTCAAGGCCACACCGATCGCCTCGAAGTACATGTTCAGCATGTCGAGCAGTTCATCGGCCGGCAGCCGCTCGTTCAGCCCGGTGAAGTCGCGCAGGTCCGAGAACCACAGCACGGCGTTGATGCGATCGCCATCGCCGCGCTTGACCAGCCCGTCGAAGATGCGCCGCCCGGTCTCAGGACCGATATAGGTCTGGATCACGGTGCGCGCCACCAGCCGCGTGATGTGCATTTCGACCACCGCGCCGGCGTGATCGATCAGCCGCCGCAGGTCGGCAATATCGACGTCGCTGAAACCGTCCGGCTGGTCGGTGGCGAACGTCGCGATCGGCAGCAACCGACCGCGGCTGGTTTGCATCGCCATGCCGAAATAGTCGGTGCCGCCCTCGGCCTTGACCTCGTGCAGGGTGAGATGATGCTGGTCGGTCAGGTTGTCCAGGCGGTAGCGGACCTCGGGGCCGCGCTCGCGGATCTCCTGGACCGGACTGCCGATGTAGGCGCTGGTGTACTGGATGCCCTGGCGGCGGTGAATCTCCGAGACCTGGATCGCCTGGTCGCGCCGCCAGATGACCCCCATGGCCTGCAGCTGCGGGTGAAGCAACTCCATGCCAAGGTAGAAACGCCAGAGCGGAATCCCCGTTGCGATGGTGCGTTCCAGCAGCTTGCCGATGAACCTCGGCAATTCCGGCTCGAGCCGACCTTCTCGCGCGATCCAGTCGATGACCGGATCCAACCGGGTCCCGTGGCCCAGGGCAACGTCCATCACTGCGTCCTCCACGCGCCTCCTACCACAGGACGGCGGCGCGTTCGAGGAAACCGTTAGCGCAACGATCGCGGACGAGACCCTACGCGCGATGGGGCGATCCGGGCACCCTAGCCCGCCAGGACTGCCTGCGATTCCTCACCGGAGGTGCGATAGGCCGTGTTGGTGGTCAGGTCAGCGATCTTGTCGATGTTCTGGGCGACATCCTCGATCGTCGGCTGACCGGCGACGCGGACGCCTGCGCCTTCGCGGAACTCGACCCGCGAGAAATAGCCCACGCCCGCCGCCCAGATCTCGCCGCTGCGGGTGCATTGCTCACTGCACAGATAACCCACCATCGGCGAGACCAGCTCGGGCTTCATCCGGGCGACCAGTTCGGCCGGCATCAGGTCCTCGGTCATGCGCGTGCCGGCCACCGGGGCCAGGGAATTCACCATGATGTTGTACTTCTGGCCCTCCAGGCGCAGCGTGTTCATGAACCCGACCAGAGCCAGCTTGGCCGCCGAGTAGTTGGTCTGGCCGAAATTGCCGTACAGGCCCGAGCTCGACGAGGTCAGCACGACGCGGCCATAGGCCTTCTGTCGCAGGATCGGCCAGGCAGCATGGGTGACGTAGACCGATCCCATCAGGTGGACCTGCATGACGAACAGGAAATCGTCCATTCCCATGTTGGGGAATGACTTGTCGCGCAGGACGCCGGCGTTGTTGACCACGATGTCGACGGTACCGAAGGCATCGACCGCCGTCTTGACGATGTTGGCCGCCGCCTTCTGCTCGGCGACGCTGTCGTAGTTCGCCACGGCCTGCCCGCCGGCGGCCTTGATCTCGGCCACGACCTTGTCGGCCACCGCGCTGTCGCCGCCACGCCCGTCGCGCGCACCGCCGGGATCGTTGACCACCACCTTGGCGCCCCGCGAGGCCAGCAGCAGCGCGTGCGCGCGGCCCAGCCCGTTGCCGGCGCCGGTCACGATGGCGACGCGGTTGTCGAAGCGGATGGTCATGACGTTCTCTCCCGGCATCAACGAAGGTTCGAGGCACCGGTTGTTCCATGACACGTGCCGCAGCTCAAGGGGCGGATCGCTGGCCAAACTTGCACCGCGCCCCTAGGGTTCCGCGCCAAAGAGGAGCCGCCCGCATGACCGATACGACCATCACCGCGTTGCGCACGACGTTGCTGAACATCCCCTGGGCCGGCGAGCCACCGGCCAACGGCATCATGCCGCCGACGCACCGCGCGCTGCTGGTCCTGGAGATCGAGACCAAGGGCGGATTGACCGGGATGGGCTACCTGCAGCCGCTGTCGGGTGGCCTGCACACCATCGACGCCTGCCTGAAGGAGATGGTGGCGCCCACGATCCTGGGGCGCGATGCCACCGAGATCGAGGGCATCTGGCAGGCCTTGTGGCGCAGCACCTACTGGGTCGGCCGCGGCGGTGTCGCCACGTTTGCGCTATCAGCCGTCGACATCGCGCTGTGGGACATCATGGGCAAGCGTGCCGGCCTGCCACTCTACCGCCTGTGGGGCGCCTGCCGCACCGAGGTGCCGGCTTACGGCTCAGGCGTGTGGCGCGGCCTGGGGCGCGACGGCATGATCGACAAGGCACGGCGCTTCACCGGCATGGGCCTGAAGGCGATCAAGATGCAGGCCGCCCATATCCGGCCCTGGCGCGAGGACGTGAAGAACGTCCACGCCATGCGCGAGGCGCTGGGTCCCGACATCGAGATCATGGTCGACGTCAACATGGGCTGGACCGCCGACACCGCCATCCAGGCCGGCCGGCATTTCGACGAGGCCGACATTTACTGGATGGAAGAACCGGTGGTGTGCGAGGACTTCGCGGGCTATCGCCGTGTGGCGCAGGCACTGAAGACGCGCGTGGTGGGCGGCGAAAGCCATTTCACGCGCTTCGATTTGCGGCCTTTCTTCGAGCACCCGTCGACACCCATCCTGCAACCCGACCCCATGCGCGGCGGCCTCACGGAATTGCGCAAGATCGCCGCCGTCGCCGACACCTGGGGCATCCAGGTCGCGCCGCACCTGTTCCACGAGCTGCTGGTGCACCTGCTCTGTTCGATCCCCAACGCCAACTACCTCGAGTACATGGATTGGAACGACGATCTGTGGGTGGCGCCGGCGATCCCCGTGAACGGCATCCTGAAACCGTCGGAACAGCCCGGACACGGCGTGCGCTTCAAGCCCGAGGTCCTCAAGGACAATCGCGTCGGCGGCAGCGAGATCACGCGCTGACGGCAACGGCCAGCCGCTGACGCAAATCCGCTTTGCACGTTCGGCATTGCGCTCGGCCCGTGGCCGACGCACCCTGCCGCGGTATATGAACGACCGTTTACCTCGGGGCGCCCGCCGCCGCACGAAGCCGCAGGAGAGCCGGCCATGAAGCTGATGTGGTTTCACCTGATGCCCTACACGGAGCTGCCCGACGACTTCAACCAGAAGCATCCGTCGGTCTGGGTCGACATCCATTCGTCGCTGTTCGATCCCAAGCGCGCGCATCACATGTACAACGACTTCATGGATGAGCTCGAGTTCGCCGCCGAGTGCGGCTTCGACGCGGTGTGCGTGAACGAGCATCACTCCAACGGCTATGGGTTGATGCCCTCGCCCAACCTGATCGCCTCGTCGCTGGCGCGGCGCACGACCGACACGGCGCTGTGCGTCATGGGCAACAGCCTGGCGCTCTACAATCCACCGACGCGAGTCGCCGAAGAGTTCGCGATGATCGACTGCATTTCCGGCGGCCGGCTGATCGCCGGCTTCCCGGTCGGCTCGCCCATGGATACCTGCTTCGCCTACGGCCAGAACCCAAGCCTGCTGCGCGAGCGCTATTACGAGGCCCACGACCTGGTGAAGAAGGCGTGGACCGAGAAGGACACCTTCGCGTTCTCCGGCCGCTTCAACCAGCAGCGCTACGTCAACATCTGGCCGCGGCCGATCCAGAACGATCCGCATCCGCCG
>Ga0187894_10005531_pt1 | contig 12833 bp, 8 predicted proteins | sample GBC1701081metaG_FD_136650 | JGI IMG/M metagenome (GOLD analysis project Ga0187894, IMG submission 136650) | White microbial mat communities from a lava cave in the Kipuka Kanohina Cave System on the Island of Hawaii, USA - GBC170108-1 metaG ... | reverse complement strand
GCATCCCCCCTGTTACCAGGCGTTCATGTTTGTTTGGATTCGGTTATTTGGCGACTCCGAGCTGTCCGTCAGAATGCCGTCGTTCCTCTGCGGGATATCGTCCATATTTTTAGTTTATGCGTTAGCCTCCAAGGTTGTGGAAAGAAAGACCGCGCTCCTGACGTCGTTTCTTATGGCTGTCTCGCCGGCGCATATTTGGTATTCACAAGAGGCCAGGCCTTATTCCTTATTGTCGTTCTTTTTGCTTCTGTCGCTTGTCGCATACCTCAGGCTTAAAGAGCCGGAACCACACTGGGTTTGGTTTTTGATCTACTTCGGATCGCTCTTCTCGTCGGCCTTGACTCATTACTACCTGAGCGTTTATGTGGCGCTTATCTCAGTGATTTGTTTTCTGGAGCGACACCGGCGTAAGAGGATCATCCTGGCAATGAATTTTTCGATCCTGGTCTGTTTGGCGGCCTGGATAATTACAATATTCGCTCTTATGGGGATTCCCACAGGAGGCGGTTACTTACGCGCTTTTACCTTTCGCGCGTTGTGGCGGCTCTTCTTCAGCTGGTTTCTGTTTGGCGACTCCTGGGGAGCGGAGTGGCGCCAATGGGGGATGCTATCGGCTCAGATCTTTTTTCTTGCGATATTTATTTATGGTATTACGCTGATGTTACTTCAGAAGAGAAAACCGGTAGAACAGGCTGGTAACCTGCCCTACGGGTTTTCGGAAGAGACATGGCGCGCGCGGAACCTGGTGTGGCTCTTATTCGCGCTCCCCGTTTTTCTCCTGGTGGCGACGGCTTTTGGGTTTAGGGGCTATGTAGAGCGAAGCATGTTTGTAGCTCTTCCGTTTTTTTATATCGTTGTCGCCAGGGGAACCATTGGTATAGTAGGCGCTTCGGCGCCAGATCGCTTTGGCTCATTCGGCCAAACTTTTGTCAAAACTCTGGGGGGCGTTTGTATCGGCATCGTTATCTTGCTGAATATTTTTACCCTTAAGGAATATTTCAGGAGGGATGAAGAGTGGACTGTATACAAACCAAATCCGGATTGGCGCTCCACAGCTCGTTATCTTGAGAACGAGATCAGTCGCTCATCCGAGCAACCGCTAATCTTTGCGCTGATCCCACCTCTGGAATTGACGTATTACAATTCGCGATTCAGATCCGTTGGGGGGAGCTCGCTTAGTGGAGAGGAAGCTCGGAAATATTGGGGCGTCTATTCCAAGCCTGCGCACATTGAGAATATCCATGAAGTTCTTTCCAAGAGCGGCGCGCGGACATTTTACCTGATACACAATAAGCACTGGAGCGGGCGCTTTAATGCCGTATTCAAGAATTTATTGAAAGACCCCGGATTGCAATACCAAAACAAGCAATCATTCAAGGGAATAGACATTCATAGCTTTATGTTACGCGCGGACATGAATGATTAAGAATCCGCGCCATGTGTTATGCGCAATGATCAAAGCAGTCAGTCTGATCATCCCCGCCTTTAACGAAGAGTTGGCGGTTCAGCAGGTGGCGCGGGCGGCGCGCGAGTTATTGGAGCGGCAGGGATACCGGGCGGAGATCATCGTGATTGATGATGGCTCGACGGACGGAACGGCGCTGGCGGCGCAGTCCGCGGGCGCGCGGGTGCTCCAACACCGCGGCAACCGCGGTTACGGCGCCGCGCTCAAGACCGGCATTACTGCGGCCACCTACGATGTCATCGCGATCATCGATTCCGACGGCACTTACCCGCCGAAATACCTGCCCGCAATGCTGGAAGAGTTGGAGCGCGCGGACATGGTGGTTGGGGCGCGGGTCGGCAAAGAGGTGCATATCCCGTTCGTCCGTCTCCCCGCCAAATGGGTTCTCAGGCGGTTGGCCGATTACGTCTCCGGCTCGCGGATTCCCGATTTGAACAGCGGCCTGCGAGTCTTCCGCAGAGACATGGTGACGCAGTATTTCCCGATCCTGCCGAACCAGTTCAGCTTTACGACGACGATCACTCTGGCGATGCTCTGCGACAATTACTCGGTCTCCTACATCCCGATTGATTATCACAAACGGAAGGGGAAGTCGAAAATCGTGCCGTGGGACGCGGGTGGCTTCGCGATCCTGATCCTGCGCATGGCGATGCTCTTCCGCCCGCTGCGAGTCTTCATCCCGATCGCGATGGCGTGTCTGACCTACGGTTTGATCAAGACGTCCGTTGATCTGACACGCGACCCGAATATCTCCGCTTCCGCGATCCTGGCCTTTGTGAGCGCGTTGTTGCTCGTCCTGATCGGCATGCTGGGAGACGCCTTCGCAACCCGCATGGGCCGCTTCAACCCGAACGCCGTCGCCGGCGTGCGGCTGAGAGAGTATGTGGAGCTGGAAGGCGAGGCGCTGGCGAAAGAGTCCGGATCTCATCCTTATGGGTTTTTCGGCAAAGAGAAGTTGAAATGATCTGGTTGCAAATTTATTTATTGGCGGGTTTAGTCGCTCATAAAGCTCTGTGGGAGGGGCTTAAACGGCGGAATTCGCACAACAATCGGGCGAATCATAAACGCCAGCCTATCATCCTCAAATTGGTCAAAGGCGCCAAGATCGCGATCCTGCTCGGCATGGTCGCGCAGACGATAGCGCCAGGTGTATTGGATATATTGCCCATCGCGGCGGCGCCGGCGGTCGCATTGCGCGGCGCCGGAGTTGTAATCTACACGACAGGTCTGGTCATCGCCATGCTCGGACGCATCCAGATTGGCGCGAACTGGTCCGACATCGAGTCGGTGCGGGTGAAGCGCAACCAATCCGTCGTTTCACACGGCCTGTACCGTTACATCCGCCATCCGATCTATGTCGGCGATCTGCTCTTGCTCGCCGGTTTTGAACTGAGCCTGAACTCATGGCTGGCGCTGGGGGCCGGATTGCTGGCGCCGATGATCCTGTGGAAGGCGCTGCGCGAAGAGCGCATGCTCGTAGAAAGTCTGCCGGGTTACAAGAAGTACTGCGCGCAGACGAAGCGATTCATTCCGTTCGTTGTATGATTTATGCGGTACGGTACAGGGAGCGGTAGCGACCTGGTTTATGCGGTACGGTACAGGGAGCGGTAGCGACCTGGTTCTCCCGAAAGAGCGTGTCTGACGAGGGCGCCAGGTCGCTACCGCTCCCTGTACCGTACCGGAGATTTTCAATTGGAGCGTTACTAATGTCTGAACCATCTATTCTCACGAACTCAAACATCATCTCTCCATACGGCGGAAGCCTGGTGGATTTGGTTGTCCCGTCCGAAGGACTGGCCGATCTGAAGGCCTACGCCGGCTCTCTGCCTTCTTTGCAGATTCCAGAGCGCGCGGCATGCGATCTGGAGTTGCTGGCCAGCGGCGCTTTTTCGCCGCTCGACCGGTTTATGGGCAAGGCCGACTATCAGCGGGCGCTCAATGAAATGCGATTGAGCGGCGGCCACATCTTTCCCATTCCAATCACGTTGCCGGTCGAACGGAACGCGGACCTGCGACTGGATTGTGACATCGCGCTACGCAATTCCAGGAACGAATTGCTCGCTGTGATGACGATTGAAGAGATCTACGAATGGGATCGGACCGAACTGGCGCGCCAGGTCTTCGGTACTGAAGATTTGCGGCACCCGCTGGTGGCCGAGATGAGCGGCTGGGGCCAATATAATTTGGCGGGGCGGCTGCAGGCGCTGCAATTGCCTCGTCATTACGACTTTCAGGAGTTGCGCCTGACGCCGGCCCGGACGCGAGCGTGGCTGGAGAGTTTCGGACGCGCCAACGTGGTGGCTTTCCAGACGCGCAACCCGCTCCACCGCGTGCACGAGGAGTTGATCAAACGCGCGGTCGAAGAAAAGAACGGGGCGTTGTTGTTGCATCCGGTGGTCGGGCTGACCAAGCCCGGCGATGTGGATCATTACAGCCGCGTGCGCACTTACAAGGCGCTGGCCGACCGTCATTTCGACGCTCGTCGCACGCTGCTTGCGCTCTTGCCTTTGGCGATGCGCATGGCCGGCCCGCGCGAGGCGTTGTGGCATGCGCTGATCCGGCGAAACTACGGCGCCAACAACCTGATCGTGGGGCGCGATCACGCCAGCCCCGGACTCGATTCGGCGGGCAAGCCGTTCTACGGCCCTTATGACGCTCAGGAGTTGGTCGAGCGGTTCAGCGAAGAGTTGGGTGTCGCCGCGGTTCCTTTCAGCGAGTTGGTTTATTTGCCCGATGAAGATCGCTACGAGCAAGTCTCCAACGTGACGGCGCAGACACGCACGGCGTCAATTTCGGGCACGCAGGTGCGCGAGGAATACCTCAATCGCGGGCGTCTGCTGCCGGATTGGTTCACGCGGCCCGAAGTGGCGGAGATTCTGGCCGAGACTTACCCGCCGCGCCATCGTCAGGGAGTTTGCGTTTGGTTCACGGGGCTGAGCGGCGCGGGCAAATCCACGACGGCGGAGATCCTCCTCGAACTCATGCTCGAACACGGCCGCCCGGTCACACTGTTGGATGGCGACATCGTCCGCACACATCTCTCTCAGGGCCTGGGATTCAGCAAGGCGGACCGCGACGTCAACATCCGCCGCATCGGGTTTGTGGCGTCGGAGATCGTGCGGCACGGCGGAGTGGCCATCTGCGCGGCGGTCAGCCCATACCGCGCGACGCGCAACGACGCGCGCAATATGGTCGGGGCGGGCCATTTCGTCGAGGTCTTCGTTGACACGCCGCTGGAAGTTTGCGAAGAGCGTGACACCAAAGGGCTGTACGCCAAGGCTCGGCGCGGCGAAATCAAGGACTTCACCGGGATTGACGATCCGTACGAGCCGCCGCGGCGCGCCGAGATTACGCTCGATACCGTTCAATACTCGCCGGAGGAAAACGCGCGCCGGATTCTGGATTACCTGATCGCGCAAGGCTTTGTGCGAGCGCATGCGACGGCGGCGGCAGGTCTCAATGGAAATAGCCAAACGTAGCCGGTTGCTTTATCATCTGCGCCCGTCGTTAACACGACGGAGAGTTTCAATCTCACATCATCCACATTGTCCACAATATCCACATTACCAGGGAGTGTACGCGTGATCATTCAACTACATTTACCTCAACTCGCGGCTATCGCGCTGCTCTATTCCGGCCCGGATCAAATCCTGCCGCTACTCTCGATCCTCGGCGCCGTCATCGGCTTTTTGCTGATCTGGTGGCGCCGCTTCGCGCAGCTTGTCCGGCGGGCCTGGCAGGCGGCTTTCAAAAGATCGCCGACCTCGGTAAAGAAATAGTCGGTAAATCATGAAAAAAGTGATTGTCATCGGGCTCGATGGGTTCGAGCCGAAGATCGTGGATGCGCTGCTTGAAGCCGGCGAATTGCCGCATCTGGCCAGGCTCCGCGCGTGGGGCGGGTATTCGCGCGTGCAGACCACTTATCCGGCTCAAACGCCGGTCGCGTGGTCTACGTTCGCCACCGGGATGAATCCGGGCGGGCACGGCATCTTCGATTTCATTCGCCGCGACCCCAAAACCTATTTGCCTGATTTGGCGCTCAACCGCTACGAGCAGAAGAACGCTTACCTGCCGCCGAAGGCCGTCAATTTGCGGCGTGGCGCGCCGCTCTGGGAACTGCTTTCGGAGGCCGGGCTTTCGTCCACCGTCCTGCGCTGTCCGTGTTGTTACCCGCCCGACAATATTCGCGGGCGCATGCTGGCCGGCATGGGCGTGCCCGACCTGCGCGGCGGCTTGGGGACTTCGACCTTCTACACTTCAGCGGGAGAGGTTGTGGCCCAGGAGAGCGAGCAGGTGATTGGCGTGCGCCCCGATAATGACGGCGCGATCCGCACGCGCCTGATCGGCCCGCGTAATCCCAAAACGCGATCCGATTTTCATTGCGAGATCACCATCCATCCTGAACCGGCGGCCAAACGGGCCGTCATCCGTTCGGAAGGCCAGCCGAAGATTTTAGAAGTGAGAGAAGGAGAGTGGAGCGACTGGCTCAAAGTGAAGTTCAAGACCGGGCTGTTGCAATCAGTCAAAGGCGTCGCGCGGTTTCACCTTGTGCGAACCGAGCCGATCTTCGAGCTGTATGCTTCGCCCGTCAACTTCGACCCGGACTGGCCGCTCTACCCGATCAGCTCGCCGCCCGAATACGCCGCCGAATTGGAGCGGGAACTGGGCGTATTTTACACAACCGGCATGGTCGAGGATCACGGCGGATTGAACAACAGCCGCTTTGACGAAGCGGCCTACCTGGCGCAATGCGAGGGCGTCTTGCGCGAGCGCGAACGGATGATGCTCTATGAGCTGGATCGGCTGGACGAAGGGTTCTTCTTCTGCCTCTTCGACACGCCCGACCGCGTGCAGCACATGTTCTGGCGCTTTGGCGAAGAGGAGCATCCGGCCAATCACAGCGGCGCCGAGCCGCGGTGGAAGCGCGCCATCGCGGAGCACTATCGCGCCTGCGACGCGGTGGTCGGACGGGCGATGGAATACGCCGACGACGAGACGCTCTTCATCACGCTCAGCGATCACGGGATGAACAGCTTCCAGCGCGGCGTCCACCTCAACACCTGGCTCCACGACCAGGGCCTGCTCGCTTTCCGCTCCGGCGTCACGCCGGGCGAAGAGGCGGGCGATTTCTTTCGCGGCGTGGATTGGAGCGGCGCCAAAGCCTATGCGCTCGGCCTCGGTGGCATCTACCTCAATCTGAAAGGCCGCGAAGAGCAGGGCATTGTGGAGGCCGGCGAAGCCGAATCATTGAAGGCCAAGATCGCCGCCGCGCTTGCCGGGCTGGTGGATCCGGCGCGCGGTCAGGTCGCGGTGCGCAGCGTCGTGACGCGCGAGCAGATTTACTCCGGCCCCTACGCCAACGAATCGCCGGATTTGCTGGTCAACTTCGCTTCGGGTTACCGCGTCTCGTGGGAGACGGCGCTGGGCGGCGCCCCCGCCGGGCAGTTCGCCGACAACATCAAGAAATGGGGAGGAGATCACATCATTGATCCGCTCCTGGCTCCTGGCGCGCTGCTGATGAATCGCCCGTTTCGCGGCGAGGGCGCGCGGTTATTGGATATGGCCCCAACCATTCTTCAGGCTCTGGGCTTGCCCAAGGGGCAGGCGATGGAGGGGAAATCTTTATTACCCTGAATCCAGGAGTGATAAGCAGTCAGGCAAAGGTTTTGAGGCATTTCCATTTTCCATTTTCCACTTGTCATTTTTCATTTGTCATTGCATTTGCGGCCGCAACTTCGGCAATGACAAATGAAAAATGACAAGTGGAAAATGGAAAATGAAATAGGTTACTACCATGAAAACTTTGGTCATCGGTTTAGATAGCGCGGCGCCGGAGTTATTGTTCGGCGACGAGCGGTTGGTGAATTTTCGCCGATTGATGGCGGGCGGGTGTTATGGAAGTTTGGAGACGGTCATCCCGCCGATCACCGTCCCGGCCTGGATGTGCATGGCCACGAGCCAGGATCCCGGATCGCTCGGCGTCTACGGCTTCCGCAACCGCACGGATCATTCGTACAACGGGCTTGGATTCGTCAATTCGAAATCAATTCAGGACCTGGCCATCTGGGATCAGGTGGCGCGTGAAGGCAGGCGCGCCAACATCATCGGCGTGCCGCCCTCTTATCCTCCACGCAAAGTCAACGGTTTGTGCGTCGGCTGCTTCCTGACGCCGGATACAATCAAAGACAATTACACGCATCCGCCGTCAGCCAAGGATGAGATCGCAGGTCTGACGGGCGAATACCCGGTTGACGTCAAAGGCTTCCGCACCGAGCGGAAAGATTGGCTCAAGGAAGAGATCTACAGCATGAGCCGCAAACACTTCGAAGTCGTGCGCCATTACTTGCGGAACTCCGAGTGGGATTATTTCCAATTCGTCGAGATCGGCCTGGATCGCTTGCAGCACGGTTTCTGGAAATACCACGACCCGGAGCATGTGTTGCATGAGCCGGGCAACGCGTACCAGGAGGTCATTCGCGATTACTATCTCTACCTCGATGACGAGTTGGGTCAGATTCTTGAACTGATGGACGACGACACGGCGATCCTTGTGCTTTCCGATCACGGGGCGCAGCGGCTCGACGGAGGCTTCTGTGTCAATGAATGGCTGGCGCGCGAAGGATTGCTCGTACTCAACGAATACCCGAAAGAGATCACGCCCTTCAGCAAACTGAGCGTCAATTGGGACAAGACCAAAGTCTGGAGCGAAGGTGGTTACTATGCGCGCGTCTTCTTCAACGTCAAAGGCCGCGAGCCGAACGGAGTGATCGAGCGGGCCGATTACGAGCGGTTCCGCGACGAGGTGAAAGCGATGCTCGAAGCGACGGTTGATGACAAGGGGCAGCCGTTGGGGACGCTCGTCTTCAAGCCGGAGGAGATTTACCGGACAGTACGCAACGTGGCGCCTGACCTGATCGCGCATTTCGGCGGATTGTACTGGCGCTCGATTGGCGGCGTCGGTTACCCGGCCATTCATGTTCAGGAGAATGACACCGGCCCGGACGATTGCAATCACGCGCAGATGGGGAGCTTCATCCTCGCCGCTTCAAACAGCCCATTGCAGGGCGAGGTCGCGGGCGCGCACATTCTCGACCTCGCGCCGACGCTGCTGGAATTGGGCGGCTATGACATTCCCAATTCGATGCAGGGGAAATCGCTGGTCTCGGGCAAAACGCTGGCCGCGGCCACAGGTTTTACCGGCGCCGAAGAAGAGATCATTCGCGAGCGGCTCAGCGGACTTGGTTACATTTCCTAGAGCGGTTTGCGATTGGATGCACAGTCAGCAGGTTGCGAAATCAAGAAGGAAAACCATTTTCCATTTGTCATTTGAGATTTGACATTGCTTGCAGGCCAAGCCGGTTAATTCCCAATCAACATTGATCAATCTCCGAGGCAATGCCGAATCTCGAATCTCAAATCTCAAATGACAAATGGTCGGCGCTTCACCTAAGGCCGGTTGAAATACTGATTATGGCGGCCTGGTTCGGCCTGCTCACGGGATTGGCGGAGGTCGCCGTCAAAGCCGTTCAGAAGTTCGGCTTCGGCCAGATCATCAATGCAGGGGTGGATGTGGCGTGGATGGCTCCGCTCGCGGGGTTGACCTTCTTTCTGATTCCCGGATTGGCCTTCGTTGTCGCTGCGCCGATCGGGGCGAGGCTCCGGGCGCGATTTGATGCGCGGCGTTTGGCCGCCTTCGTCCTGACTTTTCTTGGTTTGCTCAATCTGCTTCTGTTGATCCCGCGATTGCAGCATTACGCGGTGGCGCTGCTTGCCGCTGGAGGCGCCGTGCAAGTCTCGCGTTTGATCTCAGCGAGGGCCAAAAGCTTTCGCCAGTTGACGCGCCGTACGGTCGGGTGGTTTGCAGGATGGGTGGTGATAGCGTGGGTTGTCGCGCAAAGCGGGCAGTGGATGGTGGAGCGCAATAAGATGACCAAATTGCCGCCGGCCCCGCCGCAAGCGCCGAATGTGCTCTTGATAGTTCTTGACACCGTTCGCGCTCACAATCTGAGCCTTTACGGTTACGAGCGGGCGACCACGCCGAACCTCGAACAGTTGGCCTCGCGCAGCGTGGTCTTCGAGCGGGCGCTCTCCACCGCTCCGTGGACGTTGCCTTCGCACGCCGGGATGTTCACGGGCCGTTTTGCGCACGAACTCTTGGCCAACTGGAATACGCCGCTCGACGCAACTCACCCGACCTTGGCCGAGCAATTCTCCGGGCAGGGTTATTTGACCGCCGGGTTCGTGGCCAACACTGGTTATTGCAGCGCCGAGCAAGGGCTCAATCGCGGTTTCATTCATTACGAAGATTACCGTGTTTCGCGCGGGCAACTCGCCTCCAGTCTGACTTTGATCCGCGTCATTGCCGACAACTTCCGGCTCCGCCGGCTTTTCAACAATGACGAGCATCTCAATCGTCAATCCGCCGATGTGGTGAGCGGCAAGTTTCTGCGCTGGCTTTCCGCTCAGCGCGCGCGGCCTTTCTTCGTTTTTCTCAACTACTACGACGCGCACGAACCCTACCTGCCGCCCGCGCCTTTTGACCGCAAGTTCGGGCCGGGCAGGCGGCAGGGGAAGCATAGCGCGCTACATCACTTGAACTGGAACCCCGCGTTCGGCCGCCGCACGTTGACCTCGCCGGAGTTGCAAGAGGAGGTTGACGCCTACGACGGCGCGATCGCTTATCTCGACCAGCAGTTGGGGAGGCTCTTCGCCGAACTGAGAGAACGCGGCGTCTATGACAACACGGTGATCATCATCACCTCCGATCACGGTGAAGAGTTCGGTGAGCACGGAGTGTACGACCACGGCAACAGCCTCTATCTTCCCTCGGTCCACGTGCCGCTGTTGATCTCATTCCCGGCGCCGCCCGCTTGGGGCGGGCGGCGCGTCGCCGAACCAGTCACGCTACGCGACCTGCCGGCCACCGTGGTCGAACTGGCCGGCTTGCAGGCGCGCTTCCCCGGGCAATCGCTCGCGCGCTATTGGGCGGGCATTGAGGCCTCGCGCGGCGAGGCGGAGAGTTTGGCGCTGAGCAGCGTCAGGCAAGTAACCGGCCAGCCGGAGTCGTTCCCGGCGAGTAAAGGAGATATGCATGCGTTGGTCTATGAGGGCCGGCGGTACATCAGGAACGGTGATGGAAGCGAAGAGCTATACGACTTTGAGAAGGATCCGTGGGAGCGCCACAACCTGGCCAGTCAGGATGACAGCCGTCCTCTACTCGACCGGTTCCGGATATTGCTCGGTCAAACTCTCAAGGCCGAGTTTTGAGGTATTTCCATTTTCCATTTGCCATATGACATCTGTCATTGCCGGAACCACACGGAGCGAGCAATGGCATATGACAAATGTCATATGGCAAATGGAAAATGAAAGATGCGATCTTGGCGATGTCTTGGCGGTTGATTCCCATCACTGACTCTGTCCGTAAATATCAATGGCTGACGCTCGTCTGTCTGCTCCTGCTCCTGGCGGGCACGGTGGTCGGGATCATCGTTCCCGCAGGTCCCGGATGGGACTTCGCGAACTTTTACGATACCGGCAGGAGGGCGGCCGCCGGCCAGATCGGTGATTTGTACAATCCCGACAGTTTGATCAACGGAGAAAAGCCGCAGGGGGGGCTGGGATTTTACGGCGCCCCGATCTCCGCGCTGCTCTACGCGCCGCTCAGTTACTTCTCGCCGCCGTGGGCGATGATTGTCTTCAAGATTCAAAACACGCTCGCTTGTCTGGCGGCCCTGGCGCTGCTTTACCGGCACAACCGCAAATTCGCCGAAGCCGCGCCCGCCGAGCAATGGCAATACGCGGCGTTGTTCGCAGCCGTGAGTTTGCTCTATCAACCTTTCTGGACGGTTTACCGCGTGGGCGGTCAAACCACGCCGACCGTCTTTCTGCTTTTGACTTTGGGGCTGCTCGGCCACGTGCAGTCGCGCCTTTGGCTCTCCGCCGCCTGCATGGTCGCTATCGTTCTGATCAAGCCGGCGTTCATCTTCGCGCTCGTTCTGCTGGTCTTCATTTCCGGCTGGCGATTCTTCAAGGCGACGGCGGTCTTGCTTTCGCTCTCCATCCTGGCCTCTGTCCTGATTTTGGGGTGGGAGGCGCACGAGGAATTCCTGGGAGCGATGCGGCGCGGAAGCCAGACTGGATACGCATGGTTCTACAACAGTTCCTTGTACGTGGTGGCCGAGAATCTGAAACTACTGGCTGAGCCGGTAGGAGAACAAAGTTCGACTCTGAAAATCTTTATGCTTGGGGTCAAGGCGCTCGTGCTCGCGACGTTCGGCTATCTGTCGTGGATGAGCCGCGCGCGGAAATGGCCTCGGACGTGGCCTCTGAAGTGGCCTGATGCGGCGCGGCGGCACTTCGATTTTCTGCTGGCCATTACGTTCTGCTTGTTGATTTCACAGACGGTGTGGGAGCACTATCTCGCGGCGCTGTTCCCGCTGCTGGCTTACATCCTCGCCGCGCGCCGCCAATTCAACGCCGGAGCGCTGGCCTTGGTCGGCGCAATCATCCTGCTGGCGATTGGGCAGAACCTGATCCTGATCAATTTCCTGCGGGCCCATTTCAGCTTCGATTCACGGCCCGAGTTGGTGTTGATCGGACTGTTTAAAAGCGCGCCGCTGCTGCTGACCCTCATCTTTCTGTGGAGGCATTACCGGGAGATGTTCAAAAGTTACGATGCGTCGTTATGGTCGAGTTGAACCAATAGTGAGCGATTGAATTGGCTATTGGCCATTGGAGATTGGCAATTGTCTCGCAGGGAGGATGAAGGTCTTCCCTCTGCAAACAATAGTCAATACCAATCGCCAATCGCCAATCCGGAAAGGCTCAAATTGTTACCGTGAGTGGTATAGACACAAACAATTCGATTCGCCAGACCAAAGTCAGAGTCGTGCTCTTTTCGGGCGGGCGCGGCTCGCGGGTGCTCTCAAAGCAATTGATCAATCACCCGCAGGTCGAACTGACGTTGGCCGTCAACGGCTATGACGACGGCGCCTCGACGGGAGAGGTCAGACGGTTCCTCGGCGACAGCCTCGGGCCTTCCGACTTTCGGAAGAACGCTTCGCGGCTCGCCCGGGAGATGCAATCGTGCTGCCCGGAGTTAGTCGAACTGTTAGACCTCCGCTTCCCGCTCGGCTATTCAACCGGCGAAGCCCTGGCGGCGTTCCGGATCATCAGTGGTCAAATAGCTGATGCAACACCGGCGACCCCAACCGAACTTCAAACAACTTTGCTGTCGTTGCTCGCCAAAGTTGATGAGCCTGCCAGGCGGTTGCTTGCGGGCAAGCTGCGGAGCTTCGAGCGAGAGCTTGGCCGCGCGGGACGAGATTTTTCTTTCTCCGATTGCAGTCTCGGCAACCTCGCCTTC
>Ga0187894_10005530_pt1 | contig 12834 bp, 14 predicted proteins | sample GBC1701081metaG_FD_136650 | JGI IMG/M metagenome (GOLD analysis project Ga0187894, IMG submission 136650) | White microbial mat communities from a lava cave in the Kipuka Kanohina Cave System on the Island of Hawaii, USA - GBC170108-1 metaG ... | reverse complement strand
TGTAAAAAATACACCTTCTGATGGAAATCATCAAGAAAGTGTGTTTTTGCATATACCGACAATCTCGGTGCCTTTCTAGTAAGAATAGAGGAAAATTGAGTAAACACCTCATCTGGTAGACTGGCAGGACCATACCTTCTGTCATCATAAATCTGCACTCTTCTGTTGACAATGAATCTATTTTCAGACTCTAAAAGACGACTGATATTTTCTATAAACTGCGTCTCATTACATTCAAAGGAAGGCATCCAAGTCTCCTAGAATTTGTTGAATAGTATTTGGTAAGCCATAGATTGATACTATTGGATCCTTTGGCCAATAGTCCCCAAGCTCTTCAGATACAGAAATGGCTTCATCTCCTTTCATGTAAAGCGTTTTTTTCCAGAATTTGCTATCACATGATGTTGTTACGGTATCCTGCACAACAAAACCAATTTTTTCTAAACTGCCATATACAAGTTCTTCTGGCACAAAAACAGAAATAGATTTTAGTTTTTTTTCAGACACACAATACAAATCGCATTTTGAAATATAAACATTGATCTGCTGAAAAACAATAAATAGATGGCATATATGCCAATTTCTTGCATGAGAAAACTTGTTTTTTTGTTGAGTATTTTGATAATTTTAGGTTTTGTTACACCATCTTTTGCACAACATCACGATCCAGCACCACCCGCAAAACTTGGCAACAGAATAGCTGTAATGGATTTTATATTTCCAGAAAAAATAGATGCTAAACAAGATTTTACACTATCAATGATCCTCTATGATCAAGTAACCAATACAAAATTCGCACATCTATCTACACAACTTGCTATATACGAAGAAGGAAATGAAAAACCCCTCATGAATATACTGTTTTATGATAAAAACGGAGAGATTATAATTGATTTTAAACATCAATCCTTTGATAAACCAACAGTAATAGTTCAAGCTCCACAAGAGGCCTATCTTGGAGGTTATATGGGAGAATATGGAAGCCATATCAAGGTACTACAAAACATATTTTCTGAAGGCGGGCTATATAGATTAGAAGCTACAGTGGTATCAATAGATAACCCACGGTCATTCATTGAACCACAAATAACATTTACTAAAGAAATTCACATAGGTGAACATTCATCGATTAGTACGAATACAATTAACATTCCAGGTTGGATTAAAGATAGCGCTGGTTGGTGGTCATCTGATCAAATTACAGACGAAGACTTCGCATCTGGAATTCAATTTATGATTAAAGAAGGAATAATCCAATTACCTATAGAAGAAAGCTCGTCAGAGAAAACCCAGGTAGAAATACCATTGTGGATCAAAAATACCGCTAAGTGGTGGTCAGAAGGTTCTATAGGTGACAAGGACTTTGCAGCTGGAATCCAATATCTAGTCAAAGTAGGCATAATCCAGATCTGATTGTTAAGTCATGCGCATTGATTTGATTCAATAACAGCCCAAAATGTCATAAAATCTTAAACAAATTTTAACTAGTTTTTATGAACGAAATCCGCAGAGGTCGCCTAGCCCGGCATGGCGTGGGCCTTGAGAGCCTATGTGCGCAAGCACGCGGGGGTTCAAATCCCTCTCTCTGCGCTATTATTTTCCTATCTTGCCAAGTTCTGCCAAAAGGGCAGAAAGCTGAATCTCTGGATTTGACCCAACTATTAGCCTGTAATCATATTTTGCGATCGTTTCCAAAATCTCAGAAAGCTTGTTAGTTTTGATTTTGTATGACTCTTCATTTAAATATTTTAAAAAGTCTGATTCAGACATACCATAGACTTTAATCAATTCTATCATTTTATTTCTAGCATCAGACAACTTCCCTGTCATTGCGAGCTTTAGAATCTCACCGACGTCGCTTGTCTTTGTAAGACCAGATGATGTTTTTACATTTGATTCGTTTATAATTCCAAGACTAGCCGCTGCTTGTAACATGTTGATGGCATGACGCATGTCGCCTTCAGAATAACTATAGATTGTCCTGAGCCCTTTTTCATCAAACTTTATTTTTTCTTTTTTACAAATTTCTTCTAGATACGCTACCACTTCCTTTTCCGAAATTCTTGTAAACTTGAACACAGCGCATCTACTTTGAAGTGGCTCGATAATTTTGGATATGTTGTTTGCAATCAATATAAATCTGCAATATCTGGCAGTATCTTCTATAATTCTGCGCAAAGCTGTTTGTGCATCAGAAGTCATCTCGTCGGCTTCATCTAATATTATGAGCTTAAATGGAATTTTTGTATCAAGTCCTGAAAAACGCGCAAATTTCTTTACCCTCTCCCTTACCATGTTTATACCACGTTCATCAGAAGCATTAAGCTCAAGCGTATAGTCTTTCCAGTATTCTCCAAGAATCTCTCTAGCCAGACATAATGCTGTTGTTGTCTTTCCAACCCCAGCAGACCCTGAAAACATCAGATGTGGTATCTCTGATACATTCTTCAAAAGTGACTTTAGACTGCCTATGACCTCCTTCTGGTTTACTATGGAAGAAAGCTTCATGGGGCGATACTTTTCTACCCACATATTAGACTCAGTCATAGGCTGATCCCCCCGCTCTCACTAATAAATTACTTCTAAGATCAAATGATCAAAGCTAATTGTTAACGGAATTGATCGATCGATCCCATTAAATCCCTGACTGGAGTTTCATGCACATTGGATATTTCTGATATTACTCAAGTTCATACAATAGGATATCGCCTACACGACGTTAAAGTTACTTTTAATCATGATATCAAAGTCAATACATCTGAGATATCTATAGATGCAAAACATGGTGAGATTCTAAGTATACCACGTTGGGTAGCAGATGTTTTAGAATTAGAAAAATTGGTAGATATTCAGGATACTGACATGGTTGTAGCGCTGAAACAGGCTCTAGTAAAGGAAAATGTTCAAGGTGATTTTGATCTTTCTACACTTGATTCTGATTTTTACATAAAAGTACGATCATACATGAAAAAACTCCCATCACAAGATAGCAATAAAGTTGAAAGCATGTTGAACACTCTTATACGAAAAAGACAAGGGAAAATAATTAGATTGGCGGATTCTTCAAAGCTGACTTCAGATCTTGCAAAAAAATTATCAATAGAAGAACAGGCTCTTTTTGATTCAATACATTCACAAAGCTCTATTTTTAAGAAACAATTTCTGGGTGAGAATAAATGAGCGAACTCTCAGCACCTATACCAAGTACATCAAAACGTGAAGATCAAGTAAAAGAATTTTTAACACAATTCAAAGACAAGTCTGGCGCTTACAAATACGTAGAAGAAATAGATCAGATGTTGGCAAAGAAAATCCAGTATCTTGTGGTTGATTATAACGATCTAGTATCTAATCCAGAGATAGAATCAGTTTTTAATAATGAACCAGACGACATACTGAATGCTTTTGCTAAAGCAATAAAAGATATTCTAAAAGAAAGATTTCCTCAATATGCTGAAAAAATACAACACGATGTTAGAGTAAGAATATCAAATTATCCGTTGCAACGCAGCTTACGTGAGATAAATGCCGAAATAATTGGAAAAATGACAAGCGTTTCAGGAATGGTTGTCAGGTCTTCTGAGATCAAACCACTTGCAAAGGAACTCGTTTATCTTTGTCCAGAAGGTCATCAAACTAAGGTAATACATGAAAAAGGACTTGAATTTAATGAACCACAAAAATGCAGTGATGCGAAGTGCATACACAAGGATCTAGAACTTAGTCCTGAAAAGAGTCGATTTATTGACTTTCAGATGGTAAGGCTGCAGGAACTGCCTGAAGACTTACCACCAGGCCAGCTACCGCATTATGTAGACGTTACGGTATTGCAAGATTTAGTTGATAATGCAAGACCTGGAGACCGTGTAATACTAACAGGAATAGTACGAATTGAACAGGAACACATACCATCTATGCGTGGTAAGAGTGGCATCTACAGATTACGAATACAAGGAAATAACATAGAGTTTCTTGGAGGAAGAGGAACCAAAACTTCTAGAAGTACAGAAAGAGAGGAAATTTCTCCAGATGAAGAAAAAATAATCAAATCTCTTGCAAAGAACCCTGATGTTTACGATAGACTAGTTTCATCGTTTGCACCGCATATTCATGGACACGATTTGATAAAAGAAGCAATCTTGCTTTTGATTGTTGGTTCAAACCAACGAGTTCTTTCAGATGGTGCCAAGATTCGTGGTGACATTAACATCTTTCTTGTAGGAGACCCTGGTACTGCTAAAAGTGAAATGTTAAAATTCTGTGCAAGGATTGCACCCAGAGGACTGTATACTTCTGGCAGAGGTTCTACGGCAGCTGGCCTTACTGCAGCAGTTGTAAGAGATAAGCTCGGCATAATGATGCTAGAGGCTGGCGCGGTTGTTTTAGGTGATCAAGGTCTTGTTTGCATTGATGAATTTGACAAAATGAGACCAGAAGATCGAAGCGCGTTACATGAAGTAATGGAACAACAGTCCGCTAGCATTGCAAAGGGTGGTATTGTTGCAACCCTAAACGCCAGAACCTCGATTTTAGCTGCAGCAAACCCAATGTACGGAAAATATGACCCATTCAAAAACATTACAGAAAATGTAAACCTTCCAATTCCACTTCTTACAAGATTTGATCTGATTTTTGTTGTGAGAGATGTTCCGTCAAAAGAAAAAGATGCTAGAATAGCCAAACACATACTCAGTCTTCATCGAAGCTCTAGCGTAGATACAAAATCGCTTATAGACGTAGATATTCTTACAAAGTATCTTTCATATGCCAAGAGAATAGAACCGGTGTTAACACAAGAAGCCGAAGATAAGATACTTGAATATTATATGAAAATGAGAAATGTTGAATCAGAAGGAATGATAACAGTAACTCCAAGACAGCTTGAAGGATTAGTAAGACTAGCTACAGCTAGGGCAAGACTGTTGATGAAAAATCAGGTAGATGCAGAAGACGCGGAAAGAGCCATCTTTTTGATCCAAAGTATGCTAGAAGACGCGGGAGTAGATGTTAACACAGGACAAGTCGATCTGGGGGTTCTTCAGGGAAGACCACACAGCGAGGTTTCGAAGATGCAGTTGTTCATGGATGTTATGAAATCTCTTGAAGGAGATGAAAAAAGACCAGTTGAAGAAAAGATGTTTGTTAAGGAACTTGTCAAGACAGGCAAATTTACAGAAGAGGAAGCTCGCAAATATATCAAAAAGCTACAGCGAGAGTCAGCTATTTATGAATCAAAACCCGGTCATTATAACCGGGTATGAAAGTATCGCAGCTTAATCTTCCAAAATCTGCAATTGAATTTCTACGCCTTCTTGGCTATGAGGCACTTTACCCACCGCAAGAAGATAGTATAAAGACAGGTCTGCTGGAAGGAAAAAACATCCTTGTTTCTACGCCTACGGCAAGCGGAAAGACACTGATTGCAATATTTGCTATACTAAACCATCTTTTTCAAAAAAAGGGCAAAATAGTTTATTTGAGTCCTTTGAAGGCTCTTGCTGCAGAAAAATTTTCTGAATTTAAAAAATTGGAATCATTAGATTTTGGAAGAAAGGTACAAGTTCAAATATCAACAGGAGATTTTGATCTAAACGACAACAATCTAGAGAAAACTGATGTCATTGTTGTCACAAATGAAAAAATGGATTCAGTGATTCGTCATGGTGCAGAATGGATAGACAATATTACGCTCGTCATAGTTGATGAAATACATCTTCTTGGCGATGTAGAAAGAGGTCCCACACTTGAAATCGTACTTACAAAATTAAAGATGTTACAACAAAAACCACAGATACTTGCATTAAGCGCAACGGTGACAAATGCAGATGAAATCTCTTCTTGGCTTGGGTGCAATTTAGTAGAAAATGATTGGAGGCCAGTGCCACTCTGGGAAGGAGTATACGATGGTGGTACTGTAACTATGCAAAACGGAAAAAACTTTGAAATTGTGTCGAGTATGCGAGGACCTCCGGTAGATCTTGGTTTAGACTCATTAAAAAATGGAGGTCAAGCTATCTTGTTTGCTGAAACACGTACAAGATCTGCTTCACTTGCAGCGAAAGCAGCAGATGTTGTAGGAAAAAGTCTTGCAGAAGATGAAAAAAATGATCTTGATAAAATATCTAAGAAAATTCTTAACAACAATGAACATACAGATCTTATCAAAAATCTAGCCACACTTGTGAAAAAAGGAGTTGCATTTCATCATGCGGGTCTCAACCAAAACTGCCGTGAAATAATTGAATCAGAATTTAGAAATGGAAAGATAAAGCTGCTTGCCTCAACACCAACGCTTGCAGCTGGTGTAAATCTTCCAGCAAGACGCGTTGTCATATCTAACATAAACAGATATGATGCAAAATTTGGCGCAAACAAGCCCATAAGCATTCTTGAATACAAACAGCTTTGTGGTCGAGCTGGGAGGCCACAATACGACAAATTTGGAGAAGCTATAATTGTTGGAAATTCAAATGGTACCGAACTTATAGAATATTATGTAAATGGTACACCGGAACCAATTGTATCCAAACTTACAGATGATCGGGCACTACGAACCCATGTTTTGAGCTTAGTATCTACAAACCCAGGTATAAAAAAAGATGAAATAGTAGATTTTTTTTCTGAAACGCTCGCAGGTTCTCAGATAAGGGAACCTACAATAAAATTCAAAATACAAATCACGCTGGATTATCTTGAACTAGAAGAATTGGTAAAGGAAAAAGGGGGAAGGTTTGTGGCAACAGCGTTTGGTAAAAAAACATCCATGCTTTACATTGATCCATTAACAGCTGTTTCTTTTAGAAAAGCGTTACAAAAAACCTCAAAGCGAAAAAACCATACGCTAGGATTTTTACACCTTATTACAAACTGCGAGGATTTTTTTCCCAAATTTGTGCTTAGAAACAAAGACTATGGAACAATAGGAACACTACTTGAGAACTATGCCTCGGAGCTAATCGAGAGCATCTCAGAATACGATTGTTCAAGAAGTCTTCTTGCGATGCATGCTTGGATAAATGAATCAAGTGAGATTTTTCTTTCAGATAATCTAGGAATAGAATCAGGTGATATGCATAGAATGGCAGAAAATAGTGATTGGCTTGCTTATTCACTATATGAGCTTGCCAAGTTGGAAACACGTGATGATCTTTTAGATGAGTTAAGTGTCTTACGACAGAGAATATCACATGGAATAAAAGAAGAACTCGTTGAGCTTGTAAAGATACGTGGTATAGGCAGAATTCGATCACGAATGCTCTACAAAAATGGCATAAAAAGTCTTTACAACTTGTCTGAGATTTCGATAGAGGAACTGGCAAAAATAGACAAGATAGGCATGTCCCGTGCAGAAAACATAAAGACACAACTACAAAAGATAAGATGATGTTGGATCAAATCATTCCTGCTGTACTAGTTTCGGCTATTGCATTTTTTTCAGTTTACATAATCACTCCTTTTCTGATAAAAGCATTAGAAAAAAGAAATCTCACGGTAAAAGACTATAATAGGGTAGGAGGAGCGATGGTGCCAAGACCAGGTGGTCCATCACTCTTAATCGGAATTGTTGCAGCAGAGATGGCACTATACGCATTTTTTCCCACAAAAGAGATAGTTGCCATTCTTGTTACAACATCGCTTGCGTTTGTAGTAGGAATCATAGACGATAGAAAGACTTTAGGAGGATGGTTCAAGCCAATAGCTCTTGCTGCGTGTGCAATTCCAATCATTTTACTTGGTGCTTATGATTCAAACCTGGCATTTCCACTTTTTGGCTCAGTAAAAATTCCCGCTTTGTATCTTGCATTAATAGTATTCATGATCCCCATAACAGGTAATACGATAAATTCAATAGACGTTTTAAATGGCGTTGCAAGTGGCTTCGTGATCATTGCAAGCTTTGCACTAACTATATCACTTTTTGTAATACAAAATTATGAGATTGCCATTGCGAGTCTACCTCTTGGATTTGCATCATTAGCATTTTACAAATACCACAAATTTCCTAGCAGAATATTTCCGGGTGACTCTGGCGCTTTAACTTTTGGAGCAATGTATGGAGTAATAGCCATAGTTGGTCATGTGGAGATAATAGCGGCTGTAGCACTTTTACCAGCCGTAATAAACTCATTTTTGTTTCTATCAAGCGTTAAACGTATAATAGAACATAGGCAGATAAAATCAAATCCAGTTACCCATACAGACGACTTTAAGCTTATGGCCACAACTGATCGAGACGCCCCGGTTACGCTTGTGAGATTAATCCTTGCAGGAGGACCATTGACAGAAAAACAAATAGGATCTGTAATATTTAGACTTGGTCTTTTTTCTGCGGCTCTTGCAATTATTACTGCCTTTATGATGGGAATAAAAATATGAAAGGCGCACACATTTTTTCATTTATCTTTGTAATGTGGGTTTTGATCATAGTTGGAGGAGGATTGTTGATTTTATTTACTGCACCAATATCCATAACCGAATATGATACACTTGATTCTTTTCTTACATCAGGAATTAAAGCAGTAATTGCAATAATGCTTGTTACTATCTGGATTTACATTCTTTCAAAGATTAAAAATTGGATATTTCGCAAACAGATTAGTCATTAATAGTCTACACTTTTTTAATTGGAATTTTTGTGTTATAATTGCAGGTACAAATATTATCTGTAAAATATACGTAGAACAACAAGAATTTTAATCAACTTTTCCAATTACCCTGCCAATTATAGATTTGCCAGCTCTAACATGACTATATGGCGGAATATCTTTAGTTATCAAGCACTCCATGTCTATTAATGAATACTTGCCAATTCTTACGCCGGGTGCTAGAGATACACGCTCTCCAATCCTAACCCCCTCCTCTATTATTGGTGGATTTCTAGGATCATGTGTTGTATTTGGATAACCAAATTTACCTTTAGAAATTTTTGGGGTGTTGGCACTTGTAAACATGGGTCCAATAAACACACTATTACCTATAGTCATACCACTTGTAACATGACAATTATCATGAATTGTGGTCCAATCGCCAATTTTGGTATCTCCAACACATACAGATAAACTCCCAAAGATGGAATGTTCACCAATCTGCGTATTTGGTCTTAGAACAGCATTGGCGCCTATTATAGAATTAGAACCTATAATACAACCTTCATAAATTTTCGCACCATGTTCAATTTTTACATTATCACCCACTTGCACATCATCGCCAACATAAACAAAGCTTAGTACCTTTGCATTTTTTCCTATTTTCGCCTTTTCTGAAATAAAATTTGTTACCAAGGATATCACAGGTGCCACGGTAACGCTTGTTTTGTTATTTTTGCTGGTAATGCAGAGTGATTTCTTTTTAAAAATTCAATATCTTGATTCTTGTCTCTTAACTCATCAGGTAACATTATTGGAATCTCTTCTATTATGGGATAGAACCTAGAACACTTTGTGCAATAAATAGCACCTTCTAACACAACTTCTTCTTTTGAGTTTGATTCAAAGATTTCGAGAGGAAAATGTTTGTCCATCGGGCAAGCAAGTATTTCCATCATTTTTTTGTTCATTTCAGGTCCAGATAAATTGGAGTCCCTTTCTGACTAGATAAAAGTGCTGCCTCTGCAATTTTTGTTGTATTTACAGCCTGCTCTGGTTTTACTATTAATTCTTCTTTGCCCTCTAATGCAGCGAGAAAATTTTTTATTTCTAAAAGAAGAGGTTCTTCTACATCTTTCCTTGGGATTTCCGTTCCATGATTTGTCTCAATCTTTATTTCTTGTGAAATAAAATCAGAAGAAATTATTGCGTCACCGCACACAGCACTAAACTTTCTAACCTTGGTTGGAGTTATCCAATTTGATGCAATAATAGCTACTTTGTTATTCTTGAAACCAAGCATTATGGTTGCGAAGTCTTCATGTTCATGTTTTATTTTTCCTGATCTTGCAAATACTACCTCAGGGGTATCATCAAAAAACCACATTGCTGTATCAATATCATGTACTGATGTGTCATAAATTATACCAACATCCTTTATGTGCGGTGGCATTCTATTTTCTCGATGAAATTCAAGCATTATAAGATCACCATATTTTTTTGATTTCACATATTCTTTTACCAATGCAACCGTGGGGTTGAACCTTTCTACATAACCACATGTAAGAAGTAGCTTGTTTTTCTTAGCAAGGTTAAACAACTCCTCTCCTTCATTGGATAAATATGTCATAGGTTTTTCTACAAAGACGTTTTTCTTTTTTTGCAAAAGTTTTGCTGCTATAGAAAAGTGAGTTGAGGTCGGTGTACAAACAAAAGCAGCATCAAATGACTCAGAATTCAAAAGTGACTCAACTGAAGAATAATGGTTTACAGAATACTTTTTTCCAAACTCCGTTGCCTTTGCCAAGTCTGTATCACACACTGCACTTAATGCACCAAGATGAGAAAGAATCCTTGTATGGTTCTTGCCCCACCCACCAACTCCTATCTGAACAACTTTCACGTTAATACACCGCAGTTATCCAGTGGGCGTATTTTTTATTCTTGCCCATTACTATATTGGAATAGGCAGAACGTATCTGATTTGTTATTGTCCCAATCCTTCCCATTCCAACTTTTTTGCCATCTACTGATATAATTGGAGTAATCTCAGCTGCTGTCCCAGTAAGGAAAAGCTCTTCTGAAAGGTAAAGTTCAGTACGAGTGATTTCTCTTTCTATTACCTTATACCCCATATCACCAGCTAGCTTGATTACGGATTCTCTTGTTATCCCTTCAAGCGCAGACGAGCTAGCAGGAGGAGTTACCATCTTGCCATTTCTTACAAGAAAGATATTTTCTCCAGGCGCTTCGCTGACATTCCCTGTGTGATCAAGCATTATTGCTTCATCATATCCATTACGTTTGATTTCTTGTGTGGCTAGGATTGAATTGAGATAATTCCCACCCATCTTTGCAAGTGTGGGTGTTGAAGTGTCATGAATTCGTCTCCATGATGATACTGCTGTTGTTATTCCGTTTTTGTTAAATAAATCTCCAAACTGTAGCATGACTATTGCAACATGAGTAGGGGCCTTTTCTGTTACATTCAAGTTAATTCCATATTCTCCTACGAAATAAAATGGTCTAATGTAGCATGATTGTTTTACATTATTTTTCTTACAAAGTTGAACTATTGCATTTGAAATTTGCTTGTCCGTAAATTTCAAGGAAATGGAGTAAACTTTTCCAGAATTTCTAAATCTTTTGATATGATCGTTAAGCCTGAAGATGTAAAGATTCTTTGAATTCCAGTAACCACGCAAACCCTCAAAGACGGAAGTTCCATAATGAATTGCATGAGTCATGACAGGAACCTTTGCTTCTTCAGCTCTTACGAATTTACCATCAAACCAAGTAAATTTTGCACTAAAAGATTTCATATAAAACAACGAATATGTCTGTAATTAATCTATTTCTACCAAAACCCATCACTTGGAAATTTCATTCCAAGAATTCTATATGTGAGGTCTTTTGTAGTTGAGTATTTTTTCACCACATGCCAGTTTTCATGTATTATCTTGACTACCACAGAAGGAACATCCTCTTCCCAACCTGTATTCTTTCCACGGGCTGCATCAAACATCTTTTCCTTCACTAAAGAGGCAGAGATTGCTTTTCTTATTCCTATTTTAGGATTAAGTCCATAAAGTCTTAACACCAATCCTTCTACCTTATCACCTGTGTATGTGAAATATTTCTCTGAAATGCCAGATAGTATCTGTTTTTTGATGCACCATGAACGTGGTGAGAGAAGTGGCGGCATATACTTGACAAAAGGAGCATAAAACGTATAATTTGATAGAACAGAAATGGAATCAGCAAATATGGCATGCAACATTTTCTTTCGTAGATCAAAATTAAAAGGGAAACTTCTACTGTTGATTTCGTTACCTTTATTCATAAATATCACTGGCATAACACACACCTGATTTTCTTTTTTCAGCTCGTATATGATCTCAACATGAGCCTTAGTGACAGGGTTTAAATGAGCTAGATAAATGGCAATCGTCAATCGTACCTAATTTTATTTCGTATAATTTATGCATAACACTAATAAATTATGAATTTCTCGAGTATTCGCTGAGAATGAACTTCAAGATTCTTGCACTGTTAGTAATGGGTTCGTTACTTTTAATGCCTATAGCATCCAGCTACGCAGTTTCCGGCAATGAACAAATGTCTATGAAGGACAAGGTATCTATGAAAAAAAACATACCAGTGGATCCAAACATAGAAAAAATGCGACACATGGGTCAGGACAATATGGCAAACCCATACTTTTTCCAAATAGATGATACAACTGTGAAGATGAAACGAGGTACAGTAATAATATCTGGCCACGGAGCATATAATCCAGATACAGGTACAATTGTTGGTTGGGGAGCATATTCTATCAATATGGGAAGCAGAGTAATCAATGGAAACTGGAAAGCAGTTCATCTAGCTAGTGGTAGTGGCAACCCATATGGTGATGATTCTGATGATTCTAATGTAAATTTTATCGGCATGACTGCAAGTAACAAGCCACTTGGGAAATATAGAGGAGAAAACTCCATGCGAGAATCAGTTAAACGTGGTGGTCATCAAATCTGGATATCTGCAAATGCAGCAGAAGGCGTGCTCTGTGTGTATGGTTCCTATGTAGGTACACCATCTCCGCGTAATGCATGCGTAGAAACAAATACAATTTCAATAACGAAGTAAATTTTTTACAAAACTGGGGACGATGGGACTTGAACCCACGACATCCAGCGCCCGAGGCTGGCAGTCTACCAAGCTGACCTACGTCCCCGTAGTTCAGCCTCTG
>Ga0187894_10005529_pt1 | contig 12841 bp, 16 predicted proteins | sample GBC1701081metaG_FD_136650 | JGI IMG/M metagenome (GOLD analysis project Ga0187894, IMG submission 136650) | White microbial mat communities from a lava cave in the Kipuka Kanohina Cave System on the Island of Hawaii, USA - GBC170108-1 metaG ... | reverse complement strand
CTGGCGCTCTGCGCCGCCTCATCGAAAACCGACCAGGCTGCCATCGAACGCATTGTCGGCGAACACGGCCGCGATGGCTTCCTGTCCGCCTGGCTCCGCCTGCGCGGCGTCGCTTGGGCGTCCGACCTCATCCCTGATCTCACCAACCTGGAGAGCAAGCCATGAACTTCCGTCGCTCGCGCGCGGCGCTCCTCGCCGCGTCCCTTCTTTCGATTCCCGTGGCGCTGTCGCCCGTGATGGCGCCGCCCGCGTCCGCGCAATGGGTCGTCTACGACCCGACAAACTACGTGCAGAATGTTCTTTCCGCCACTCGCGCGCTGGAGCAGATCAACAATCAGATCACCTCGCTTCAGAACGAAGCGACGATGCTGATCAACCAGGCGCGCAACCTCGCGAGCCTGCCTTACTCCTCGCTCCAGCGCTTGCAGCAATCCGTCCAGCGGACGCAGCAGCTCCTGCAGCAGGCCCAACGCATCGCCTACGACGTTCAGCAGATCGACCAGGCGTTCACCTCCACCTACGGCAACGCGTCGATGTCGGCGTCCGACCAGCAGCTCGTGGCACAGGCGCGCGAGCGCTGGCAGAACACCGTCGGCGGCTTGCAGGACGCGATGCGGGTGCAGGCCGGCGTCGTCGGCAATATCGACACCAACCGCTTGGAGATGTCGGCGCTTGTCGGCCAGAGCCAGGGCGCGACCGGCGCCCTGCAGGCCGCGCAGGCCGGCAACCAGCTTCTCGCGCTCCAGGCGCAGCAGCTCGCCGATCTCACGGCCGTCGTCGCCGCCAACGGCCGGGCCCAAGCCCTGTCGGAAGCCGAGCGCGCGGCTGCCGCCGAGCAGGGCCGCGAACAGCGCCGCCGCTTCCTGACACCGGGCATCGGCTACCAGTCGGGGAACGCCCGCATGTTCCCGAATGGCAACTGAGTCCCACCAGGAGGACCGTGTCATGGACGGCAAGCTTCTGGCCCGCTTCGGTGCCATCATCTTCGTCGCCGTCGCCATCACCGCGACGGCGATCGAGATGACCCGGAGAGAGGATGTCCCGGCCGGCCAAGTGCTGCCGCCGGTTCCAGACACGCCGGCCGATCCGCTACGCGAGGCACAGCGGCGCTGCCAACTGCTCGGCGAGGCCGCCGCGCGCGACGCCGAATGCTTGCGCGTCTGGGCCGAGACCCGCGAGCTCTTTCTCCGCGCCGCGCCCGCGCCAGTATCACCCCAGCGTCACGACGGACGGTGATCCATGGGCGGCACCGGCGTCATCGACCAGTTCCTCGAGGTTTTCACCCGCTATATCGACGGCGGCTTCGGCCTGCTCGGCGGCGAGGTGGCGTTCATCGCCACGACGCTGATCGTCATCGACGTGACGCTCGCCGCCCTGTTCTGGAGCTGGGGCGCCGACGACGACATCATGGCGCGCTTGGTCAAGAAGACGCTGTTCGTCGGTGTCTTCGCCTACATCATCGGCAACTGGAACAACCTCGCCCGCATCGTGTTCGAGAGCTTTGCCGGGCTGGGCCTTAAGGCGTCCGGCACGGGCTTCACCGTCCAGGATCTCTTGCGACCGGGGCGCGTCGCCCAGACCGGCCTCGACGCCGGCAGGCCGCTACTCGATTCCATCTCCAGCTTGATGGGATGGGTCTCCTTCTTCGAGAACTTCATCCAGATCGCGTGCCTGCTGTTTGCCTGGGCGCTGATCCTGCTGGCGTTCTTCATTCTCGCCGTCCAGCTCTTCATCACACTGATCGAGTTCAAGCTGACGACGCTCGCCGGTTTCGTGCTCATTCCCTTCGGATTGTTCGGCAAGTCCGCCTTCATGGCCGAGCGCGTGCTCGGCAACGTCATCTCAAGCGGCATCAAGGTGCTGGTCCTCGCCGTCATCATCGGCATCGGCTCAACCCTGTTCTCCCAGTTCACCGCCGGTTTCGCTGGCCAGACGCCGACGATCGACCAGGCGATGGCGATCGTGCTCGCCGCGCTGTCGCTGCTGGGTCTCGGAATCTTCGGTCCCGGCATCGCCAACGGGCTCGTCTCGGGCGGTCCGCAGCTCGGCGCAGGCGCGGCGGTCGGAACCGGACTCGCGGCGGGGGGCGCTCTGGTCGCGGCCGGCGCGGCGGGCGGAATGGCCCTGCGCGGTGGCGCCGCAGCTCTTTCCGGAACTGCGGCAGCCGCGCGCGGCGGCGCGGCGATGGCCGGTGGCGCTTCTACTGCCTACAGCCTCGGCGCCGCTGGCCAGTCGGGCGCGTCCGCCGTCGGTTCGGGACTCGGCGGCGTTGCCCGCGCCGCCGGTGCGGCCGCCACCTCACCGTTGCGGCGCGCGGCCGCCCGTGCAGCAGACAGCATGAAATCGAGCTTCTCCGGTGGCGCCAGGTCCGCTTTCGCCGCCACGGGCGGCACGTCGACCATGGGCACGATCGGCGGTAGCGCGACCGAGGCTGCGCCACCAGCCGCGGCTGATGGGCCGCCGGCCTGGGCTCAGCGCATGAAGCGCTCTCAGGCCTTGAGCCACGGTGTGACGGCCGCCGCCCACGCCGTTCGCAGCGGCGACAGCCATGGCGGCGGCTCCTCCATCAACCTTTCTCAAGGCGATCGCTGATGTTCAAACGACCTTCGACTCACTACGGCAAAGCACCGGAACCCGAGACGCCTTATCAGCGCGCCGCTCAGGTCTGGGATGAGCGCATCGGCGCCGCGCGCGTCCAGGCGAAGAACTGGCGATTCATGGCGTTCGGTTCGTTGCTTCTGTCCGCCAGCTTTGCGGCAGCGCTGGTATGGCAATCGGCACGCGGGACGATCGTGCCCTGGGTGGTGCAGGTCGACAGGCTGGGCCAGGCACAAGCAGTCGCGCCGGCAGTCGCAGACTATCGTCCGACCGATCCGCAGATCGCCTTCCATCTCGCGCGCTTTATCGAGCAGGTGCGCTCGATTCCGTCCGACGCCATCATCGTTCGGCAGAACTGGCTGCGCGCCTACGATTTCACGACCGACCGCGGCGCGATGGCGCTCAACGATTACGCGCGGTCGAACGATCCTTTCACGAAGGTCGGCCGGCAGCAGATCGCGGTCGATGTCTCCAGCGTCATCCGCGCGTCGCCCGACAGCTTCCGCGTCGCCTGGGTCGAGCGCCGCTACGAGAACGGCCAGCTCGCCGAGACGACCCGCTGGACCGCCATCCTCACCATCGTCGTGCAGGTGCCTCGCAACGCTGATCGGCTGCGCGCCAACCCGCTCGGAATCTACGTCAACGCCATCAACTGGTCACGGGAGCTTGGGCAATGAAGCCGTCTTTCCGTAAAGCCGGAAACCCGGCTTTTCGCACTTCCACACTTGCGATTCTGCTTTGCACGTCGGCGCTCGCCGGCTGCGCCACGATGAACAAGCCGCCCGAGATCTCATATGACGACGCAGTGCCGGCGGCCCTGAGCGCCGATGCTCCCGCTCCCGTGCGCGTGGTCGAAATTCCGAGGCCGCTCCCGCTGCCCGGGCAATTGCAGCCCGTTGAAACAGTACGCCGACCGCCGGAGCCGACCGAGCCCACGGCGCGCGTCAACCAGGCCAATGCGGCTGCGCGCGTTCAGCCGGTCCGCGACGGCTTCATCAACGCCATGCAGGTCTATCCCTATACAGGCGGGGCGCTCTATCAGGTCTACACTGCTGTCGGCCAGATCACCGACATCGCCCTTCAGCCAGGCGAACAACTGGTCGGCTCCGGCCCTGTCGCCGCCGGCGACACTGTCCGCTGGATCATCGGCGATACGGTGAGCGGTTCGGGCGCGACCCAGCAGGTCCACATTCTTGTGAAACCGACACGCGCCGACCTGATGACGAATCTCATCATCAACACCAATCTGCGCACGTATCACATGGAGCTGCGCTCCACCGAGCGGACCTACATGGCGTCGGTGTCGTGGCAATATCCGCAGGATCAGCTCATCGCGCTGCGGCGCCAGAATGCCCAGGCCGAAGCAAGCAGCCCCGTCGCCACCGGCGTCGACCTCGCCAACATCAATTTTCGCTATGCCATCGAAGGCGACCGTGCGCCGTGGCGGCCGCTACGCGCCTACGATGATGGCCGCCAGGTCTTCATCGAGTTTCCGCGTGGCATCGGTCAGGGTGAAATGCCGCCGCTGTTCGTGGTCGGTCCGGAGGGCAACACCTCCGAGCTCGTGAACTACCGCGTCCGCGCCAACTACATGATCGTCGACCGCCTGTTCGCCGCGGCCGAGCTGCGCTTCGGCGCCGGCGATCGCCAGAAGCGCGTCCGGATCGTCCGCACCGATGGGAGGCCGGCATCGTGAGCGAGCCTGAACCCCAGAAGGAGGAAGACGAGGCGCCGCTGATCGGGTCGGCCGGCGAAGCGGCCGCGCCGATGCGGCTGCGTGCGGAGGCACCGCGCGTCACGCGGCTCTCGCGGAAGGTGCTTGCCGGTATCGGTCTCGTCGCGAGCGTCGGCATCGGCGGCGCCTTGATCTATGCGCTCCAAACGCGCGACCGAGGGAAGCCCGCCGAAGAACTCTACTCGACCGACAATCGCTCGACGGCCGATGGCCTGGCCGGATTGCCACGCGACTACAGCGGCATTCCCCAGCTCGGTCCACCGCTGCCGGGCGATTTCGGTCGCCCCATTCTGGGCGCGCAAAATCGCGGCCAGCCGCTGCCGAACCAGCACAATCCGGGCCTGAGTGCGGAGGAGCAGCGGCGCCTGCAAGAGATCGAAACCGCCCGCGTCAGCAGACTTTTCAGCGGTACTGAGAACCGGCCCATGGCCTCGACAGGCTCCGGTGCCGCGACGATCGCGCCGCCGCCGCCGGACCTCGCCCGCCTGGGCCTCGCGCCGCCTGCCACCCCATCGGCCCAGGACCGTCAACTCGCTTTCCTCAACGCGGCCGCCGATCGGCGCACTGTCACGCCTGATCGCGTCGCCGCACCGGCGTCGCCGTACACCCTTCAGGCAGGTGCCGTGATCGCGGCGGCGCTCATCACCGGCATCCACTCGGATCTCCCCGGCCAGATCACCGCACAGGTGACGGAGAATATCTATGACAGCCCGACAGGCCGCATTCTCTTGGTGCCACAGGGCACGCGCGTGATCGGCGAGTACAACAATAGCGTTCAATTCGGTCAAAGCCGTGTGCTCCTGGTCTGGAATCGACTGATCTTCCCGAACGGACGTTCGATCGTTCTTGAGCGTCAGCCCGGCACCGATGCTGAAGGCTATGCAGGCCTTCAGGATGGCGTCGATTATCATTGGTGGGAGCTGGCGAAGGCGGCCGGGCTGTCCACATTGCTGAGTGTCGGGGCCGAACTCGCTACCAACGACGACGACCGCTTGATCCAGGCGATCCGCAACGGCGGGCAGGACACCATCAACGATGCCGGCCGGCAGATCGTGCGGCGCCAACTCAACATCGCGCCGACGCTCACGATCCGGCCGGGCTTTCCGGTTCGCATCATCGTCACGCGAGACTTGGTGCTTGAACCCTACGGAGGCTAAGCGATGGGCAAGCTAAAGCTTGGACCGCTTGAGGACGACAAGCCGGTTAAGATTTCGGTGGAGCTTCCCGCGGCTCTTCACCGCGATCTCCTCGCCTATGCTGAAATCCTTGGCCGCGAAAACGGGCAGGATGTCGAACCCGCCAAGCTGGTTGCACCCATGATTGCACGTTTCATGGCGACGGATCGGGGCTTCACGAAGATGCGCCACGGGCTCTGTTCCCGTTCGCAACGGGCGGGTAGCGCTCCTCCAAAAGATGGATGAAGTTCCGGAGCGCCGGATTGTCATTGCGCTCTTTCCAATAGGCGCAGTAGCCGATCCGTGTGGCGCCGTTGCCGTCGCGTGCTTCGCGATAGACCACTCCTGCGTAGCAGGCGCCGACGCACGCTTCGCACATCAGGCTGACGCCGCGGCCGGTACCCACTAAACTCTTGATGTTCTCGGGACTAATATCGTGCCGGACAACATCGGGGAAGTCGCCAGACGAGGCGAGCTGGGCGATAAGAATTTCTTGGATCTCCGGACCAGGATCGCGCTCGCTGAGAAGAAAGCGTTCGTGTTTGAGATCGGTCCAGTAGATGATTTCATTTTGCGCGAGAGGATGGTCCTCAGGCAGCGCGACAATGATTCGTTCGCTCCACAGCACCATCGACTGGTCGCAGTCGCACGCCGGTTCACCCATTACGATGGCGAGGTCAATTGTGCCGGTCTGGATTCCGCCACAAAGGCGCGAACGCGAGCCTTCGACGGTGCTGATCTCAACCTGGGGGAAGCGGCGAGCATATTCGACGAGACTCGCCCGCAGGTTTCCGGCTGACAGAGACGTGTAGAATCCTATCGTGATGTATCCTGCCTCGCCCCGAGCGACAGCCTTGGCACTATCAACCACGGTTTGCAGCTCATGGAGTATGTGACGAACTCCGCGTAAAAAATCCCGGCCGACGGCCGTAGGATGCACGCCCCCGCTGGTCCGCTCGAACAGTTTGACGCCAAGCTGATCCTCGAGATGCCTGATCCGACGGCTCAGATTGGATTGCTTGATCGTAAGCGAATCCGCAGCCTTGCGAACGCTCCCATAACGTTCGGCCGCCTCGGCATAACGCAGGTGCTTGAGTTCAATCGACACCATCGATCTCGCGTACATAGATTGATCCGCAACGCACTGTGCTGCGGCCGTCAATTCAACTGAGCGCGGAGGCCATGAGTGCATCAAGCTTTTCGTCGAGCTGCTTGGCCGCCGCCAAAAGCGGTAAGTTGTCGTCGATCGCGATCAGCGACGAGGGCTTGACGTAGGTGATTGTGCATCCTTCGCCAGCCGCGTTTTCGGTAAACAGCAGTTCGATCGGCACGAACAATCCGGCTGTCGCATCGTGGCGTATCATGGTCACGGCGATGACGGGGTTTCCAAAAAGCCAGCGGAGGTTCTTAAGTCCTAGGCCATATCTCTGTAGCCAGGCGCCGTGATCGATCTCTTCGAAGATAACGAAACCGCTTTCGGGAATAAACTTCCTCGCCTCTGACTCGAACTCGTCCACCGATCCTGCTTTTTGGGCCATGTCGATGACCGCGGCAATCTCTAACTGGCCCATGCGCTCGCGAAACTTGGCCACGACGTCATCCATTTTCGCGGAGACATTTCGGACAACCCGCACGCCCTTAAACGTCCGGTCTTCGCGGCGTCCCCCGGTGAAATTCGTCGTTCCGGACATATGGTTGTTCCTTTCTGGAGCAAGTCGACACGCCATTGCGATTGCGCGGTTGCGAAGTTCATGACCGTCCCTCGGCCAGGAAGATGCTATTTGATGAGCATCCCAAGCGGGCTGAGCGGGCCAACGGGCATGAGCTCGAATGTCAGAAGGCCCGCCCCGCCGAGCGGCATGGCCCTGAGCAGCGCGTCGGCTTCCGCGATCGAGTCGACGGCCATCAGAAAGATGACGCCCGTGTTATCGTCGCGACGCCAAAACTGCTCTATCTTTCCGTCTAGATAGAGCTGCAAGGTCGCGGGTACTTCCTTGGGCATGTATGCCTGCCGTTGCTCGGGTGTGAATGACTTCAATGTTCCAATGGCCATGACCTTCATATGAGTTCTCCAATCCTGAGTTCTCGCGCGTCCGCGAACACATCCGAGCCTGGGCCGCGACGACCTAAGAGTGTGAGAAATCGTGGGGACGGCCCGACGCGATCCATATTGTCTCCGGTCCGACGCGGCCTCCTGATAGATGTCTCTAGATTCACGGCGAATGGAGTTCGGTAGCTGCGGCGTCGCCGAACGAACCGCGTCCCTGCCTCAGCCTTACAAAAACGAGGAGATGCACGAGGATGAAAAGCGGCACGAAAAAGGTCGGGATGAGGCTGACCGGAAAAATGGTCATCACCCGTGTCGTGACGGTTCCGGCGCTTAAAATACCCAGTGTCCCGTTGGAATAGAGCGCGCCGACTGTGATTGCGGAAATAAGATCCAAGAGCCCGAAAACATTCCAGATGAGAAGCCACCGTCTCGGAAACTCACCCTTGTTGAGTTGAACCAGCAATATCGCTGCGCCCACGGCTGCGATGATGTCAAACAAGCCCTCGGGGATCCCGAATTGCGCAGGAAGGTCGCCGGTAAGCCATCCGATGATGAATCCCACGCCGACGAAGCGCCACAAATGCGAACCGACAAGCACCCTCATATCGAGGTTCTGGGCGAATGTTCTGAACGCCGCACTCAGAGCGTAGGTCAGCAAGAAGCTGGTGATGGGAACCAGAATGAATGCACCAAGAGATACGGGCGGCACATCCGGATGGCTGAAAATGCCATGGAGGCCACCCCAAACCGCGGCGGCGAACCACGCACCGATTGCAAGGATTGTTAGTAGCCGTGCCATACCCGCTCCCTTCATTCAGGCGTGCTCGAAGGCGCAGCCGCAGCGAACGCTTCCGCGTTTCGCTGTACGAACTCCTGAACGCTCATAGGCGGCGCGCCGGTTAGCCGCTCAACATCGTTGCTGAACCGGTCGTACCGGTTGTCTCGATGGAGCTGGGCCATCGTCACGACGTGCGAGGTGACATGGGGCGGCATTCCGAAGGCGGCGAGTTGCTCCTTCATCTTCTCTAGCGGAATGTCAACGTATGAGATTGTCCGGCCGAGCGCGGCCGAGAACTCGCGTGCGACTGCGTCCATGTCCTGCGATACGGGGCCGGTCAGATGATACGTCTGGCCAATATGTTTGGCCGGATCGCTCAATATCTCGGCGATCACCCGAGCGACATCGAACGCGGCAATCGCCGAGTTCTTTCCCTTTCCCAAGGCCGCCATGATCTTATTCTGCACGGCGACGCCCCTGGTGCTCTGAAGGAAAAGTCCTTCCATGAATGCAGTCGGCCTTACCTCCACCACCGGAAGCTCGGACCAGGACAAGATCTGCTCCGCTAGCCAATGCTGCTTTTGTTGCGGGCTGGCGGTCGTGTTGAAGATGTCCATCTCCTTGACGGTCATCTGGGAGAGATTGACGAACGCCTTCACCGCGTGGTGCTTGGCAACGACAGCGACATTGGCTGCGGCTTCGAGATAGCTCGGCGAGACCGACATCGCGAAGCAGAGACGTTCACACCCCTCGATCGCCTTGTGTATCGCCATAAGATCGAGCAGATCGCCAACCACAACCTCGGCGCCCAGGTCCCGCAGCACGGCGGCTCGCGCATCGTCGACCCGCACCTGCGCCCGTACCCGGAATCCGCGGGCGAGAAGCAGCTCCGTCACCATGCGGCCCACCGAGCCGATCCGGCCCGCCGCTCCGGTCACGAGGATCGGAAACTCATATTGCGCCTTGTTCACCGCTCGCCTCCTTCGGAATGCCGCCGCACACATCACCCCTTGAGGAAGGCGAGCAGGTCCGCGTTCACCTGGTCGGCGTGGGTAACGCACATGCCGTGCGGCGCGCCGGTGTATTCCTTCAGGCTCGCGCTAGGCAGGATCTTCACCGAGCGGCGGGAGGCGATGTCGATAGGAACGATTTGATCGTCATTGCCCTGCAGGAGCAGGGTTGGGATCGTCATCTTCTTGAGATCATCCGTGAAATCGGTCTCGGAGAAGGCTTTGATGCAATCGTACTGGCCTTGAAGGCTCCCCATCATGCCTTGGAGCCAGAAGGAGTCGACTTGGCCCTGCGAGACCTTCGCACCGGGCCGGTTATAGCCAAAGAACGGCATCGCCAGTTCCTTGAAGAACCCTGCCCGATCGGCAACCAGACTCGAGCGCAAGCCGTCGAACACGCTCATCGGAGCGCTGTTCGGGTTCGTCGGCGTCTGCGCCATGTGCGGAGGCACCGCGGAAATCAGGACGGCTTTCGACACGCGCGAGGTACCGTGGCGGCCAATGTAGCGCGCGACTTCGCCGCCCCCGGTCGAGTGGCCGATCATCGTCGCCCCCTTGACGTCGAGCGTATCGAGCAGCGTGGCGAGATCGTCGGCATAGGTATCCATGTCGTTGCCGGTCCACGTCTGATCCGACCGACCGTGGCTGCGGCGATCATGGGCGATAACGCGGTACCCGTTGTTTGCCAGGAACAGCATCTGGGCGTCCCAGGCGTCGGCAGTGAGTGGCCAGCCATGGGAGAAGGTCACGACCGGGCCGGCGCCCCAGTCCTTGAAGTAGATCTTCGCGCCGTCTTTCATTGTTGCCGTCGTCATGAGCTTCGATCCTTTGTGAGCAGGTTGGTGAGCTGGCGGCTTGGAGACCTTCGCCGTGTCCGCAAGTGCCGCTTTCGGGAGGCCGAGCGCGGCGATGAGACCGCCGCTGGCGACAAGGAGATGCCGGCGTGAGGTCATGAGAGTGCTGCCATGACAGGACGCGACTCAACGTCTTCCAGCCGATCGGCCTGCCCAAGGATTTCCGGCGCCGAATGCGTGCTGCGCTCGTGCACATGGGGCTTCGGCGTGCGATCGATCACGAGGCTGAGCAGTTCCGGGCGGCTGTAGTGACCGCGCGAGTCCATCAGGCGCTTGCGCTTGTCGATCGCCCAAAAATCGAGATCGGCGATGACCGCGCCTTCGCCCGATCGCAGCGGTGTGCCCATCAATGCGCCCTCCGGCGAGACGATCGCGGTGAAGCAGCCGCTCGAGATCGGCTCGATGCTGCAGCCGGTGTCCGTCATGATCTGGGCCTGCTGCTCGGCGTCGAGCCAAGCCGTCGCGCAAACCACGAAACATCCGGCCTCCAGCGCGTGTTCACGGATATTGACCGAGATCTGCTCGGAGAAGCTGTCGCCGGCGAACGAACCGGGATACGTGGCCGCGTGGATCTGCTCCCCATCGGCCATCAGTGCGTAGCGGGCGAGCGGGTTGTAATGCTCCCAGCAGGCCAGTTGACCGACGCGCCCCACGGCGCTGTCGACACAGCGCAGCCCCGAGCCATCGCCCTGACCCCAGACCAGGCGTTCATGGTAGGTTGGGGAAATCTTGCGGCGGTGCTGAATGAGCGTGCCGTCGGCATCGAACAGGAGCTGCGCGTTATAGATCGTGCCACCATCACGCTCGTTGACGCCAATGGAGACGACCATGCCGGCTTGCTTGGCGGCGTCGGCAATTGCGTGGGTAGCCTCGGACGGTACAGTCACCGCCTGATCGAGCAATTTGTAGTGCTCCGCACCCATGAGGTAAGGCGCTTCGACGAAGGAGAAATACGGGTAGTAGGGCACGACCGTTTCCGGGAAGGTCGCGAACTGGACGCCTTGGTGGCTAAGCTCGATGATCTTTTTGACGACTTTGCCGACAGTGCCTTCGCGGCTGTAGAGAACGGGGCTGAGCTGCACAGCAGCGGCTTTGACAACAGGCATCGGTGTCGGGTCCTACTGGCTGGTTGTTGATCGTCAGTTCCCTGCGAATGGCTTAGCTGTCCTCAATTCGCGTCGGTGGAGCCTGGAGCGCTACAGGCCGCTCAACGAGGCCCTCGGATCGCGTCACGAACGCGGAGGCTCACCGATGAGCATGGCGAGCGGCGCGAGGGGGCCGAGAGCGATCAGCTCGAATTCCATCATCCCCGCCACGCCAAGAGGAAGCTTCTCCAGGATTTCGTGCGCCTCCGCGGTGCTGGTGGCGTTCACGATGAAGACGACGCCATAGCCCTCGGTCTGAAAGAACCATTGCTCGATCTTGCCGGCGAGATGATTGCGAACCGTCGCGCGAACCTCATGGGGCAGGACCGGCGCGATCGCCTCGGGCGTTCCCTTCGCCGTAACCGACCCGATGGCCAGAATCTTGGTCGTCGGACCGACGACGGCGGCAAGCGCGGGCAATATCTCGGCGTGAACGCGGGGATTCTTAGGGTCGGCCATACAATGTTTCCTTTCGATCTGTTGGTGGTCGCGATCTACTTCACGGGCTCAGTCAGAAGCACGCGAAGCGGAGCGATGGGGCCGAGCGGGATGATCTGGAACTCCATCAGCCCCGCTTGGCCGAAGGGAAACCTGCCCAGCAGTTCCAGAGCCTCCTTCGGGTCGGTGACGTTCATCATGAACACGACACCGCTCTGGTCTTGCTTGAGGTACCACTGGTCGATTTTCCCAGCGAGATAGAGCCGTACCGTGTCGCGCACTTCAGCAGGCAGGAGCGGCTTCCACCGATCCGGCGACCCCTTAGCTGTGAATGTGCCAATCGCCAGTAACTTGGTCGTCGGCACGTCAAGACCCGACGATGGCAGGGGATCGGCCGGCGCCGTCGATTGAGCGAACAAAGTGGTCGGGCTGATCGCCCCCAGTATCGCTACAAGGCCCACAATGCGGGTGAGCTTGGTGAAGTGACCCGCGCGAACGGCGAGCTCAACGAGAACGCGCTGGCTCATGACAGCATCGCCTTAGCGACTTGCGCCGGCTCATCGGCCTGCAGCCAATGGCCTGCGGGTATCACAGTCAGGGACGCATTCTTGAGCTGAGACCGCCGCCGCTCGGCCACGGCAACGGTGATGTAGGGATCGTACTCTCCCCAGATGAGCTTGATCGGGATATCCAGCGTCTTGAGCGCTGTCAGATGCTCGGCGTTTCGAGCATGTTCTTCGAAGAATTCGGCCGCCAACTGCACGAACGCTGGACCGGCGCCCGGCTGAGCGATGAAGTTGTCACTGATCAGCGGACCGATGAACGCGCCGAAATGGGGCTTTTGTGCCTCAGGCAATGGGTCCGAGAATTTCTTCTGCTGCCACTTCAGCACCCAGCCGAACTGTTCGGGACTCTGCGCAATCGCTATGGCCAGGGGCTGCATACTCCGGGTCGCGAAAAGTGTGATCATCTCGGGCCAAAGGACTGTGGCATCCTCGCTGTAGGCCGAGTTGAGCATGATCACGGAGTCGACACGGTCTGGATGGGTGAGCGCGTAG
>Ga0187894_10005528_pt1 | contig 12842 bp, 12 predicted proteins | sample GBC1701081metaG_FD_136650 | JGI IMG/M metagenome (GOLD analysis project Ga0187894, IMG submission 136650) | White microbial mat communities from a lava cave in the Kipuka Kanohina Cave System on the Island of Hawaii, USA - GBC170108-1 metaG ... | reverse complement strand
TCGGCGGACTCGTCGCGCACGTCCTCCAGCATCGGCAGCTTCTTGCCGTTGATCAGCTCGGCGATCTTCTCGATCAGCTTCGCCTTGGGCACCTGGTACGGCACCTCGGTGACCACGATGCGGTACTGGCCGCGCGGCAGGCTTTCCTTCACCCAGCGCGCCCGCACGCGGAAAGCGCCGCGCCCGGACTTGTAGGCCTCGATCACGGACTCGCGCGGCTCGACCAGCACGCCGCCGGTCGGGAAATCCGGGCCCTGCACGTGCTCGACCAGGGTCTCGATACGCGCGTTGGGGGCCTTGATCAGGTGCAGCAGCGCATCGCACAGCTCGCCCACGTTATGCGGCGGGATCGACGTCGCCATGCCGACGGCGATGCCGGCAGCGCCATTGGCCAGCAGGTTGGGAAACGCCGCCGGCAGCACCACCGGCTCGCGCTCGGCGCCATCGAAGTTGGGCCGGAAGTCGACGGCATCCTCGTTGATGCCGGCCAGCAGCGCCTGCGCCACCTCGGTCAGCCGCGCCTCGGTGTAGCGCATGGCCGCGGCGTTATCGCCGTCGATGTTGCCGAAATTGCCCTGGCCGTCGACCAGCGGGTAGCGGGTGGCGAAATCCTGCGCCAGCCGCACCAGCGCGTCGTAGATCGACTGGTCGCCGTGCGGGTGCAGCTTGCCCATCGTGTCGCCCACGACACGGGCGCTCTTCTTGAAGGAGCCGGCCGGGTCGAGCCGCAGCTCCTGCATGATGTAGAGCAGCCGGCGGTGCACCGGCTTCAGGCCGTCGCGCACGTCGGGCAGCGAGCGGGCCATGATGGTGCTGAGCGCGTACGACAGGTAGCGCTCGGACAGTGCCGAGCCCAGTGCGACGGTACGGATAGGCGCCGGTGGTGGCGGCGGCGCCGCCGCGGTCGAGGTCTGTTTTGCCATAGATCGAGGGGTTCGTGGCCTGATTAGCCACTATCTGTTGTGCTAAGCCGTTGAAGGGTTTCGATAAACCTGGAGCGCGCCGGTGGCAAGGGTTTGTTGTGTGGCCAAAAGACGTGGCGTTCCAGGAAATAGCCCGTCAACTCCAGGCCGGTGAGCACATCTGAAGTGTCCGCCCAGCCGCGCGCCGCCAGAAAGGCCGGCAGCGCCAATAGCTTGTCCTTATACGCCTCACCTGCCTCGCGGCTGACGGCGCGGCCGGTGCGTGGCGAGACATAGATCAGGTCCTCGGTGACGCCTGACACGGCGCATTTCTCCAGGTCGAGCCCGAAGCCCAGTTCCTGCAGCAGGCCGAGCTCGAGGTGGACGTAGATGACGGGCCAGCCGTCATGGCCCAGCGCGCCCAGCAGCGCCGACACGCCTTCGAACAGCGCCGGGTGCGGCTCGCGTTCGGGCAGCGCCGCATCGAGCGTGGCGCACGCCGCCAGCAGGCCGGCCAGCGCCAGGGGATCGTCGAGCGCACGGGCGGCATGCGCCGTCACCAGCTCGCCCTTGAAGTTGCCGAGGTGATCGGCCAGCCGCGCCCGCCACTCGACACCCACGCGGTTGCCCGGCTGCCACACGGAGCGCTGGCGCGTGGAGGCACCGCCATAGACCAGCCCGGCATGGCGGCCGTGGCCTGATGTCAGCAGCGAGACCACCAGCGCCGACTCGCCATGCAGGCGTGCCGCCAGCACGATGCCGTCTTCAGACCATTCCACGAGTCCTCCATCAGCCTCCCTCCCCAGCTTTGCTGGGGAGGTGCCCCGATACGACGTTTCGACGCTTCACGTCGAAACGTCGGTGGGCGGAGGGGAGCCCACGTGGTCTTCGTTACCAAGACCACGTCGGATCCCCCTCCGGCCTTCGGCCACCTCCCCCACTGCGTGGGGGAGGGAATTCACGCGCCTGTCACCGGCGCGTCATGACCTTGTTGCCGCGCGCGGGCATCTGGTGCGTGCCTTAGCAGATGAACGCCCCTCCATGAACAGCCCGAATGGGCGCTCTCTCCGCCGACGCCGCTTGTTGCGCACAGGCACAGCGGCCTCGCTCTCGTTGTGCACGACCACCGCCGCTGCTTTTCCGTCCCGCGTCTTCGCACCGACGTCCGAGCGCATGCGCCCGCAGATCCCCTTCGGCGTGCAGACCGGCGACGTCGCCGCCGACGGCGCCCTCGTCTGGGCCGCCACCGACCGGCCGGCTCGCATGATCGTCGAGTACGCCACGACCGAAAGCTTCGCCGACAGCAGGCGCCTGGTCGGGCCCAGCGCGCTCGACGTCAGCGATTATACGGCGCGGGTGGCGATCACCGGCATCGCGCCGGGCCAGACCGTGTTCTATCGCGTGACGTTCCTCGACCTCGGCGACTACCGCACGCTCAGCGCGCCGGCCGCGGGCTCGTTCCGCGTGCCGCCGGCGTCCGCCGATCGCGACGTGTCGTTCGTGTGGACCGGCGACACGGCGGGCCAGGGCTTCGGCATCAACCGCGACTGGGGCGGCATGCGGCTCTACGCTGCGATGCATCGGTGCGCGCCGGATTTCCTCGTGCATTGCGGCGACCAGATCTACGCCGACAACCCGATCCCGGCCGCGATCACGCTGGATGACGGCACGGTCTGGCGCAACCTCGTCACCGAGGAGAAGGCCAAGGTCGCCGAGACCCTGCGCGAGTATCGCGGCAACTACCGCTACAACCTGATGGACGAGAACGTCAGGCGCCTCAATGCCGAGGTACCCACCATCACGCTGTGGGACGACCACGAGGTGCGCGACAACTGGTTCTATGCCCAGCGCATCCGTGATGACGACCGCTACCGGGAAAAGAGCGTGGGGCTGCTGGCGGCGCGTGGCGTCCGCGCCTTCCTGGACTACAACCCGATCCGGCTGGACCCGGACGAGCCCGAGCGCATCTACCGCAGGTTCGCCTATGGCCCGCACCTCGATCTCTTTCGCACCGACATGCGCTCCTACCGCGGCGACAACGGCCCCAACCGCGAGACCACGCGCAGCGCCGCGACCGACTACCTGGGGCCGGCGCAGCTGGCGTGGCTGAAGCGCACGCTGCAGGCCTCGACGGCAACCTGGAAGGTGATCGCGGCCGACATGCCGCTGGGGCTGGTGAGCTGGGACGACGGCCCCGGCCCACGCGCCGAAACGCCGGCCAACGGCGATGACGGACTGCCCCTGGGCCGCGAGCTGGAGATCGCCGACCTGCTGTCGTTCATCCGCCGCGAGCGGATCCAGAACGTGCTCTGGATCACCGCCGACGTGCATTACTGCGCCACCCACTATTACGATCCCGCCCAGGCTGCCTTCGGCGACTTCCTGCCCTTCTATGAATTCATCTCCGGCCCGGCCAATGCCGGCGGCTTCGGGGCGCTGGATCTCGACCGCACCTTCGGGCCCCAGGTGATCTTCCAGCGTGTCCCGCCGGCGGGCCGGCAGAACGTCGCCCCGAGCCAGGGCATGGCGTTCTTCGGCCATGTGAAGATCGACGGCCACAGCGGCGTCATGACCGTGACCCACCGCGACGCCGACGGTGCCATCCTGCATACCACCGAGCTCGCCCCCGCCCCTGGCAAGGTTTGAGCACAGCGCTTTTCCTCGATGTTTACAAAAGCCTCTTCGGATTTCCCGGAAATCTCGGAAATTAGCTCGATATAAGCGATATCAGATACTTAGCATTCATATGTAATCCAGAAAATGGACGTTCGCAAAACATTGGAAGTCCCGCTAATCCCCCGGCGCAGCTTGCTCACGTGGACATGATACGCGCTCACATGGGTCCTTGGTCGCCAGGGACCATTTATTTTCTCTGTTCGAGTTCTTTGTATGCTATTCTCTGTAAAAGAACAAGCCCTTTCTCGCGGACGCACGGTACGGCGCCGACTTGCAGCAATGGTCCTCTCCGCTCCGCTGGAATTGTCAAACTCGTCGCGCTATATGACCATCAATATGGTCATGACCATCAAGATGGTCAGGAGCGCAAGATGAATGCGATCAGTTTGGCTGACGCCAAGGCTCATCTGAGCGAGCTCCTCGATCGGGTCGAAGCGGGCGATTCGATCGACATCACCCGGCGCGGCAAGCCTGTCGCACGGCTCACATCCGTGGCCAGGCCGCGCAAGCGGATCGACGCCGCTCTGCTCCAGGCCCTGACGGCGACCATGCCGCCGCAGGCACAGGACGCCGCCGATCTGGTGCGATCGATGCGGGATGGCGACCGCTACTGATGCTTTATCTCGACACGTCGCTGATCGTCGCGGCCCTTTCCAACGAAGCCATGACCATGCGCGCGCAAGGCTGGCTGGCGGCACAGGATCCGGCGCAGCTGCTGATCAGCGACTGGACCATCACCGAGCTATCGTCCGCGCTGGCGATCAAACTGCGGACCGGACAGATCACGCTGGAGCAGCGCGCGGCGGCACTCGCGACGTTCAACCAGCTGGTCACCGAGAGCTTCACCGTGCTGGCGGTAACGGGCGGGCACTTCAGGGCGGCGGCGAAGTTCGTCGATCAACACGCGCTCGGGCTCCGCGCGAGCGACGCGCTGCATCTCGCGACAGCGTCGGAACACGGTGCCACGGTCAACACGCTCGACCGGCGGCTCGCCGAAGCCGGTCCTGTGCTCGGCGTGCCGACGCAACTGCTCGCATGATCAAGTCCCTTTTCCGTCCCGCCCATCACGCCTGACTGAAGGGCTCATCATTTTCTTTCCCGGCAAGCGCTGCAGGCGACGGCAATCAGCGGACTGTCCGGAAGAACGCGCGAATTTCCTGCGCCAGCGCTTCGGGTTGCTCGAGTGCGGGGAAGTGCCCGCCGCGGGCCATCGGCGTCCAGCGCGTGATGTTGCCGTACATGCGTTCGGCCAACGAACGCGGCGGCCGCAGGAACTCCTTCGGAAAGTCGGCATAGCCGCATGGCACCTCGACGCGCTCTCCGGCTGGCACTATCCAGGGGCCATGCAGCCTTGCGTAGTACGGCCAAAAGCTCGATCCGATCGCCCCCGTCGCCCAGTAGAGCATGATGTTGGTCGCCAGCACGTCGCGACCGAGCCAGGCGTCGAGATCGCCGTTGCAATCGGTCCAGGTCCGGAGTTTCTCCAGAATCCAAGCGGCGAGACCGACCGGAGAATCGGAAAGCGCGTAAGCCAGGGTCTGCGGTTTGGTGCCCATGATCTGGATGTAGCCGGTCTCCTCCTTCAACCAGTCGGCAAGCTGGGTGAAGAACGCGTCTTCCTCCGCCGTCGGATTGTCGATCGCTGGTCGTTCGCGCGGGATCGTCAGCAGCGAGATCTGGATGCCGGCGACGTTCACCGGATAGGCGTAGCCAAGCCGCGAGCTCACGAATGCGCCCCAGTCACCGCCCTGGGAGCCGAACCTCTGATAACCGAGGACCTCGATCATCAGCTTCGCCAGGGTGTCGCTGATCTCGAGAATGCTGAAGCGCCGCTGGTTCGGCTGGAATGAAAAGCCGTGCCCGGGCATCGACGGCGCGACGACCGTGAAGGCGTCCTTCGGATCGCCGCCGAAGCGTGCGGGATCCGTCAGCATCGGAATGATCCGGCGGAAATCCGCAAACGAGCTGGGCCAACCATGCGTCATCAACAAGGGCATCGGGTTCGGCCCCTTGCCCTCGACATGGACATAGTGCAGGTCGATCGAGTCGAGCGCGACGGTATACTGGCTGAGCTCGTTGAGCTCGGCCTCGTGCTTGCGCCAGTCATACTGGTCGCGCCAGTAGTCGACAAACGAGCGCAGATAACGAAGATCGGTGCCGTAATCCCATCCGCCCCTGATCTCGTCCGGCCAACGAACGTGCTGCAGCCGACGTTTCAAGTCGATCAGCGATTCATCCGGGACCGCGATCCTGAATGGCTTCGGCCTGTGGCGATGCGTTTCCAACACCATCTTCGTTTCTACCTCGTCGGCCGCCGGGCAAATGGGTGGCTCATTTCTGAGCATTGCGTTCGATAAGATCAGCAGGCACCGGCGGCAATGGCGTTTTGTTGATGAAGGTCATGCTGACTCTTGATGAGGCATGCCGGGTAACGCGGCATGGCGCTACGTCGTCGCCCAGGGACAACAGCAACGGAACCGCCGCTCGTGCGATCTCGGTGAGCGCGATCCAACGCTGCAAACAACGCGGCGAACCGCGTACGAACCTCAATCGCGGTCCGTCATGTCACTCGGACCATGAGGACGCAGCCTAGCTTGCCAGGCTCAGCACCGGCTGCTCCATGCCGCGCACGATATGATCCGCAAGCAGGGAGGCAGCCCTCGAGATACCTGGCGCGCGGTGCAGACGGATGTCCGCAGCCGGAAGCCGCGGCATGCCATCGCGCTCGGTCAGCGGACGCAACTTTTTGGGAAACGTGCTGGCCTTGAAGACGGTCGCAGCCAATCCTTGCGCCGCAATGGACTCGACAGCGGCCATGCTGTGGCTGACGAATGCCAGTCGCCAGCGACGGTTGCTTCTGTCCAGCGCCTCTGTTGCCCATTTCCGGAACAGACAGCCCTGCGGATAGAGCGCAACCGGCAAAGGATCGACGCGCTCGATGGGCTCGGCCGCACTGCAGGCCCAAACCGCCTGCTCGCGACGCAGGAACGCGCCACCGCCTTCGCCGGCCGGATGCATCGCAATGACCAGATCGAACGCCTCGCCGAGTCGCTGGGACATCTGCGCCGTCAGCCCTGTCTCCATCTCGACATGGATGGCGGGATACGTGCCCGCAAAATTCGCCAGCAGCGGCGGCAGCACGAGGCTTCCGTAGTCGTCCATCACGCCAAGCCGCACCAGACCTTCGACCTTCTGTTCCCGCAGGCGATCGACCGCTTCCTGGTTCAGCAGCAGGATGCGTCGGGCGTAGCCGAGCAGGGCTTCCCCGGATGCGCTGAGATCCACCTGCGCCTTCGTTCGCACGAACAGCTCGACACCCAGCCGCTCCTCCAGCCGCTTGATCTGCATGCTCACGGCCGACTGCGTGCGATGCAACATCGTCGCCGCACGGGTGAACGACCTGTAGTCGGCAACCGAGACGAAAGCCTTCAGCAGAGCGGGGTCAAGATTGGGGATTGCCATAGCGAATCTTGATTTTATGGGGTCCACGAATTCCATTCATTGATGCATATCAGCAGAAACTGCGCAATCCTTTCGGGACAGCTAACGGATTGTAATCGTTTGCTCTTCAAACCGTTTTGCCAAATGGCAAGGGCTTTGGCTTGGCGGCCACCAACAGGGCGTTGTCGATCGCCCGTGCTCCTTGTTCATCCGAAGTTAAAAGTTGCTGTGCTGTCGCAGCAGCGCCGCCTCGTTCGTCCTTGGGGAGATCGATCTGACGAATGGAGTACGGTGCATGATTAAGATCTCCGCTTTCGCATGGGTTCCAGAGTTCGCTCAAGGCCAGGTGCGCGATCTGCGCGCGCGCTGGGCCCTGGAGGAAGCCGGCCTGGCCTACAGGAGCCGCCTGCTCGAACAGGGCGATCAGGACAAGCCGGACTATCGCGCCTTGCAGCCCTTCGGGCAGGTCCCGATCCTCGAGGAAGACGGCCATGTCCTCTTCGAGACAGGCGCGATCGTGCTGTACATAGGCGAAAGAAGCGAAACGCTGCTGCCCAAGGACCCGGCCGCCCGCGCCCGGGCCACGCAATGGCTGGTTTCCGCACTCAACTCGATCGAGCCCTTTCTCATGAACGTCGCGGTGATCGATCTCTTCTACGCCAATGAGGAATGGGCCAAGTTGCGTCGTCCCGGCGCCGTCGACTTTGCGCGCATGCGCCTGTCCTCACTCTCCAAGTCGCTGGGCGACAAGCCCTATCTTGACGGCGACCGCTTCACGGCCGGCGACCTGATGATGACGACGGTGCTGCGGATCCTCAGGCACACCGACATCGTCACGAGCGACAAGCGCCTCGCGGCCTATATCGATCGCTGCACGTCGCGACCAGCGTTCAAGCGCGCGTTCGACGCGCAGGTCGGCGATTTCAGGAAAGCCGCGTAACCGGGAATCCAGACTGGACCTAATACCGGCTATCGGTCGAGCGTAGCGAGGATCTCCCGCGAATGGCGCACTATGCGTATCTCGCAGGAGATCCTCGCTACGCTCGGGATGATGGGATGTGCCTGCGACCAGCGATTCCAGGTACTAATACGCTGCCAAACTCACCCCTTCCTTGTCCTTCGCCTGGCCGAAATTGAGCTGGCGATACCACGCCATGTAGGCGGCGTAGGTGATGGGTTCGTAGCGTGGCTCCTGGCCTGCCTCGCGGCAGGTCGGCAGGCAGTCCATGACGACCTCGGCGCCACAATCGAAGAAGAACGGGATGGCGTAGCGCTCCTGGCCCGAGCGGTTGGAGACGCGGTGCGGCGTGGCGAGGAAGCGGTCGTTGGTCCAGCGCCGCAGCAGGTCGCCGCCATTGACCAGGAAGGCACCATCGATCGCCGGCGCGTCGACCCAGCGGCCGGTCGGCAGGCGGATCGAGAGGCCCGGAACCTTGTTCTGCGCCAGCAAAGTCATGAAGGAAGTGTCGGTGTGCGGCGCCAGGCCGAACTCGTTGTCGGCGGGCGCATCGTGCCGGGGATAGTGCGACATGCGCAGCGTATAGGACGGCTGCGCGAACAGCGCGTCGAAATGATCTGCCGGCAGGCCGAGCGCGGTGGCATAGATCGGCAGCAGCGATTTGCCGAGCCCCTCCATCGCTGCCTGGTACGCCTCCACCGTCTCGCGGAAGCCCGGCAGGTCGACGGGCCACTTCCTGTGCTCGCGGCGGCTGAAGAACGCCTCGTTCACGTTGGGCTTGTTGTCGGGGTTGATCTGCGAATGCCGCGTGGTCGAGCCGCGCACCGGCATGTAGCCGGCGAAGGTTTCGTCGAGCTTGACGGCGAGCTTGGCCTCGAGCGGCTGGGCATGGAAGCGCGCTGCCTCGGCGAAAGCGGCATCGACCAGCGCCTGCGGCACGCCGTGGCCGACGATAAAATAAAAGCCGATCTCCTCGAAGGCGCGACGCAGCTCAGCACCGAGACGCTCGCGCGCGCCGGGCTTGCCGGCGAGATAGGGCGCAAGGTCGAGAACGGGGATCTCCTCGCGAGCGTCGGCACGCACCGGCGGCAAGCTGGGCGCGAGATGTGGCGTGGTGGACTGCATCACATTTCCTCCTTCTTGACGCCAAGGCTGACGGCGGCCTCGGCGGTTTTCAGGGCGGCGATCACGGGATTGACGATGGGCACACCCGCTTCGCGCTGAAGCAGGCCCGCAAGATCGGGCATGAAGCCCATGCCGAGGCAGCCCATGACGAGCACGTCGGCGCCGTCGCCGACGCAGGCTCTGGCCGCGCCGATGATCCCGTCCATGACTTCGTTGCGCCGGCGCGACAGGTCGAGCACGGAGCAGCCGACCAGGCGCTCCGACACGAAGAGATCGCCGACGCCCAGCGACCGGAAGCGAGCGTGCAGTCCCTTGGGTGTCGGCTCGCTCGACAGCACGCCGAAGCGCTCGCCGAACTGGGCGGCGATATGCACCGAGCTGGCGCCCGGACCGACCACCGGCACGTCGATCAGGTCGCGCAGCGCGGCGAGCCCCGGATCGCTGAAGCAGCCCAGCACGACGGCATCGTAGCCGCCCGCCTTCCAGTGCGGGACGCAGCCGATGAGTTGCGCGGCCACCACAGCGATATCGGCCAGCGATTCGACGGCCGGCGGCCCCTCCTCGAGCGGTTCGACGGCGACGGTCGTGCCCGGCGCCACCATGGCCGACAGCGCCTCGCGCCGCCGGTCGATCTCGCCCTGGCCGAGCGTGCGGTGCATGGGGCTGGTCAGCTGATAGAGGATCCTGGTCATGGCTAGAACGCCCGTTGCAGGCCGACGAGCCTGTGGATCACGGCGATGCCGGCGAAGGCCAGCAGCACCGACATGGTGGCGGCCGCCGCGGCGGTCGGGCTGAACTCGTACGTAAGGAAGTCGAACAGGGCGAGCGGCAGCGTGTTGCCACCGATCGGCTTCAGCAGGAGCGACACGGTGTAGAGGTCGACCGAGGTGATGAAGGCGAACACCGCGCCCATGACGAGACCGGGCATGGCAAGCGGCAAGGTCACGCGGCGGAAGGTCTGCCAACCCGAGGCGCCGAGGCTGCCCGATGCGTCGTCGAGCGCGGGATCGATCTGGCGCAGCGCCGCGGCGACCGAGACATAGCAATATGGAAGCGCCATCACGATGTGGCCGATCTGCAGGCCAAGCACCGTCTTGCCAAGGCCGATGCGGTAGAGGAAGAACAGCAGGCCGATGGCGGTGAGCAGCTCCGGGATCAGGAGCGGCAGCGTCATGCCGATCTGGAACCAGGTGGCCAGCCGCCGCGACAATGCCTGGCTGCCCAGGGCGGCCATCAGGGCGACCGCGCTGGTCACCAACGTGGTGACGACCGCAATCTGCAGCGACATCAGCAGCGCCTCGACGAGGTCGGCGCGCTGGAAGAAGCGCGCGAACCAGCGCAGCGAGAGGCCCTCGGGCGGCACGCGCATGAAGTCACCGGCCGTCAGCGAGGCGGCGATCACGGCGACGAGCGGAATCAGCAGAAAGGCGTAGAGCAGGACGATCAGCGCCGAGCCGGCGAGGCGTGTCATGCGCGCACCCGTTCCATCAGCCGGTGGGTGGCGAGTGAAAAGAGGATCACCGCAACCAGCGCCGCCGTCGCCATCATGACGGCCAGGGTCGCGCCCAGTGGCCAGTCGAAGGTGCCGACCAGCGTCTGCACGACAAGCGTCGGCATCAGCGTGACCATCTGGCCGCCGAGCAGCGCCGGCGTGACGTAGGCGGCCGTTGCCAGGACGAAGACCAGGATGAGGCCGGGCTGCACGCCGGGAAAGCTCAAGGGCAGGATCACCTTCCAGAAGGTGGCGAGACGGCCGGCGCCCAGTGAGCGCGACGCTTCGAGCACCGCGGGATTGATGTTGCGCAAGGCGTTGTTGATCGGCAGCACCATGAAGGGCGTGAAGACATGGACCAGCGCCAGCACGACGAGCCCCTGCGTGAACAGCAATCGGAGCGGCCGGTCGATGACGCCGAGCGAAAGCAGCGCACGGTTGAGCGGCCCGTCGACATTGATCATGACCATCCAGCCGAAATTGCGGATCAGCACGCCGATCATCAGCGGCGAGGCCACGCAGGCATAGAGCAGCAGAGCCTTGCGGTCGCGCGCACGCGACATGTGCCAGGCGATGGGATAGGAGACGACCAGGCAGATCGTCGTGATGACCAGCGCCATCGAGAGGCTGCGTACCAGCGCCTCGAGATAGTGGCCGCCGGTCATGACGGTCTGATAGTGACCTGACGTGTAGCCCTGACCGTACATCATGCCGGGCTGCGAGGCGCGAAAGCTCATCGTCACCATCTCGGCATAAGGCAGGATCAGGAACACCCCCAGCAGCACGACGGCCGGCAGAACGAGCGCAAGACGCAGGCGGCGGCGCTTCATGCGGCGACCTCGGGCATCAGCCAGGCGTCTTCGGCGTCGAGGCGGACCGAGACCTGCCCGCCAGGCGACGCGCCGTTGGGCCGAACGCCCAGCCGCACGCATGTGCCGTCCGGCAAAGTGACCTCGCAGTGCTGGACGGCGCCCAGGAACACCGACTTGGTGATGCGGCCGGTGAGCTGGCCCGTGCCGTCATGCACAATCGCGAGATTCTCGGGCCGCGCCAGCAGCACGGCGCGCTGGCGTGGCGCGAACGGACCAGCACCCCTGACGTCGAGCGTGGCACCGCCGGCCTGTACGCGAAACAGACCGGTGCCGAGTTCGCGCTCGACAACGGCTGCGAGAAAGTTCGCTTCACCGGTGAACGAGGCGACATAGCGTTCGGCCGGCCGCTGGTAGATCTCGCGGGGGCTGGCGAACTGGGCGACCTTGCCGTTCTTCATCACGGCGATCTTGTCCGAGATCGCCATCGCCTCGGCCTGGTCATGGGTGACGTAGAAGGCGGTGGTGCGGCTGGCCTGCTGCACGTCGCGAATCAGCCAGCGCACATCGTCGCGCAAGCGGGCATCGAGATTGGCCAGCGGTTCGTCGAGCAACAGCAGCCGCGGCTGAATGACAAGGGCGCGCGCGAGCGCCACACGCTGCTGCTGGCCACCCGAGAGCTCGCGCGGCAGGCGATGCTCGAGCCCGCCGAGCTGGACCTGGTCGAGCACCTCGCACACGCGCCGCGCGCGCTCGTCCCTGGTGCATTTGCGAAAGAGCAAGCCGTAGCCCACGTTCTCCGTCACGGTGAGGTGCGGGAAGAGCGCGTAATTCTGGAAGACGACGCCGAAATCGCGCTTGGCCGAGGGCGTCGCCAGGATGCTCGCACCATCGGCCTTGATGTCACCGCCGTCGGGATCGATGAAGCCTGCGATGCAGCGCAGCGCCGTCGTCTTGCCGCAGCCCGACGGACCGAGCAGGCTGACGAGCTCGCCCTGCTTCGCCGTCAGGTCGACGCCGTCGAGGGCCACGGCGGGCCCGTAGCGCTTGCTGAGCGCGCTGATCTCGACGCTGCTCATTCCATCACCTCACCCTGAGGGCGATCGCATGGGGCACCGACCTCACCCTGAGGAGCGAGCGCAGCGAGCGTCTCGAAGGGTGGGCTACCGCACGAGTGGTGCGACAATAGCTGGAACGACCAGTGGAGACTGCAGCCCATCCTTCGAGACGCCGGCTGCGCCGGCTCCTCTGGATGAGGTTGTGTGTGGCCATATGCGATCGCCCTGACCTCACCCTTCGAGACGGGCGCTACGCGCCCTCCTCAGAGTGTGTGAGCCTTTTGTTTCTGGCGCTGCGAGAGTTGAGGATCGGCCGTCGGCATGATTCGATAGCGCTTGATGTTTGGAAGCGTGAGGAGTCGGACGATGCCAGGTGAGGGC
>Ga0187894_10005527_pt1 | contig 12843 bp, 13 predicted proteins | sample GBC1701081metaG_FD_136650 | JGI IMG/M metagenome (GOLD analysis project Ga0187894, IMG submission 136650) | White microbial mat communities from a lava cave in the Kipuka Kanohina Cave System on the Island of Hawaii, USA - GBC170108-1 metaG ... | reverse complement strand
GTTGTAGACCGTGGCGCTGAAGGGAACGAAATCCTTGGGCTTCAGTTGGAGTTGCTCCACAAAAGTGTCGAGAGATTTGAACTGGAGCTTATGCTCGGCGCCCAGCACCAAAAGTTGCAAGGCCGGAGCAAAAGCATTTCCCGATCCTTCACTCGACGGAGCGATGCGATTGAGAAGTTGCTGGAACTCCTGCGGCGCTGAGCGGCGAAAGAGAACCTGCCGGAGCCAGTAAGAGTCCCCAACGCTGGTCAGCATCGGGCCAATAACGTGGTTAGGAACCTGGAATCGGTTATTCAGGAGATTGGCGGACAGCTTAAAATTTGGAGCGGCGAAAGGGCCGAACCACATCGAGTTGCTGATCCTGATGAGCGATTGAGTCCCAATCCTCCCGTCGCGGAATACTCCGGCGAAGTAGCGTTTGATAAGCTCACGATTCTGCATGAGGATGGGATATTTCAGGATCAACTCTGGGCCATACTCGCTAAGAGTTTCGATAGATTCATCCGTGATCCTTCCATTCCGATCTTCAAAACCGCACCCGAATTCTTTAAGCAGTCGGTGATACTGGCGCGCATTTGTACCATTGAGGAAGAATAGCCGGGAGTCCTCTGCATCATCCGCCAGCAGCGTTTCTATTTGGCGTGGCCGGACATCGGGGAATTTCCAGTCTTCGGCCAAGGCTTTTTCAAGGCGCTTTCGGACCGGGGGCAGCCTGAAAACTCGCTCCCAAAACGACCGGCGCTCCTGCTGCCCGGTTTGCTGCGCCGCAGGCTCGTTTTGGCCGGCGGTTTGGGGCGTCTGAGCCTGCTGGTCGGAAGGTCCTGCTTGCTCCGGCTTTCCGTCCACAGGCTGTTCCTGGAGATTTCCGATGGCGACATCGGCTCTGGGGATTTGAATGACGGGGATCGTTCCGGCCGGCAGTTCAAGGCGAGAGTTCCCAAAGGATACTCTCTGCGAGTCTGCCCTATCATGACGATCCTGCACAATGACTGGTTGAACCGGTAAAGATGCTGGAGTGACAATCACGATTTACCCTCCCTGATAGAGTACAACCTGGATTTATCTTGATTTGACACGAATCAAGCGCGGTGATTTACGGACTCTGGCCCTTGCCAGCCCAACAGATAAGGAATGACTGCTGAGACAGCAACCATCCTCTCTGGTGAGCCGGTCAGACCTGAAGCGATGACGTTGACTATCACGAAGACAAATCTCCGATTTCCGCTGGCGAAGAACCGCCGGGGCAAGATACGGAATCGGAAATTACCGGGCCAATTTAGTAGAACTCGTGTCTTGGAAAGTCATCGCATGCCAGGTCTGTCGCAATTTCCCTCCTGTCGGGCCAAATTGATTTGCATGCTCGCGGCAGATTCTATACTTGAGTCAATGGAAAATGAAGCGCAGTTTGAAAAAACTGTGGAAGTCAATTCCGCTCGCACACAGCAATCCGCACATAACTCATTGGCGCCGCACGCTCCGGGCAATACCTCGCCCGCAACTCATCTGCGTCGAAATCTTTCAGCAGCCTGAAATCGAACGCCGACAAATAGTCGCCGACCTCCGCTGGTTTCAAGCCGAACAGCCACGGCTCGCCGAGTCTGGCCACGATGCGGGCTTTGCTGAGCGCGTCGCGATTTTGCGTCGTGCCGTCCACGACCTCCTCGAGCATGTAGTCGAAGATCAACCGCATCCCCGCGCCGCCCAACGTGGCGATCTGGCTCAAGGCGCGCGCCATCGCTTGCGTCGTCAGGTAATAGGTTACGCCCATCCACACGATCAACGAGCGACGCTCTTTCACGATCCCTGCTTCGCGCAGTTTCTCGACGAAATCGTCCTGCTCGAAATCAACCGCGACGAAGCGCAGGTTTTCGGGCGCGCCGATTCGACCGATCACTTCGCGTTTGACCGCCTGTGTCGCCGGATGATCAACCTCGAAGATTGTCACGTTGCGCAGCGCCTCTTTGATCCGCAGCGACATCGTATCGAAACCCGCGCCCAACAGCACGATCTGTTCCAACCCTTCGGCAGCCGTCTCGGCAGCAATGTCATCAGCGAGCTGCGGGCGGGCGGTGAGAAACTCCTGCGCTCCTTGCGCCCAAACGTTCATCGCGCGCAGAGTCAGTGTCGCCAGCCATCGTGACCGCGCGAGCAATTTGAAATGCGGTTTGATCAGGAACTCTCTGGCGTATGGATCACAGATGATGCGGCGCGACGCGGGCTGGAATTGCTCGAGCGCGCGCAGCAACGCCATCCCTTCAGCAGTGCGGCTGTAATCCTGTCTCATCGCAGTTGTTATAGCTTTCAATGAAGAAGAAAAGTAGCGCAACCAGCCATGGTTGCGCTGCTGGCAGAAAGAGCCTTGTGGCAACGAAAGGGCTTGCCAGCTACACCAGCGCAACCCTGGCTGGTTGCGCTACCCCGTCAGCCTCATTTCTTTTTCTTGAAGTCTATGGTCGGAAGCGACTCGCTATCGCTTGCCTCGTTTGAGCGTGAGCGCGACCTGCGCGACGCGCTCGCCGAGCCGGCGGCCTTCTTCCAACTCTTTTTCGCCGAGTGGTAATTTGCCCTCACCGGTGGTGGCCGTCGCGCCAAGCGCCTGCCCTTCGCTGACGACGATCATGCGGTTGCCGAGCATCGCCGCGACGATTGTGAGCAGCGCCACCTCTTTGCCGCTCGACACTTCGCCGCCGGTGACGAAAGCCGCGCCGATCTTGTCTTTCATCGGAAAGGCAGGCGGCGCCACTTTGCATTCGATTGACCAGCGATCGAAGAAGCTCTTTACCTCTCCGGCCATGTTCGACCAGTAGACCGGCGAGCCGACGATCAGCGCGTCGGTGGCCAACAGCTCTACGCATTTCACTTCAGACACGGTCTTCACGATCACTTCGGCGTGCTGATTCTTCCTTGCGCCTTCGGCTACGGCCTTCGCCAACGACGCCGTGTGGCCGCCGCGTGAATGGTAAACGACCAGGACTCTGACCTTCTCTGCCGGTTGATTTGTCTGCGCCGCCGCAAGCGAAATCAATCCGCAGACGGCCACCGCCATCACCGCAATCTTTGCTTTATTCATTTCGCGACCTCCTTGATAACTTTATCGCGCCATCATCATTCCCTGCCCATCGCTGAAAATTCCGGCGACGCATCCGGTCATCAGCGTCGCCAGAGTCGCGGCGAGCAATGCGCGAAAGCCCAAACTCGCCAGATCGTCGCGGCGCGAAGGCGCCAGCGCCGCTGTTCCGCCCACGAAGATCGCCACCGACGCGATGTGGGCAAAGCCGCACAACGCATAGCTCAAAATCACGACCGTGCGCGGGTCGGTCAATTGCCCGCTGGCGATCATCTGCGCCATATCCTGATACGAAACCACCTCGGTCAAAATCACGCGCTCGCCCAGCAACCGTGACGCTTCGGCGATGTCCGTGCGCGCAATGCCCAGCAAAGCCGCGAACGGATAAAAAATCCAGCTCAGGATTTTGACCAGCGAGATTGGCTCGGCCAATCCCAACCACCGGCTCGGCAGAGCCAGCAGTTTGTCCACCAGCGAAACCAATCCGAGAATCGCAATCAACAACGCCGTGATACCGGCGGCGAGCTTCAACCCGTCCATCGCGCCCGCAATGATGGCGCTCATCAGGTTGCGCGAGCGGGTTTCGGGCGCTTCAGTCGGAATCGTCGAGAGCGTCTCCGGCGTCCCGGTTTCGGGGATCAAGAGCTTCGTCATCACCACGACCGCCGGAATTGAAATGATTGACGCCGAGATCAGATGCCCCGCGATCTGAGGGAACGAGCTGATCAAAAATGCGACGTAGACGCCAAGCGTGGTCGAGGCCACAGTCGCCATCCCCGAACCGAGCACCGTGAGCAGTTCCGACCGCGTCATTCTTTCGAGGTAAGGCCTAATGACCAGCGCCGACTCCACGCCGACGAAGATGTTCGACGCGCCGCACAGGCTTTCTGCGCCGCTGATCGCCATAGTGCGATGAAAAATTTTGGCGAAGAATCGAACCACAATCTGCAACACGCGCAAGTGATAAAGCGCCGCAGTGAACGCCGAGAAGAAGATGGCAATCGGCAGGACCTGAATAATCAGGATGAATCCGATTGACCCTGGCTCGCCCGGCGCGGCGGCCAGTGGCCCGAACAGAAACGACGTGCCGCTCTTCGAGACATTGAGCAGCGCAATGACCGCGTCGTTGAGCCAAAGAAAAATGCGCTGCGAGCCGGGAAGGCGAAAGACCAGCAGCCCGAAAGCGAGTTGCAATCCAAGCCCCCAGGCAATGGTCTTCCAGTTCACTCTCTTACGGTCGGAGGAGAACAGCCAGGCGATGCCGGCGAAAGCAAAGAATCCGACCAGGGAAATCAGGTGAAGAATCATCGGGCAAACCTCTTTCCGGTTTTCTTGCAATGTTGTCGAAGGGTGTGGGAAGCTACGGCGTACCGCGAGATTTCTAGCCGCAACAAAAATCATCTACCACGAGGCGAAAGAGCCGTGATTCTAAAAGTCTTCGACGACAAAATCCAATTGGGCGAAGCCGCCGACGCGCAAGCCGCCGACGCCATCAACCGCGCCATCGCCGAACGAGGACAGGCGCGCATCATCGCCGCGACGGGCGCTTCGCAATTCGAGTTTCTGAAAGCGCTGACCGCCACGCCCGGAATTGACTGGTCAAAAGTTGAGATGTTTCACCTCGACGAATACGTCGGTCTGCCGATTACGCACCCGGCGAGCTTCCGCAAATATCTGATCGAACGGTTGATCGAACCGACGGGAATGGGCAAGTATCACCTGCTCGACGGCGAGGCTGATCCGAACGAGGTTTGCCGAAGCGCAGGTGAAGCGATCAGCGTGTCGCCGATTGACGCGGCCTTCGTCGGTATTGGCGAAAACGGCCACTTGGCCTTCAACGATCCGCCGGCGGATTTCGAGACTGACGCGCCGTACATCGTCGTCAATTTGGACGAAGCTTGCCGCCGCCAGCAGGTCGGCGAGGGTTGGTTCGCGGGGCTTGATGATGTGCCGAAGCAGGCGATCTCGATGACCGTGCGCCAGATTTTGAAGGCGCGCGAGATCATCTGCATCGTGCCCGATGCGCGCAAAGCGCAAGCGGTGAAGGACTGTTTTGAAAACGAAATCTCGCCGATGTTTCCGGCTTCGATTTTGCGCAGGCACGACAACACGACGGTTTATCTCGACGCCGAATCGTCGTCGCGGTTGAATCCTGACTTGATAAAACGCTGAGGGAAAAGTGATAAACTGTTTTGTGTAATCTTGAGGGCAAATGTAGATGAACACAATTCAAATCTTCGCCGCTGTAACCGCCTTCGTCTCGGTAGTCGCTGCGATCATCACCGGGGCCTGGATCAACCAGCGCGCAATTGAAAGGCAAATGGACGCCTTCCGCAACGAGATCAAAGCGGAGATGGGGGCGTTCAAAAGCGAGATCAGAGCGGAATTGACGACCGTCATCGCGCCCCTCGCCGCAGATGTCGCGCAAGTTAAACAGAATGTGGAAAAGATTGACCGGCAGTTTGAGGCGGTCTTCAACAAGCTGATCTTTCCGGGGAAGGGCGATTGAGCGATGACTGCGAAAACTGAAAGGCGCGCGCGATGAATAATCGAGCAAACAAAAGAGCCGCTGGCGACACTTCCCGGCAGACCATCTGGCAATTCGTCGCCTTCTTAGCGGTGATGGCGGGTGTTTTGATCGGAAGCTCGATCTTTCAAACCGAGGCGCTGCGCCGCGAGACCGTCGCCAAAATTGAGGCCGTGAATCAGCGGTTCGAGCAGGTCAATCAGCGGTTCGAGCAGGTCAATCAGCGATTTGAGCAGGTTGAGAAACGACTGGACAAAATCGAGAAGTCAATCGAGGCGCTGACACAGGAAATCCGCGCCAGTCGCAGTCGGAGTGGCGCGACCAGTTCGGTAAAAAGCGTTTCAGTGTCCCGGCGTCAGAGAGGCCGGCGCGACTTCTTCCAGGCTGGCAAAGAGAAGCTTGTCGAAACACGCGACACTGTAGCGGCAATGACGCCGGAAACCGGAAGTTGCCGGAAGTTGCCGGAAGTTGAACGATAACAGCCGCCAAGCCTACCGCAATTTTTCGTATTCGCGCCGCGCCGCGAGGAGCAGCGGCAGATCAACGTCGGACTCTCGCCACAACCCAAAGAACTCGTCATAAGACCGGCGGCTTTGCGCCGCATCGCCCTGCAACGCCGCCGCCCTGGCCAACCCCAGATGCGCCAACGGCCAGAGCATTGAAGTCGGGTCCCAGCCACGATGGTCAATGATCTTCCGAAACTCCGCCTCGCTTTCGGCCCCGCGCCGCAGATCCAGGTAGGCCCGACCGCGCAAGTAATTCGGCCAGAAATGCGCCCCGGCTTCGTAGGCCCGGGCCGGCTCCAACAACTCGACGGCCTGGTCGGGACGGGCGCCGCGGAGCGCGATGGCGGCGCGGACGACCGGCAGCCCGACCGATTGCAACGACAAGTTATGGGGATTCCGCCGCGCGACCTCATCGAGGTTGCGCTGCGCCTGCCCCACATCGCCGCACATCGCCAGCGCCAGCGGCCCGACCGGCAACGGGCTGTTATCGCGCCTGCCGCGCCAGGCGCCGATCGCGGCGAGCGCCCTGGCCGCGGCCAGGACGCCTTTGCCCATTCGTTCATCCCCGGTCAATGACTGCCGCAGCGCCGCTTCGAGCGCCAGCCCGGCGGCGGCGTCCGGGAAATTGCGCTGGCGCGCCAATTCCACGGCGCGCTGCGAAAACGCCTGCGCCACGCGCAGCCGTCCGGCAAACGCCGCCGTTTGCGCCTGCCATTCGAGCGCCTGATATTCGTCCGCTTTGCCGCGCGCCCAGTCAAGTTGCTCCTCGAGCAGCGTCGAGTCTCCCTGCACAAACCCGATCTGATAGAGCCGCAGATGGTAGCCGGCCACATCGAGCTTGCGCGCCTGCGCCTGCCGGATCGCCGCCTTCGCCTCGTCGAAGCGGTTGAGGCGAATCAGCGCGGTCGCCAGGGGAACGTGGTTAGCCGCGACGTCACCCCCTGACAGGCGCACGGCCTCGCGCGCCTCGGCCAGCGCCCGCTCGGGTTGCCCAAGCAGGTTGTGGTAGAAAGCCATTTGACTGTGCGGCACGGCTTCGCGCGGATAGGTCTGCGCGATCAGGCTGACCGTCTCGAACCACTTTTCGAATTCGCGTGTGGTGTTGCTGTAATAAACTGCCTCAATCATCAACCTCTCGCGTTCGCTCGCCCGCTCACGCCGCCGGTAGGCCTGTTCCGCCGCCTCCGCGCTCAGCGCCGGTTGGGCCGTATTGGTGTAGGCGGGCGCGAGTTGCGCGTAAGCGAGGGCGAAGTCGGAATCGAATTCGATGGCGCGGCGGAAGTGGAGAATGGCCGCCAGTTGATTGCCCAACCGTTGCTGTTCCATGCCGAGCGAAAAGGCATTGAGCGCATCCAAAGATTTCGTCGTGGCCTCTTCGAGCGGCGCGTTGAACTGCTCGATCGAAGCGAGCGACTCGCCGAGTTTGCGGCGCAATTCGTTGGCCGCCTGTTCGAGCGCGCGCAGCACGCGGTCTTTCCCCTCGGCTTCGGCCAGCGCGCTGCTAATGGTCGCGCCGCTGCGGCCGTCAATCGCTTCCAGGGTGATGGCGTAGCTGCGGTCAAACTTCGCAATCGAGCCGACGAGCGCCGCCTTCAATCCGCGCCGCCGGCAAATCTCCAGCGCGACCTCGCGCGTCACCCGCTCGTCCGGCTTGCGCTCCATCAGCCGCAGCGCCGTGCGCGCCTGCTCATCAGAAAAGAGTTTGAGAAACGGCGTCTGTTCCAACTGCACGGCGAGCGCCTGCCGGAGCGTGCCGTCAAAGACCGCCTCGCCGGTCGTGTTGGCGAAATCGGCCAGCAGAATCGTATCTTTCTCCGTCAGGACCGGCGTCCGCCGAAAATAAAAGAACAAAGCGCCGGCCACGACGACCAGCGCGGCCAGCGCGATGAACAAGGCGCGCCGCCGGCGCTGTACCTGCCCGAGCAGAGGCGCGGCGCCGGAAGCAGAAGCCGCGAGGCCGGCGCTGTCGAACTTCTGCTTAAGCGATTTGAGCTCGGCCAGCATCTCTGCGCCGGTCGGATAGCGTTCCTCGCGGTCTTTGCGCAGCGCCCGGCTGACGATTCGCTCCAACTCGCGCGGCGTACCAGGCGCGGCCTCGGCGAGCGGCGCCGGCTCGGTTTTCAAAATCTCCGCCATGACATCGCTCGCGCTCGCGCCGGTGAACGGCTGTGAGCCAGCGAGCATCTCGTAGAGCAAGATGCCGAAGCTGAAGATGTCGGTCCGCGCATCCACCTCCATCCCGCGCGCTTGTTCCGGCGACATGTAGCTGACCGTCCCCATCACCGCCCCCGGCTCCGTGTCGGTCTTCACTTGCTCGGGGACTTGCGCCGGGATCTGCGCGCCAATTTGAATTGGCTGAGCCGGGCGTCGTCTGACCGACTTCGCCAGCCCGAAATCGAGCACCTTGACCAGGCCGTCGGGGCGTACCATCACGTTCTCCGGCTTGAGGTCGCGGTGGACGATGCCCGAGGCGTGCGCGGCGGCCAACGCGGAAGCGACCTGCGCGGCTACGTCCAGCGCTTCGCCGAGGCTCAAGCGCCGGTCGCGCAGCAACTGGCGCAACGTGCAGCCGGCGATGAATTCGGTAGCGATGAAATGGACGTCCCCATCTTCCGTCGCGGCCTCGCCGATTTCATAGATCGTCAGGATGTTCGGATGGTTGAGCGCGCTCGCCGCTTTCGCTTCGCGCTCGAAGCGGCGCACGCGCTCGGCGTCCGCCGTGAACTCCGCCGGCAAAAGCTTGAGCGCGACCTTGCGTTCGAGGAGCAGGTCTTCGGCCAGATAAACCTCGCCCATTCCGCCCCGACCCAACAGCGAGATCACTCGATAGTGGCCGAGCCGCCGCCCGCTCAAATCGCGCGACGATGCCTGCGCCAGCAACTCCGGCACGGCGGCGACCGGCGCGTTCAGGAAATCTCCGGCGCGCTCGTGCCCGGCCAGCAGGCGTTCGACCTGCCGCCGCAAACCTTCGTCCGCGCCACAGGCTTCGGACAGAAAGGCAGCCCGACGCTGCGGCTCGAGCGCCAGCGCCGCGTGATAAAGCTGCTCGATCTGATCGAAGGCTTCGGGAGTCATTTGATCATCAGGAAGGACTCAGCTCACAAAACAACCACGCCCGCGCCAGGCTCCAATCGCGTTCCACGGTCGCCGTCGAAAGGCCCAGCGCCTGGGCCGTTTCGGCGATCGTCAATCCGCCGAAGAAGCGTAACTCGACGATCTGGCTGTGCTGCGGTTTGACGGCGGCCAGTTTGTGCAGCGCCTCGTCCAGGGCTAGCAGGTCGAAGTCCGGCTCGGCGCCGACCGACTCGGCCTCGGAGATTGAGACGCGCAACGCTTCGCCGCCGCGTTTATCGGCCACCCGCCGTCGCGTGTCGTCCACCAGCAGGTTGCGGATCAGTTTGGCCGCCAGACCGTAAAACTGCGCGCGGCTCTGCCATTCCACCTGTTGATAGTTGACCAGCCGCAGGTAGGCTTCGTTGACGATCGCCGTCGGTTGCAGCGTCGGATGCGGCCCCTGCTGGCGCAGGTAATGGCGCGCCAGCTTGCGCAATTCGTCGTAGACCAGCGGCGCCAGGCGGTCGAGCGCCGCCGCATCACCCCGGCCCCACTCGACGAGCAGTTGTGTGATCTCTTCGGCCATTAACTCTTCCCTCGCGCCTGCGGTGGGATTGAAAAATTATCAGGTCTGCATTGCGGATGATGATCGGTGAAGCGCGCACAGTTTAGCAGAATGGCTCAGGCGCAACAATTTCGACCTGTGCGGCGATTCAAAAACACGGAAATAGATGGCGGCAGCCTTTGGAGTGCTGCGGCTTTGACGCAGCTTTCCCACGGCTCCCGGTCCGCAAACTTCGGGGACAGTGGGAAAGCTGCGTCAAAGCCGCAGCACTCCAAAGGCTGCCGCCTACCGATTTTTTTGCCGGAGGTGAGGGAATCCGGCGGCGGGTTACGTTTGCCCAGGTAGAGGAGAAAAACGCGGCGGCGCAGCGAGCGATGGCCGCGCTTCTGTGGCCAGACGCCGATTGTGGCTGAAACCGAAAAGGAGGAACGACGATGGATTACGCCGATTACAACCAACTGAATGAAGTCTTCACGCAAACCCTGTGGATGGTGTGCAAAGCCGGGGCGCTGATCTTCGGCGGCCTCTCGCTCGGCAGCCTCGTGATGTGCGTCGGCGGCCTGGTCTGGCAATGTCTGGTTGACGCGCAAGACGCCCTGCGCCGCCGGACGCCGCGCCGCGAATTGAACGTGGCGCGGATCAAGCTTATTCAACCGTTTCAATCAGGTTCGCCGGAATTGTGCGCGGCTACACCCTGCACGAAATGACGATCCATCCGCTCAAGTCCGCCGCGACGGGCAATTGACCGGAATTCCACGCCGTGGACAAAAAAATGGGAGACAAAAAAATGAAGAACCGGCAGCTTGAGCGCGATTTTTTTGTCTTACATTTTTTTGTCCGCGGCAGCGATTTAGCGCGACCGCGCAGCGCCAGAAAGGACTCTTTATGCGGCTCAGCAAACTTCGATGTTTCGCGTCTCTGCTCGTTGTGAGCGGCGGCTTATTGATGTTTTTCGCTAACGGCCAGGCCCGGAAACAGGCAACGGCATTCTCGCCCGTGATTCCGAAAACGTGGGTGGATGAGGAGATCGCAGAACTGGAAATCCCGCTGGCCACGGTCGCACTCTCACCCAAACACGTCAGCGCCGAGTATTACTACCGGATTCGAGAACGAAAGGTGTACAAAACCTATCCAATCTACGCGCCCGGAAAGGAACCTGCGGGCTATTTCGATTGGCTCAAACAACAGGAGCCGGAAATCGTCTTCGACCCCGCCAAACTCAAGACCGAAGCCGATTGGATTGCGGCGGGCGAGTTGGTGTTTGAGAACACGGATGGCGCGCTGCCTGTCACCGCTGATAGCCCCGTGCGCAATCCGGCGTATTACGAAAAGCTCGGCATTCGCCTGACCAGGGAAGGCGTCAATCCGTATCAACGCTATGTGATCCGTGAAAAAGGCAAGGTCGAGCTGCGCATCTTCGCCTGCGCCGATTGCCACACTCGCGTGTTGGACGATGGAACGGTGGTCAAAGGCGCGCAGAGCAACTTTCCGCTGACGCAGGCTGGCAATTTCGACATCGAGCGCCGCCGCGCGCAAGTCGAAGCCAACCTCAAAACGTTCCGCAACCTGTCGCAACTGCCCTGGGTCTCCTGGCTTGGCGAGCCTCCCTCTTCGTTTGAAGAAGTGGTGGGTCGCGCCAGTGCCGTGCCGCCAGGCGTGCTCGGGCGGCATCGCGCCAATGGTCCCATGCAGGTTCCCGACTTGATCGGCGTCAAAGACCGCAAGTATCTGGACCGCACCGGACTGCAATTGCATCGCGGCATCGCAGACCTGATGCGTTATGCTTCGATGAATCAGGACACCGATATGCTGAGCAGTTTCGCGGGCTTCAACTGGGGCGGCCGTCCGGCCACGCCGTTGCCCGACCCGGCGAGGTGGCGCGACCGCTTCAGCGATCCGCAACTGTACGCGTTGGCGCTGTATCTGTATTCGCTCAAACCGCCGCCGAATCCGAACAAGTTCGACGCGCTGGCCCGGCGTGGCCAGAGAGTCTTCCGGAGTGAAGGCTGCGCCGTTTGCCACACGCCTCCGCTTTACACCAACAACAAACTGACACCGGTTGATGGCTTCACCGTGCCGGAAGAACACAAACGCAAGTACGACATCCTGCCCATTTCGGTCGGCACGGATCCGGGTCTGGCGCTGAGAAGCTTGCGCGGCACGGGCTATTACAAAGTTCCGTCGCTCAAAGGCGTCTGGTATCGCGGGCCGTTCGAGCACAGCGGCTCCGTCGCCACGCTCGAAGATTGGTTCGATCCGAAGCGGCTGCGGGATGATTACGTTCCGACGGGCTTCAAGGCTTACGGCGTGAAGACGCGGGCGGTGAAGGGGCACGAGTTCGGTTTGCAATTATCAGCAGAAGACAAGCGGGCGCTGATTGCGTTTCTCAAGACGTTGTGAAAAGAACGCCGCCACACAATAACAATCCTGCCTTACCTCGTCAGCAACGACATAAGCCGTTATAATCGCGAAGTCGTTCATCAGATCCCTGTCTCAACAAGTAGTTCGGTCGCCGCCGTCTCGAGGTCTGAGCCGTGGGCGAAAAACCAGCGATCGAGGTAAAGCTATGTCCACTATCATTCGTTCATCGCTCATTCTTTCACTGTTGTTTATCGCAAGCCTGTTCTGCCTGCCGGGCGATCACGCGACTGCGCAAACGCCAGCCGCGGAGATCAAGGTCGGCATCATCGGCCTCGACACTTCGCACGTCACGGCCTTCACGAAGCTGCTCAACGATAAAAACGATCCCAACCACGTCCCCGGCGCGCGCGTCATCGCGGCGTTCAAAGGCGGCAGCCCCGACGTTGAATCCAGCCGCACGCGCGTTGACCGGTTCACGGCTGAGTTGAAAGACAAATGGGGCGTCGAGATCGTCGGCTCGATCGAGGAGCTTTGCCGGAAAGTTGACGCCGTGCTGCTCGAAAGCGTTGACGGGCGGCCTCATCTGGATCAGGCGCGCCCGGTCTTCGCCGCCAAAAAGCGCGTGTTCATCGACAAGCCGTTCGCGGCCAGTTACGCCGATGCGCGCGAGATCGTGAAGCTGTCGCGCGAATCGGGCGTGCCGTTCTTCAGCTCTTCGAGCCTGCGTTTTGCAGCCGACCTTCAGGCGATGAAGCGTGACGAG
>Ga0187894_10005526_pt1 | contig 12843 bp, 10 predicted proteins | sample GBC1701081metaG_FD_136650 | JGI IMG/M metagenome (GOLD analysis project Ga0187894, IMG submission 136650) | White microbial mat communities from a lava cave in the Kipuka Kanohina Cave System on the Island of Hawaii, USA - GBC170108-1 metaG ... | reverse complement strand
GAACAGCGGCTTGGTCAGGAACCAGAACCAGCCCCAATCGATCGTCAGGTCGAACTTCGCGATGCCCAGCGCCTCGTGATACTGGTCGATCAACGACACGATCTTGGCACCGGCGAACAGCCGTGCCGTCGTCTCGTTGCTGGCGCCCGGTGCCACGGTCACCGGCGCCTCGTTGCGGAACATTGCGTGGTATTTCTTGCCGCCCTCGGTGCTCTGGCTGATCTCGGTGGCGACCCGGGTCTTCTGATCGGGGACCAGCGTCACCATCCAGTACTTGTCGGTGAAGCCGAGCCAGCCGCCGGTCGTCGGCAGGGACTGCTTCTTGCCGTCCTTGAAATCCGACCACGAGAATTCTTTCAGAACCTCTTCATAGACACCGTACGGACCTTCGTGCAGCAGGTAGATACCCTCGGTCTTGGGTTCGCCCTGGCGCGTGATCAAGCCGAACGGATAGAGCGTCAGCGGCTTGTCGGACTTGTTGTCGACCGACAATGCGACGGTGAACATGAAATTCCGGTCGAGCGTGATCTTCTGGCGGAAGGTCGTGCCCTCACCGTTGTCCCAGCTCAGGACCAGCGTCTGGTCGCCGCCCAACGTCGTCTTGTCGGCCGTCCATAGCGTGTCGGCGTCGGGCAGCTTGACGGCGACGGTGGCCGCGTTGAACCAACCGAAACGCACATAGTAGCCGTCGGTCATGCGCTCCGGCGACAGCAGCGTCACCAAGGGGCTGTTCTTGTCGACAGTCGTGCGGTGCTTGGCCAGCAGCACGTCGTCGATGCGGGCGCCACGCAGCGCGATCGAGCCCTCGATCTGCGGCGTCGCGACCGTCACGCGCGGCGAGTCCTTCAGCGCGTCCTCACGCGTGGCGGCGGGCGCCTGCGGTGCGCCGGCCGGACCCGATGGTACCGGCACGCCCGGTGTGCTCGGTGATGGCTGCTGCGGCTGCGACTGCTGCTGTTGCGGTGTGCCCGGCGGCGGTGGCTTGGGCGTGAACAGCGTCTGCCATCCCAGGATGATCGCAATCGACAGGGCGATGGCGAGGATGAGATTGCGCTGATCCATAGCGACGATCCGTCAGAATTCGAGGGGGCGCGGCGTGCGCGGCGGTGCGGTGGGCAACCGGCCGGACGCGCTGGCAGGCGGCACCGGGTCATAGCCCAGACCGCCCCAGGGATGACAGCGGCAAATGCGCCGGATGGTGAGCCAGCTGCCTTTGACCGGCCCATGCACCGTCACGGCCTCGGCGCCGTAGCGCGAGCAACTCGGCTCGAACCGGCAGACGCCGCGGAAGAAATAGGCCGGCACCAGCTGATAGGCACGGATGAGCCCGCGCAGCAGCAGGGTGGCTGCGCGGGCGAACCAAGACCGCGGCGCCGTCATGTCGGGCCCTCCGCATTATCGGCCTTGAGTCGCCGCAACGCCCGGCGCATGTCGTCAGCCATGGCTGCGTAATCGCGCCGCACGGCGTCATGGCGGCCAATCAGCACGTAATCGAGGTCATGGCGCGCGCTCGGCACCAGGATCTCGCGTGCCAGAGCGCGCAGCCGGCGGCGCACCCGGTTGCGGATGACCGCGTTGCCGATTTTCTTGGTGACGGTAAACCCGACGCGGGGATCCTTGCTTGGTGCCGCCGCGGGCGGGCGGGCGGCCGCCTGCAGGATGAATGCAGGCGTCACCTGCTTGCGACCAGCCGCCTGCAGGCGCAGGAAATCGGCGCGTTGCGGCAGGCGGCCAAGACGACGACGCTCGCCACAAGACCGGGCCGGCAGGTCAGGCTTGGGTGATGATGGTTGGGGTGCGGCCGGCATGTTGGCGGCCGTCGGCTGAAGCGGGTCAGGAGACCATCGCGCGGGACCAGTCCCGGCGCGGCGGCTTATGCCGACAGCCGCTTGCGGCCCTTGGCCCGGCGGCTGGCGATCACGGCGCGACCACCGACCGTCGCCATGCGGCTGCGGAAGCCATGACGGCGCTTGCGCACCAGTTTGCTCGGCTGGTAAGTGCGTTTCACAGCGCAACTCCCTGTTCGTGCGGTCGCACCAGAGGTGTACCGGCAAAAAGCGACAACCGCCCGGAACGCGTCCCGACGCCGGTGGGCCGGCGACAGGCCACAGGGGCGGTCGAAAGTGGCGCAGGCTATACGGGGCGGCGGCCGGGAAGTCAACGGACCAGCGACCGCCGCAACGATGGCTCACCGGGGAGTGAGTCGCCCGTGAGCGACGAAAGTCCCTATAACCGGATGATGGTGGCTGGGGCACGGGCACCGAGCCACGTCCCGGGGTGCGACACGAAGACCATGGCGGCTCGCGATACCGATGACTCATCGCACCCGGTGCCTGCCCGCTGGCGCCGCTGGTTGCCGCTGGGCGTCCTGGTGGCCGGATTGGTCGTGTTTTTTGCCACCGGTCTGCACCGAGTTTTGACGTTTGACGCGTTGCGGACCCACCGTGCGGCGCTGTCGGCGTGGGTCAGTGATCACTACCTGCTGGCCGCCCTGCTGTATGTTGCGACATATGCCGCCCTGGTCGCCTTCTCGCTGCCGCTGGCGTCGCTGGCGACCCTGTTGGGTGGCTGGCTGTTCGGCGCTGTGATGGGCACCACGCTCACCGTCCTGGGCGCGACGGTGGGAGCGATCGCGGTGTTCCTGGCCGCCCGCAGCGCGCTCGGCGATCTGCTGCGCGCCCGCGCCGACTCGTTCCTGGGGCGCATGGAAGCCGGCTTCCGGCGCAACGCCCTGAGCTACCTTCTGTTCCTGCGGCTGGTGCCGGTCTTCCCGTTCTGGTTGGTCAACATCGCGCCGGCTGTCTTCAAGGTGCCGTTGCGCACCTACGCGCTCACCACGTTCCTGGGAATCATCCCCGGCACGGCGGTCTATTGCAGCGTCGGTGCCGGCCTGGGCGGCGTGCTCGATCGCAACGAAACGCCGGATCTGAAGCTGGTGTTCGAGCCGCAAATCCTGCTGCCGCTGCTGGCGCTGGCCGGCCTGTCGCTGGTGCCGATGCTGTACGGTCGCTGGAAGGCATCGCGCGGGGCGCAGCGGTGACGACCAGGCTGGCGTTTGACATCTGCGTGATCGGCGCCGGCTCGGCCGGGCTGTCGCTGGCGGCAGGCGCGGCGCAGCTCGGCCTCAAGGTGGCGCTGATCGAGCGCGACAAGATGGGCGGCGACTGCCTCTACTACGGCTGCGTGCCTTCCAAGGCGCTGATCGCCGCCGCGCATGCGGCGCAGACCATGCGCCAGGCGGCCCGGTTCGGCGTGCAGGCCGTCGAACCGACGGTCGATTTCGCGGCGACCATGGATCATGTGCGCGGCGTGATCGCCGCTATCGAGCCCAACGATTCGGTCGAGCGCTTTGAAGGCCTGGGCGTGCACGTGATCAAGGCGACGGCGCAGTTCGTCTCGCGTGACGAGGTGACGGTCGGCGACACCCTGATCCGCGCGCGGCGCTTTGTGGTGGCGACCGGTTCACGGCCGACCGCACCGCCGATCCCCGGCCTGGCCGACGTTCCCTACCTCACCAACGAGACGCTGTTCGACAACCGGATCCGGCCGGACCACCTGCTGGTGATCGGCGGCGGGCCCATCGGCGTGGAAATGGCGCAGGCCCATCGCCGGTTGGGCGCCCGCGTCACGGTGCTCGAAGCGGCCAGGCTGATGGGCAGCGACGATCCCGAACTGGTCGATGTCGTGCGCCGACGGCTGGTCGCCGAGGGCATCGATGTTCGCGAACAGGCGCGGATCCTGCGCATCGAGCGCGACGGCGAGGGTATCACCGCCATCATCGCGGCGGACGGCGGCGAGGAGCGACTGGCCGGCTCGCACCTGCTGGTCGCCGCCGGCCGTGCCCCCAATGTCGAGCAGCTGGCGCTCGACAAAGCCGGCATCGCCGCGACGCGCAAGGGCATCACCGTCGACAAGCGGCTGCGCACGACCAACCCACGTGTCTACGCTATCGGCGACGTCAACGGATTGGCGGCGTTCACGCACATGGCCGGCGCGCAGGCGGCGCTGGTGATCAAGAACGCGCTGTTCCGCTTGCCGATCAATGCGCAGTCCGCGCCGCTGCCGTGGTGCACATACAGCGACCCCGAACTGGCGCAGGTCGGCATGACCGAAGCCCAGGCGCACGCCGCGCGCGGCGAGGGCATCCGCGTGGTGCGCTGGAAACTGCACGAGAACGACCGCGCCCAGGCCGAGCGCGAGACCGAGGGACTGGCGAAAATCATCACTGACCGGCACGGGCGCGTGCTGGGCGCCGGCATCGTGGGTGCGCGGGCCGGCGAACTGATCCAGGTCTGGTGCCTGGCCCTGTCGCGCAAAATGAAGATCGGCGCCGTGGCCCAGATGATCGTGCCCTATCCGACGCTGGGCGAAATCAACAAGCGCGCCGCCGGCGCCTATTTCACCGACTGGCTCTTCTCGGCTCGCACGCGGCGGATCGTCGGCTGGCTGTTCCGGCTTCCCTGATTGGTCCTGGGGACCTCGTTCGGACGATCCTGGGGGCGCATCCGATGACGCCGTCAGGGCGTATCTAGAGAGTGTCGATAGCCGCCAGGATCTCCGTTGTTGTTGCGATCCGACAATACTCACCGTCGAGAATGGCCAAGGTCAGCTCATGGACATCGCTGGCGGGCCAGATGCGGCCGCGGCGGTCCCGGCGTGCGAAGGTCCAGCAGGCGTCCTCCGCCAGCCAGACGTCGAAGCCGAGGTTGCTCGCCGTTCGCACGGTGGCCTCGACGGAGTTGTCGGTGATGACGCCGCAGACCACCAGCGTGCGGATTCCAGCCGCGCGCAGACGCGTCTCGAGGTCGGTCCCGATGAAGGCGCTGTTGACGCGCTTGCCGATCACGGTCTCGCCCGGCATCGGCATGGCCTGTGGTTTGAACGGATGCCCGGGACCGCCCGGTCGATAGCTTGATTGCGGCTCGGTCGAATCGTGGCGCACGTGGATGATGGGACGTACCGCCCTGCGCCATCCGGCCAGTAGCCGCGCGATGTTCACCTCACCGCTGGCGTTGTTGCGAGGGCCGTGCATATTCCAACGGGGATCATCGATGGCAAGCTGCACGTCAACGATCATCAGGGTGCTGTTGAGGTCGGAAATGGCCATGGGCCCAACCTGCCAGGGGCCGGATCGGCCGCCAAGGGCGTGCTGTCAGCGGCCTAGGCGCCGCGCCCGGGCTCCGCTACTGTCCGTCGCGCATGGCGAGCACTGATACCGCCCGTCCGACGCCCATTGTCGAACCGCGCCGGCGCTGGCGCTGGCTGGGCTTCGGTCTTTCACAACGGATCCTGGCGCTGGTGGTCCTGGCCGTCATGACGGCGGAGGTGGCGCTCTTCCTGCCCTCGATCGCGCGTTTTCGCCTGACCTGGCTGGAGGAGCGCATCGAATCGGGGACGCTCGCGACCCTGGCGCTCGACGCCACGCCCGACAACATGGTCGACGAGCGGCTGGCGCGCACGCTGCTGAACCACGCTCGCGTCGATGCGGTGACCGTGATCGAACCGGGCAAGCCCAAGCGGGTATTGATGCCTCCGGGCACCCCGGAGGCGATCGGCGCCGTCGACCTGTTCGACACGACGAGCATGGAGTTGATCTGGGATGCGTTGGAGGCGATGGCGCGCTCGGGCAGCTATGAGCTGCGGGTGGGTGGCCGCTCCAGCCGCATGCCGGCCTTCCAGGTCTACGTCTATGTCGATGAGCTGCCGCTGCGTGTGGCGATGTACGGCTACGCCAAGCGCATCCTGCTGCTGTCGATCATCATCGCGGCCTTCACGGCCGGGCTGCTGTATGTGGCGCTGCGCTGGCTGATCGTGCGCCCCTTGCAGCATGTCTCGGCCGAGATGGTGGCCTTCCGCCGCAACCCGGAGGACGAGACCGTCACGCCGCTGCCGGTGCGTCGCGCCGACGAGATCGGCATTGTCGATCGCGAGTTCGAGATCATGCAGCGCGAGCTGCGCTCGGCACTGCAGCAGAAGACGCGGCTGGCGGAGCTGGGCAGCGCCATGAGCAAGATCAACCATGATCTGCGTAACATGCTGGCGACGACGCAACTGCTGACCGACAGGCTGGCGCGCAGTGACGACCCCAAGGTGCGCGAGCTGGCGCCGATCATGTTCGCCTCGATCGACCGGGCGGTGAAGCTGTGCGCCGATACGCTGAGCTACGCCCGCGGCCGGCCGACGCCGAAGTTGGCGGCGTTCGATCTCGCCGATCTGGTCGACGAGGTCGGTGTCCAGCTGCTGGAGCAGGGCGAGTCGGCCGATCCCAACCTGTTGCGGGATTGGCGCAACGACGTCGACCCGGCGCTGGCGGTGACGGCGGACCGCAGCCTGTTGTTCCGGGTGGTCTTCAATCTGGGTCGCAATGCCTTTGAAGCGGGGGCGCGGGGCGTGACGATCCGCAGCGAGCGGACGGCACAGGCCATCGTCGTCGATTTTGCCGACGATGGTCCGGGCGTACCGGTGCATGTCGAAGCGAGCCTCTTCCGCCCATTCGCCGCCGGCGGCCGACCGGGCGGGTCCGGCCTGGGCTTGGCCATCGCGCGCGAACTTGTGCGCGCCCACGGCGGCGACGTCACGCTGGCCGCCAATGGTCGCGACGGCGCCACGTTCAGGTTCACGTTGCCGCTGCGGCCGTCCAGACCCTAGTTGCGGCGGCCCGACACGGCGATAAACCAGAAAACCACCGCGATCAGCGACAGGGCGAGCAGCGCCCATATCACCAGGCTGTAGTTGCCCGACGCCGCCCACAGGAGCGCCATCAGGAGCGGTCCGGCGGCACGCGCCAGGATGCTCGGTGTCGCCAGCGCGCCGCTGATCGCGCCATAGGCGGCGGCACCGAACAGTTCGGGCACGATGGTGCCGCGCACGATGGTCACGATGCCGTTGGGCAGGCCATAGAGGATGGCGAAAGCAACCAGCGATGCGCCGCTGGCCGGCAGCATCAAGACGGCAATGGCGGCAGGGTAAAGCGCGAACGACACCGTGCCGATCAGCCGGGTCGACAGATAGCGCGACAGCCACACGAAGAGCAGGCGTCCCGCCACCTGCATCGGGCCGATGACGGCATAGCCGCTGACGATGGTGGCCATCGACAGGCCGCCTTCCAGCATCAGCGGCATCAGATGGAAGACGACGGCGGTGAACACCAGGCTCAGCGCGGTAAAGCAGACCGCGAGTCCCCAGAACGCGGGCCGGCGCAGCGCGGCGCGCAAGGCGCCGCGGTCATGCGAGACGTTGCGCGTTTGCTCGGTCGCTGCCACCGGTGGAATGAGGATCCAGTGCAAGAGAGCGCACAGCAGGTTGCAGGCGGCCATCACCAGCAAGGCATCACGCCAGCCGATGCGGTCGATCAGCAGTTGGTTCAGGGGCACGAACACCGTGCTGGCGAACCCGCCGACCAGGGTCAGCGCCGTGATGGCGCGGCGAAAGTCGCGCGGGAAGATGCGGGTCACGGCGGCGAAGGCCGGCTCGTAGAGCGCGCCGGCCATCGACACGCCGATCAGCGCCCACAGTGCGTAGAAGGCGTAGAGCGTCCCGATCCACGACCACGCCGCCAGCAGCACCGCGCCGGCCAGCGACGCCAGGGTCATCAGCCCGCGTGCGCCGTTGCGGTCGATCCACACGCCGGCGGCGAAGGCACAGAGGCCCGAGGTCAGCAGTCCGATCGACAGCGCGGCATTGAGGTCCGGACGCGACCAGCCGAGCTCGCGCTCCATCGGCACCACCAGCACGGCAAACCCGTAGTAGAGCGTGCCCCAGGAGATCAGCTGGGCGATCGCGACGCCCCAGATCAGGGTCCAGGCGCGTCGGCCGCGCAGGTCGAGGCCGGTGGTCGGTCGAGGCGATGACGTCATCGCGGTGAACGCAATCGCTTCATGGTGAGCCTGTCGAACCATGAAGCGATCCGCACGACGGCTCGTGCGCCGCCTTCATGGTTCGACAGGCTCACCATGAAGTCTTTTGACGCGTGATCTGGTTGAACCGACCATCGAACGCTAATCCAACGCCAGCAGCAGGCCCTTCAGGTAGGCGGTTTCCGGCAGGCTGGGATGCACCGGGTGGTCCATGCCGGCGCCGGTCGCGCGCAGCACGCGCGCCTCGCGGTCGGCGTCATGCAGGCCGCGCTTGACCTGCTCGGCAAACAGCGTCGGATCGACCAGGTGCGAGCACGATGCGACGAACAGCAGTCCGCCCGGCACGACCAGCGGTGCCGCGAGCCGGGTCATCTTACGATAGCCCTGGGCGCCGGGCTTGATGTCCTTGCGGCTCTTCACGAAGGCGGGCGGATCGCAGATCACGATATCGAAGCGCTCGCTCTGCTTGTCGAGCCGCGCCAGCTCCTCGAACACCTCGGCGCGCGTGAAGTGGCAGCGCGCGCCGACGCTGTTGGTCTCCGCCGCCTGTTTGGCCAGATCCAGGGCTGGCTGCGAGTGGTCGACCAGATGCACGTCCGCGGCGCCGCTCACCGCGGCCAGCACACCGAAGCCACCGGCATAGGCATAGGTGTCGAGCACGCGCGCGCCTTCGGCGAAGGCGGCGACCATGGCACGGTTGTCGCGCTGGTCGAAGAACCAGCCGGTCTTCTGGCCGCCCGCCGGATCGCAGATGAAGCGTGCACCATTTTCGATCAGGTCGACCGTACCGGTGATCTCGCCTTTCAGGACCCGGGCCTCGAGCTCCAGGCCCTCGAGCTTGCGGGCCGGTGAGTCGTTCTTGAGCAGCACCGCAGCCGGTGCCACGACGGTATCGAGGGCGGCCGCGATATCGTCCGTCAGGCGGTCCATGCCGGCGGTGTTGGTCTGAACAACACAGACATCGCCGTAGCGATCGACGATCAGTCCCGGCAGGCCGTCTGCCTCGGCATGCACCAGGCGATAGTGCGGCACGCCGGCGTAGAGGCGGGTGCGCAGCTGCAGCGCCGCGGCCAGGCGGCTCTCGATCAGGCTGCGATCCAGCCGCGCATCGCCGTCGCTGCAGACGACGCGCGCGGCGATCAGCGAGTGCGGGTTGAAGGTCGCGATGCCCAGCGCATCGCCGCCCGCGGCACGCAGCACCACGGGCGAGCCGGGTGCCAGTGCCTTGGTCGCCGGCTCCATCAGGATCTCGTTGGAGAAGGCCCAGGGATGACCCTGCCGCAACCGGCGGTCCTCGCCGGCGCGCATCAGGACGCTGGGGTATTTCGACATGACGACTCCGGCCCGAGGCCGCTCTATGGACGTATGAACAACATATCCAGTTTCTACTAGCGTGCCCTCATGCTGTTGTCGAAGGCGAAACAATGCACATCAATGCGCCGTCGCGGCTCAATCGCCGATGGCGGTGCCGTCGCGCCGTGGATCGGCACCGCCCTCGTAGCCGAGAAATTTGCCGACATCATCATAGCGCGCGCGGATGCCATGCAAACCACCTTGATGCGGCGCGATGACGACCTCGTGGCCACGCGCCCGCAGTTCACCGGCCAGTTGTTCGGCATCGGCGTGGGCTTCGATCTCGGTCGCGCCGTTGCGATTGAGCACGCGGGGCGCGGCGATCGCGTCCTGCAGCGTGTCGGTGCCGTCGAGCGTCAGCAGCAGCGTCTGCAGCACGTCGCCGATGATGCGCGTGCTGCCGGCCGAGCCGATGGCCAGCACGAAGCGCCCGTCGCGGTCGAGCACGATGAGCGGTGTCATCGACGAGCGCGGCCGCTTGCCGGGCTGGGCGCGATTGGCCACGGGCCGTCCCGCGTCGAGGGGCGACAGGTTGAAGTCGGTCAGTTCGTTGTTCAGCAGGAAGCCGCCAACGCTGCGGCGGGCGCCGAACGGCGCCTCGATGGTGGTCGTGAACGAGACGGCGTTGCCGTCGCGATCGACGATGGCCATGTGGCTGGTTCCACCCTGCGGTTTTTCGGCCACCGCCGGTGTGTCCGTCATGACGGTACCCGGTGGTACGCCGGGCTTGGCCGTCCCGATGCTGCGCTCATCGCTCAGCAGACGCGCCCGCTGGCTGAGATACGCGTCATCCAGCAGGCCGTCGACGGGCACGGGCAGAAAGCCGGGATCGGCCACCCAGCGGTTGCGGTCAGCGAAGGCGAGCCGGCTTACCTCGGCGAGGCGATGGGCGAACGGCGTTTGCCCGTTCGAGCGCCGCATCAGGGCGAGCGCCTGCAGGACGGCCAGGGGTCCCGATGAGGGCGGGCCGATGCCGCAGATCGTCCAGTCGCGATGGGGGCGGCAGAGCGGCGTGCGTTCCAATGGCCGGTAGGCGGCAAGGTCGTCCAAGGTCATCGTGCCTGGCCGCGGCTCGCGCTGGACGGCGGCGACGAACGCGGCCGCCAGCTTGCCGGTGTAGAGCGCGTCGGCACCATGCTCGGCCAGCAGGCGCATCGTGGCGGCCAGCGCCGGATTGCGGATGATGTCGCCGCGCTTCTTGGGTGAGCCGTCGTCGTTGAAATAGAGGGCGCGCGCCTCCGGATCGTCGCGCAGCGCGACTTCCGTGGCCAGCGCATTGGCCAGCCGTGGCGGCACCGGAAATCCACTTTCGGCCAGCTTGATGGCAGGCCCGAACAGGTCGCGCCACGGCAGCTTGCCGTGCCGGCGGTGCACCTCTTCCAGCATGCGCAGGGCGCCGGGCATGCCGACCGACAGCCCCGACACGACGGCCTGCGGGAAGGAGAGCGGCTTGCCATCGCTGCCCAGGAACATGGTCTCGCGCGCGCCCGCCGGCGCCGCCTCGCGGCCATCCCATGCCGTCACCTGGAAGCTGCGGGCGTCGTAGTGGACCAGGAAACCACCACCGCCGATGCCCGATGCCTGCGGCTCCACCACGCCCAGCACCAGCTGCACGGCGATGGCGGCGTCGATTGCCGAGCCGCCGGCGCGCAGGATGGTGAGGCCGGCATCGCTTGCTGTCGGATTGGCCGTGGCGACCATGTGAGTCTTCGCCAGCGTCTGCGGTTCGCGTGCCGACGTCACCGCCGGCACGGCGATCGCGATGGTGGATGCCACGATCAACAGGGTTTGGCGCATGAGCGCCCGGACAGTGAGCGGACCGACGCGTGACGCGTTCATCGTAGCTCCGGATCAGGTTGCCCAAGCCTGCGCTGGTTCGCGGGTATTCGCAACCGGCGGTCTTGTGCATGATGCAGCGATCCGGGGCGCGTGATGCGTCCCACCATACGAGGTCTCGATGCTGCAACCCGGCCCGCGCAACCTGATCACCGACGTCGATGGCGTCCTGGTCGGCAATGCCGACGATCATCGTGTGGCCTCGGGCACGACCGTGGTGTTGTGCGAACAGCCAGCCTGCGCCGCGGTCGATGTGCGCGGCGGCGCGCCTGGTACGCGCGATACCGATCTGCTCGATCCGGCGTGCCGGGTCGATGCGATCGATGCCATTGCGCTGTCGGGTGGCTCGGCCTTCGGGCTGTCGGCGGCGGATGGCGTCATGAAATGGCTGCGCGAGCACGGCCGCGGCGTGCCGATCGGACCGATCGCGGTGCCGATCGTGCCGACCGCGATCCTGTTCGACCTGCTCAACGGCGGCGACAAGGACTGGGCCTGGCCGCCGTACCGCGAGCTGGGGCATGCCGCCACGGCAGCGGCATCCAAGGACTTCGCGCTGGGCAACGCCGGTGCCGGCCTCGGCGCCAAGGCCGGCAACCTCAAGGGTGGCCTGGGCAGCGCCTCGGCGATCGATACCGCGAGCGGCCTGCAGGTCGGCGCCCTGGTCGCGGTCAACGCGCGCGGCTTCACGACCATGGGCGACCTGCCGCAGTTCTGGGCCTGGGCGCTGGAGCAGGGCAGCGAGTTCGGCGGCCTGCCGCCACCACCCCGCGGCCTGGCGCTGCGCGTTTCGCACCGGCGCGGCGAGCTCACGCACGATATCGGACCTGCGGCAAGCGACGATCCGCGCGGCAACACCACGATCGCCGTCGTCGCCACGAACGCCCGGCTCGACAAGGCGACGTGCCGGCGGGTGGCGGTGATGGCCCAGGACGGGCTCGCGCGCGCCATCCGGCCGGTGCACACACCGCAGGACGGCGACTGCGTCTTCGCGCTGGCCACCGGCCGGCTCGACCAGACGCCGGATCCGCTGATGATCGCCGAGCTGGGCACTTTGGCCGCCGACTGCCTGGCCCGCGCCGTCGCCCGCGCGATCTACCACGCCCGTACGCTGGGCGGATCGGCGAGCTGGCAGGAGACGTTCGGACGTTGATTTTGGACCGCGCGCGTCCACGCGCGCGGTCCCAAGAAGCCGTGCCATTGGCCACCGGCAGGCGGCTTGTTATGGTCGGCATCCGAGGTTGCCGCTTGGGGGCGGCGCCGTCAGATGGAGGCAGAAATGAGCGACTTCACCCGCCGGCAGTTGGGCGGACTTCTGGGCGGGGCGAGCGCGCTGGCGCTGCTGGGGACAGCGCCGTCCGCCTGGGCGCAGGCACCGGCACGCGCCAAGGACGGCGTCGTGGTGATCGGCATGTCGCTCGAGCCGCCGGTGCTCGATCCCAACCTCAACGCCGCCGCCGCGGTGCGCGAGATCACCTACCAGAACATCTACGAAAGCCTGACGCGCATCGACAAGAAGGGCTCGATCATCCCCGGCCTGGCCGAGAGCTGGACGGTGTCCGAGGACGGCCTGCAGTTCGTCTTCAAGCTGCGCGCCGGCGTGAAATTCCATGACGGCGAGCCCTGCGAGGCGGCCGACGTGAAATTCACGATCGATCGCCTGTCGGCACCCGACGCCACGGCGCCCGGCAAGTCGCTCTACACCACCATCAAGAGCGTCGACGTGGTCGACGCGACGACGGTGCGCGTGAGCCTCAAGAGCGCCGATGCGTTCTTCCTCTACAATGTCGGCATCGGCGAT
>Ga0187894_10005525_pt1 | contig 12844 bp, 16 predicted proteins | sample GBC1701081metaG_FD_136650 | JGI IMG/M metagenome (GOLD analysis project Ga0187894, IMG submission 136650) | White microbial mat communities from a lava cave in the Kipuka Kanohina Cave System on the Island of Hawaii, USA - GBC170108-1 metaG ... | reverse complement strand
TGTCATGTTCATTGACGCCTCGCGCAACCTGGCGGCTATAACGTTCCCGTTCCTAGCTGCCGCGCTTCATAGTGCAGCTTGCGCCGATCATGATCGGTTGAAAGCCGCCCGCAAAGTTTCCTATCGGCAAGTCGTATGGGTAGAACAAACTGACCTCGACCTTACCCGGATCGCGGCCGATTAGATCCAGTTCGTCTTTAGACTTGCCCGGATCGTCATTGTAGAAAATGACCCTGGAGCCGTCGTATCCGTTGTTCGTGACGTATTGACGCACGGCGGGAACCACGTACCTGTCGAAATTCGTCTCCGTGCCTGAATTAGGATCGCAAGCCGGTGGCGAGCAATGATTGTTGTCGCCGCCCGCCGGGTTCCTGGCCCATACTCGCACGCCTTCGTAGGCCGCTCCGTACAGTACCATCTGCAGATTGAATCCCTGCGCTATAAATGAGACGCCAACCAGCATCAGGAACAGAATTGGGACAATCAGCGCGAATTCAATGAATGATTGTCCCTGCTCGCTTCTCCGCGTAATTTCCCGACGATACCGATGAGGATAAATTGCAAGCGGTTTCATAAGTCAGCCTCTCTTGAGACACAAAGGAAGTGGCCTGGTTATTCTTCAACAGACAATGGATGTGTTTATGGTCAGCCCTTATCACAAGAAGTTCGTGTAAACCGCTATCAACGTCCCGGCGGCAACCGCCACCCCGAAAGGCGTCGTCACCGAAGGGAGACTCTTATCATCCTGCCCTTCAAGCCGGAGCGCGTATAGTTTCAACCCCGGGACGAAGACTCCCAGGAAATTGAGGAGAACCCGGCGAAATCTCAACCAGGTGAGTTTGAGCTTTCTCTCCCTGATTACGGCGACCGTTGCAAATAACGGGTAACAAAGCAGAGTTGCGAGCAGCGCCCTGACAACATCAATCGCGCCCGTGAAAGCGCCTATCGCCGCTAGAAATTTCACGTCGCCAGCCTTCATGCCTCCAACCAGATAGGGAATAAAGAGCAGCGCAAAACCGGCGGCCAGTCCCTTCAATCCAAAACCCAATCCTTCCCAGCCACGCAAAAGCAGATTCAACGTCAACCCAATCAGCGCGGCGGGAAAGACAAGAAGGTTGGGAATGCGGCGTTCGCGTATGTCAAAAATCGAAACTGCGACGACAAACGCAGTAAGCAAACCTGCAAAGGCCTCGCTCTGCAATCCCATTTCTTCCCTGCCGATCCCACGTAACAGACGACACTTGCCGGAAAACACAGTAATAGGATCATCGGGCACCAACTAACGATGACCCTATGACTATCAGAAATGTTTAGGTAGTGGGTATGACGATAAAGAGGCATCCCACGCTGATAACAACATTGTCAAACAAACTCAAATATTAGCCGAAAAGACGCAGTCGAATGGCTTAGCCAAGAAGGCGCAGCCATTGGATCACGGAATGCCACTCGGTGAGGCGCGTTTATTTGGGGTCCAAAACTATTTATAGCGTTCAGTCGCTCGGTATTAGGCTCAATGAGCGCTAAAGGGCAACGTTACGGCGACTGAATCATATTTATTATGGTAACTCTGTGGGTAATCGCAGGCCTTCTCAAAATCGAAGGCGAGGTGGCGGCCATGGGCGGCCTTGATCGTGTTTGACAATGAAATAACTAGCTTCCCTTCGAGTCGAGAGCGTTGTTGGCGGACGACAGCCTATTATTGATCTTACCGAAAATCTCGCCGATGCTTGTACCTATCGCCGTCAGCACGAAAACCGCTACAGCGCCGATCAAAACCAACAACAGCGAATATTCAACAATATCCTGCCCTTGTTCATCTTTAATGAACTTTCCGATCATGATTTCCTCCGATTTGCCTAAGTTTTTTGTTTGAACTCAGGCCGCTTGGGCTGCGCGGACATAACCTGGGAGATGTAATGCGGTTGATCCGTTGAAGCAACAAGTGACCTAGGGTGAAGATGGTTGTAAATGACTTCCCACCCTCTATTGGTGATCCACTGATGATCTGACATACGATCGCGACAAAATACCAAGCGCCCCGCAGGCAAGAACATCGGGCCTTCACTGTCTTACCTTGAAGACGCCACCTCCCCTAACAGGCGCTTTCAACAGTATAGGATTTTGTGTTGTTTTGGGGGGGCAGAATTGTTGACGCTTATAAAGATCGCATGGCGCTACAAGATTACGTAGCGGCTTGATCAACAATAAAGGAGCAAGAATGCGCGCGCATTCTAGCCACAATCCCAGGATTGGGCAAGGGGAAATTAGCTCTGCGAGAAAATCCGTAAATTGTTTTTCCTCGCGCATTTTGCACGCCACATCAAGTGGCCTTCAGTTTTGATTTGTGACATTATCCAGCCCCGCATACCCCCGAATACAACCACGCGCATAGACCACCGGGCAAATGGATCACACGGGATCAATTCGCAGCTTCGCAGGCTCAAAGACATTGTCGTTCAAACATGCGTCCTTGCTTTTCGCGACCTGGGTTTTAGCCGGCGCGCTGCTGACTTTCGCTCGCATCATTCACCCGGCCTTTGGCATTCAGGGAGATTTGCCGATCCATTACCACGCCATACGGTCTTTCGAGCGCAGCGTCTCCGAAGGTGATTGGGCGCCTCGATGGGCCGGCTTAATGGAGGGGGGACGCGGCGACGCGCGATTCACTTTTTACCCGCCGCTCAGTTGTTGGTTGAGCGTGGCGCTGATGAAAGCGTTCGGAGTTGACGCGCTTACCTCGTTGAAGATCGTTTCTTTGCTCATCCTGATGATCGCGCAAATCAGCGCATACATTTTTGCGAGACAATTTTTCAGCCGCCGTTCGAGTCTGGTCGCGTCTCTGACCTGGGTTCTACTTCCTGCTTACCCGCTGATTGCGCTGCACCGCGCCTTTCTCGCCAATGCTCTGGCGCTCAGTCTCGTCCCTCTTGCGCTGCTCGGCGCTCATCTCTTGCTCGGCGAAGAGCGCTGCGCGCGCGGGTTCGCCGTCTTTGCGCTTAGTTTCAGCGCGCTCGTTCTCACCCACCCCATCACGACCTACCTTTCGGCGATCGCCGTCGGGTTGATGACGCTGATTTACCTTCCGGCATACGGCTGGCGCGCTGGCGCGCGTCTCGCCGGGGCAGGCTTCATCACACTCGCGCTCACAATCTTCTTTCTATGGCCGCAGCGGGCCGAGGTGAATTGGGTGCGGATGGAATTACAGACCGTTCAGCAGGATTACCACAACTACTTTCTGTTTGCGAAATCGCCCGACGACAGCCGGTACCGCAAAGGTTGGGCCGAGATCAATCAAGTCGCCAGCAGCATCACAATCACGCAGACTTTAATGGCCCTGTTGCTCGGATTGATGTGTTTAAAGATCCTGTCGCCGAAAAAGCCGTCAACCCAGATGACCGCCGTCGCACGGTTCGGAGTTGTGATGGCGGCGTTCGGCCTGATCATTTCGATGCCGATTTCAGAAGTGTTGTGGCGTTATACGCCGGGATTTAAATTCATCCAGTTTCCCTGGCGGTTTCAGCCTTTCGTCGCTCTGGGGTGCGGATTACTGGCGGCTACGGCCTGCGACCTATGGCCGACACTGAATCCCAAATCACGTGTGAGGATTTCGGCTTTCCTGACCTGGGTCGTGATCGCCGGCGCAATTTTCACGGTCATGCTTGTGCGTTTGGACGAGTCGAATATCACTCGCGCGCAGATTGATGACCTTCTCCGCGCTCCGAATGCAAAACCAGTCACGGTCGAAGAAAGCCGAAGGCTGCTGAGCGAAGAAGATTTGAAACATACTTCTTACGCCGCCAATGAATTTTACTATCGCCCGCACGGGACGGATTCCAATCTTTACCCGCCCGCATTGGAGCCCGGCGGTCTTTCAATCGTCGCAGGACGTGGCCGCGTCGTTTCACAGAAACTCAATATAGCTCGACGCGAATTCCTGGTTGAAAGCGAAGAGCCCGCGCGCGCGCGGATTGAGACCTATCATTACCCTCACTGGGTGGCGAGGCTCGACGGCCGCGAGATCAAGATCGACGTGGAGCAAGGTAGCGGGCTGATGTTGGTTGATCTCCCCATGGGCGCGCATCGGCTAACTCTCGATTATGAGGTCAGGCAAGCCTCGCAACGTATTGCGCGAGCGATTTCGTTGGCGGCCTGGGGCGCCTTCCTGCTCTGGATAATTACGCGAGCGATCAAACGTATAAGACAAAAATTGAGGTCCGAGTAGAGCCCGATGATGAAACCGGAATTGGAACATGCCAAATCACCCGCCGCTGATCTCGAAGAGCCGGATCCCGCTTACAGCTCTATTTGGCGAAGAGTCATTCCCTTCTGGTTGATTACGCGTGTAGGGCTCTCGCTATTCGGGTTGTTTTATTCAGCCAACCTTCCATATTCGACACTCGAAAAGCAGGTCGCGGTTTGGCCCCCCAGCGTTCCATTCGGCAATTGGCTGACAAGAGTTTTTCTTGAGCCGTGGAACCGTTGGGATGTCGAGCACTTTCTGAAAATCGCCGAGCGTGGATACCGAGCTGAAGACGGGACATCCTCTTTTCATCCACTTTATCCGTTCCTTGGGAAGCTGGCGGGATTGTTGGCGGGCGGTAATGAGTTGCTCGGCTTATTTATCGTCAGTAATGTTTGCGCGGTTCTTTTCCTGGTCAACCTGGAGCGGCTGGCGAGATTCGATCTGACGAAGCGCGCGGCTCAGCGCGTCCCTTTTTATTTCTTGATGATGCCCCCGGCGTTTATCTTGTTCGCGCCGTATACCGAGCCGCTCTTCCTGCTTTGCTCTACTCTCTGTTTGATAAGAGCCAGAGAAGGCCGCTGGTTTGCGGCGGGTCTGGCGGGTGGCCTGGCCGTTTTGACCCGGCAGCAGGGAATCTTCCTTTTGCTCCCGCTAGCCATTGAATTCTGGCAATGGGCGGGCGGAACTTTGCAGGGCGCCAGGAAACACTGGGTAAAAGCTCTGAATTTATTGCTGGTCCCTGCATCCATGCTGGCGTGGTTGATTTACCGCGCCGCCGCGCTGTCCGACGTTTCGTTTGATTTGCGACAGCCGCGGTCGCTGATTTACGGGTTGCTGATCAGCCAAAGCGCCACCCAGGTAGTTGCCGATCAGAGCTTCATCCCGCCGTGGCAGGCGTTATCAATCGCGATCCGGGCTTTCAACACAACCAATGCGATTGATCTGCCGGCCGGCTCTTTCTACGTCTTGGTTTTGATCCTGGGCGCCAAAAAGCTATGGAGGATGAGAATCTCCTACCTGCTTTTCGCTGTTGTGATAATCATCGTTAGCTTCTCTTACTCGACTGGAACTGAATGCTCATACATGGGACTGCCAAGACACTGCATGTTGGCCTTCCCTTTGGTTTTCCTGCTGGCTGATTGGGGAGCCAGGCGTCCTGTACATTTGATTATCAGCCTCCTCGGCGTCCTCTGGCTGATGTTTCTAACTATGCTTTATGCGTTTCACCGCCTCTGGCTGCCATAATGCCGCGCCTTCAGCGTCAGCCACGCCGCCGGCTCCCGCTCCTGCTTTGAATGGCGTGTTATACTGCTTGTCTTTATGAGTCACTTTGCAGGTATCTACATTCACATCCCGTTTTGTGCGACGCGCTGCCATTACTGCAATTTCGCAACCGGCGGCTACGAATCGGAACTGGCGCGGCGCTATACCGCCGCCGCGCGCGAGGAGATCGGGCTCGCAAACGCCTCAACCAACCCCGCGATGCGGCGAGTGGACACAATCTATTTCGGCGGCGGAACTCCGACGACATTAACCATCGAACAGATTTCAAGCCTGATAGAGGCCTGCCGCCGGACGTTCGAGGTTGCGCGCGATTCCGAGATTACGGCGGAGGCCAACCCCGGATCGGTTTCTCAGAATTATCTCGAAGAATTGCGCTCGGCGGGCGTCAACCGGCTGAGCTTCGGCGTGCAATCGTTTGACGACGGCGAATTGCGGATGATCGGTCGCACGCACTCAGCCGAAGAGGCGCGCGAGGCCGTGCGGACGGCGCGCGCCGCGGGCTTCGCAAACGTCAGCCTTGACCTGATCGCCGGGCTGCCGGAACAGAAGATGGAGACCTGGCGCCGCAATCTTGAAGAGGCTTTCGCGCTCGAGCCGGATCACCTCTCGGTCTATCTGCTCGAACTTTACCAAGACGCGCCATTGCTGCATCGGATCAATCGCGGTGAGTTGCGCGCGATCGACGAAGAGTTGACAGTCGCAATGTATTTCGCGCTGATGGATGAGGCCGAACGACAAGGCTTCGAGCATTACGAAATCTCCAACTGGGCGCGGCCCGGTTTCGAGTCACGTCACAACCTGAAATACTGGACGGGCGCGCCGTACTGGGCCTTCGGAGTTTCAGCCGCGGGATACGATGGCCAAACGCGGTGGTCGAACACGCGCAATATACATGAATATCTGTCGAAGATTGAAAGCGGCCAGTCGCCGGTAACGGAACAAATCGAGCTCGATGAAGACGACCGACAGAGCGAGAATCTATTTTTACGATTGCGGTTGAAAGGCGGCGTTGATTTGAGCGAGCATCGGCGGCGTTTCGGCGTGAACGCTCTGGAACGCTATCGAGACGAGATCGAGCGGTTGCGCGAAGCCGGATTGATCGAACTGGAAGAAAACAGATTGAAGATTTCGCGCGCGGGCACGGTGCTGGCAAACGAAGTGTTCGCCGCGTTTGTTTGAAGCCACGCTCGGGTAACGGCTCAGTCAGGATAGTGGGTAATGAACGCGCAAAATTTTTATCCAAGCCTCTAGCCCGAAACATGAGCTTGTGCTAAATTGACGGCCTTCATTTGGGCAGGTTTAGGGAAAACGGTCATAGAAAACCAGAAATTTTACTGGCGGTGTAGCTCAGTTGGTTAGAGCGAGGGATTCATAACCCCTAGGTCTCCGGTTCGAGTCCGGACACCGCCACTTTCATTTTCAGCTATTTACAGCGATCTCCCGCCCTTCGGACTATCGCTTGTGACCTTTGGGGTACGATTCGGGGTATAAAACAAATCCCGGTTCGTACCCTTCGTCATTTCTGCTCTCTTGTCAAAGATGCTCAGTCATTGCTTTGCCTCATCAACTGTAACGACCTGGGAATAGTTCTCTCGCCAGGTGTCAATCTCGCCCTTCCTGAATCGGAAAAGCGGCCTCTCTCGACCGGGCAAATCAATTCGCCGATGGGGAATCTGGCGCTTGTGGCACAGGTCATAGATCAAACTCTTTGACATTTTGAGGTAGGTGGCCACTTCTTCAGCCGTCCACTCAACCTCCATGCCCTCGGCTTCAAATTTGGCCAGAATCTCGGCCTCTCTGGTCTGATCGCCGCTTCGATTGTCGCCTTTGCTGGATGTCATTTTGCCCGCGCCCCTTTCTTCTTCGCGGTTTTGCTTTTGATCAAAGAGACAATCGCCTTGTCCTCAGCGTCGGCCACGTATTCGAGCAGATCCCCCGGCTTGCATTCGAGAGCCGCGCAAATGCGGCTCAGCACGGGTAGATTGATCGAGTTTTGAGTTTCAGCCTTGCTCAATTTCCAGAGCGTAACGTGCGGCACGCCAGAGTTTTGCGCGAGCCAATATACCGTCCGCCCTCTCGTCTCTAGCGCTTCGTTCAACGTAATTCGGATCATATTTTTGATCATAATAGCAGGATAGTACATAGAAAAATAGTTTGCGTCAAGCTGTTTACGCTTGACGCTACTAACTCCGGTTAGTATAATCCATTCGTCAGTTGCTGGCACAAAGCTTGGGGCCTCGGCATCTGCGGGGATGCCGGGGTATCTGGACGGTGGAAGAATAAAGGTTGCCTGCCCTCCTTCCGCCGTCCAGCTTTAGAAAGGCATGACCCAATGACACAAGGTGAGAAAGACATCGCAGCGGTACTGATCGCCGTCGCCACTGGCCGCGTGACCGTGGCTGATCTGAAAAGCCGGCTGGCGCGGATGATGGAACGGGTCAATGCTGTCGGCCCCAAGAACGTTCCCACGAAGACCCTGGCGCGAATGACGGCCATCGAATCGGCGCTTGAGCGCATTAACCGTGAGAAAGCCAAGTATCTGAATTGAGCTGACGAATGGTCCCTCACGCTCTCGGCGCACGAGAGAGCCATCCTCACCACCGGCGGACGGCGCGCGCGACCGCCACAGGACGAAAGGAATTTTCAATGTCACGAAAAAACGCAACCACACACATGAACGCAGAACTCCCGAGAGGAACCGAAATCCAGTTTATGGGGATCGCGGCAACGGCCGCAGCGTGTTGGACTGACAGCGCCGGCGGCATCCTTGACTGAGAGTGACGGCGAGCCGATTGTAAGTCAGCCGCGGGCTGATTCCTTACCCGCTCCGCCGCCGGCGCAAACTGAGCCGTCAACAACTGAAGAAACACCCGAATCATCCGGCCGTAGCGCGCCGGATTTTGGCCTTTGTGATGACAACGAACCTGGGGCCGACAACTTGCTAATATTTCCCGCGAAGCTCCCTGCTCGCGGCAGGCCGAAGAAAGATGGCGACGATGGATTGCGCGTTGACTACGTCAAAGCATCACGAAACACTTGGGCGTTTCGCATCCGGTGGAAAGAGCCAGACGGCCATGAGCCCGCGGCTTATGTGAGCAGAGTCAGCGACAAACTGTTCAACTCAATCACGAAAGGAAAAGTCAGATATGCGGCATTCAAGAAACAACTTATCGTTAGCTGGCTGTCGAGAGCCGTTCAGAAAGGTGACCGAACTGATGCAAGTGCCAATCGCTCTGTTTGAAGTTTTGTCCCTCGCGTCCGAGATTGATCACCCGAAGGCGAAGCAGATCGTCGGGCTGATGGACAGCGTGATCAACGTCACGCTGGACGATCCCGAGGCCCTGGTGAAGCTCACAAACCTGGCCGGAAACGGGTACGAAATCCGATTTTTCCGCACAGAAAACGCCGGATGAGCAAGCCCATTAATTACAACGGTTAGGTATTTTTCCGCACACGTGCGGAAAATTCGATTTTCGATTAAAGCGCACAGGCGCGTGAAGGGGGAAGAAATATGACTTCAAAGTACAAAGCGCGCGGGGAAGAAATAGATTTCTCGCCGGAAGAAGACGCGGCATTGGAAAGAGCCGAAGCCAAGTTGCTCGCCATGCGATCTCGCTTTGCTGGATGTCTGCTCGGCGGCGGAGTCGGCGATGCGCTCGGCGCGGCAGTCGAATTTATGAGCATAGATGAGATCCGCCGCCGCTATGGCGCCAAGGGGATCACCGACTATGACCAGGCTTATGGGAGACGCGGCGCGATCACCGACGACACCCAGATGACTTTGTTCACCGCCGAAGGCTTGCTGCGCGCCGCCACTCGCGCCAACCATCGCGGCGGCGTCAGTGATCCGGTGGGCGTCGTGCATCGCGCTTATCTGCGTTGGCTGCACACTCAGGGGCAGTCCGGCAATCTGACCGGGTTGAGCAAAGACGGAGACGATGGCTGGTTGATCAAAGTAAAGGGCCTGCACAGTCGGCGCGCGCCGGGAATGACCTGTGTGCGCGCCCTGGCGTCCACTCGTGAACTGGGCATACACGCGGTCAACGACAGCAAGGGATGCGGCGGCGTGATGCGCGTTGCGCCTGTGGCATTGTTCACCGAGTGGGCCGGTGATCCCTTCGAGCTGGCCCGTAACCTGGCGGCGCTCACGCACGGCCACCCGTCAGGCTATTACTCTGCGGGCTGCCTGGCCGCGCTGATTCGGCTGATCATCGAGGATCGAACATTACCCGAAGCGGTCGAATTGACCTTAGAGCGACTGGAACAACCCGATAATCCGGGACACAAAGAATGCGCCGACGCGATCCTCCAGGCGCTCAATCTATGGGTGGATGCCAGCGTTGAGCCGGCGCCTGAAACAATCGAGCGAATGGGCGGCGGTTGGGTCGGCGAAGAGGCTCTTGCCATTTCGATCTACTGCGCGCTGGCGGCTGGCGATGACTTCGCCAAAGGCGTGCTGCTGGCGGTCAATCACAGCGGCGACAGCGACAGTACGGGCGCGATCACGGGCAACATCTTGGGCGCAATGCTCGGCGTGGAAGCGATCCCGCAAAGGTGGCTCGATGAGTTGGAGATGCGCGCGGAGATTGAGATGTTGGCCCAGGATTTGGTTACCGGCTTTGAAGAGTCTGACGAATGGTGGAGGAAGTATCCGGGCTGGTGAAATCGGCTCTCTGAACTTGCCAAAAGGCGCGAAGAAGCCCGAAGCCCGCATTGTGGCCATCAAGGAAAGGGATCTGGAGTTTCCGTATCCTTGATCCTTGGTGGAATTGCCTTGCACAAAAGCGGGCGGTCTGCACAAAACTGCTTTTATTCTCAGTCTGCCACCCAAATAAGTGAGCCGGCCATCACCCTTGACCCACCGACTTTATTTCCAGTCGCGTCACGCAGTGTGATATATGCCGCATCGGGCTTCTCTGGCCGATGAATTCCAGCCCAGGCTTTCCAAATCACCTGAGCCATCTGAAGGCGAATTGCTTTTGGTTCGTAATGCCACCGTGTTGTTACTGTGATCTCCAAACCGTCCGGCGACAAATCGGAGAGCTTTGCATTGGCCATATACGCTTTTATGGCTGGAGCGGATAAAGTGGTATTGAACTCCTCCACATGGGGGTGGGCCGTTGCGAATTCTCCGCTTTGGCGCGCTTCCGTTGATGGCGCGGAAGGTGAGTCAATGGCCTTTTGTGGCGATGGCGGTGGCGTTGATGGTGGCGCTGAATCAATCTGCGCATTCCTCTTAGGCCCCTGAGCTTCCATCACAAGGATGGCAAAAATAAAAAGGCCGAAGAACACGAAGCACATAGCAACAATTGCAGACGTGGCGTTGTTATTCTTCTTCGGCGCCAGAGGAAGATCAGGAAGGGAAGAACCGCAGGAATAGCAGAATCCGGTTTGCGTTTCGTTCCTGGCGCCACAGCTTGGGCAGAAATTGGGTGTTGTCATTGACTGAGCATCTTTCTACGAGGCTTTGGATAGGATTTTACGACGGCAGAGGTGGGGACTGGCCGTTTTGTGTGATTCAACGCACGGGGGTGATGCCGGGAGGCCGGGATAATACTATCGAGAGATCTGAGTGTGAAGGAAAAAATCAGAAAGGGGAAAGTCCGCGCAAGACCACGATTGCCTCTCTACGGCCCAATCCCTTGGCCACTGACCGCAAACGAGATCAACGCCTCCGCTGCTGCGTTTGCTTAAATCTGGCCGGTTGACATCAGTGCTATCATCTATCCGGAGGAAGCAATATGGCAGCAAAGAAAACCGCAAAAAAATTGAGCAAAAAGGGCGCGAAGAAGCCCGCCAAGAAGCCCGCATCGCGCAAAGACCGATTCACCTGGACAGATAGCGATGTCAAATGGCTGAGCCCGCCGATCAAGAAGTAACTCATTTGATCACGTCTCCCAACTTGTCATAGAGCGGATGATTCGGCGTGTAAGCCTTCACGACCAACACCGTCCCGCCGCCTGAGTATTTCGTTTTTACGATCCGAAACTTGGTCTTCCGCGGCAATAACACCTCAGTCTCAGTCTTATAGGCCGAGAAATTGCCGATGAATCCACCTTGCGAGCCTTTAGGTAATGACGCAGATCCACGTTGATGTAATTTGAGTCTTCTGTGTACGAGCTAAGGGAAGCGCGTTCCGCCTGGCTCAGCCTGTTTTGCCATCCCGCGTAGACGCGCGCGCCCCAATCATTGGCCTTTTGAAAATCGTCTTGTGGCGCCGATTGATGACGCGGTTCAAGAGCAGCCTCTGCGCGGATCGCCGCCTTTGAAGCTTGGCGCAGTTCCTCAGTGTTCGACGCAGAGCCATTGCCGCCAGCTTGCTGCGCCAGCTTCTGCTCTTTCGCAATCGCAGCTTTGGCCGCACCTGCGGTGACGGTCCCTGACGCGGTCTTGCCTGACGCAGGCCGCCCGGATATTCCGCCAGCCGATGAAGCGCCTTTTGCCATTCCAATCCCCTTCCTCTATGGCAACTCCCTGAACTTTTGGCCTCTGCGCACAGTCCGCACGACCACCTTTTGCCCCCGCTCAGTCTGAGCGCCGTTCACCACGATCTCTTCGGCGCCCGATTGAGACATCCCAACAGTGACATCCAGAACGATCGTCTGAGGCAGTGGCGCGGCGGTGAATGGGACAATCCCGCCATTGGCAAACGCTGGTTGGGGCTGAACACCGGGCACGCCCGCCCGCGCGAAGACATCGGCCCCGGCGATGCGCGCGATTGTGGATTGTTGTTCGAGGGTCAAGACCATCTCGCGCGGCCTCAGCAGCGACACCACCGAATCACGGCCAAAATCAATGCCGGGCACGATCCCGCCAAAAGCGAACTCTGGGATGAGCCGAGCATTGACCAGCTTGCGTTTTCTCTGCGCCTCGATCTCGGGCGGGATTTCGGCCTCGAAGACCTTGCGCAGATCGCGCACCTGATTGGTCAATCGGCTCTCGCGCACGCTCTTCGTTTTGAGCTGACTGATTTGCTGAATGAAGGTGGCCAGGATCTGATTATCAAAGATGCCGCGGGCCTGAGATCCGTCAATCTGGTCGGTCGAAATACCGCGCTTCAATTCCTGGATGGCATTCAGAGCTTGCGTCAGCATGTCGCCGCTTGCGGCTTCGTCCTTGCGACGCTGAGATGCTCGACCAAGAAATATCGCTCCAACGAGCGCTGCCGCTCCAACGATGGCCGTAATGGGATTGCTGAACAGTGCGGCGATCGCGGGCGAGGCCAACGCGCCGCCAGCCCCAAAAATCGCGGGCGCGGCGGTCAGGCCAATACCGAGCAGCGCCCCGCCAGCCCCGCCGATAATTTTGCCGAGCGTG
>Ga0187894_10005524_pt1 | contig 12847 bp, 18 predicted proteins | sample GBC1701081metaG_FD_136650 | JGI IMG/M metagenome (GOLD analysis project Ga0187894, IMG submission 136650) | White microbial mat communities from a lava cave in the Kipuka Kanohina Cave System on the Island of Hawaii, USA - GBC170108-1 metaG ... | reverse complement strand
TCCGATGCCACTGCTTGTCGCTCAGCCAAAATAGGTTCCTGCTCATGATCCCAATCCCTCTTCCAAAAACGAATCAGGATTGTATTGTCAGCAAAGAAAATTAATGAGTTTTGACCCTAGTTCGCCACGACGCCGTGACGGCCACATGAATTGATCCGCCGAAGCTAAACGTGCGCTCCCTCAAGTATTCTATGCAAGTAGTTCTGCACCCTCAATGGCGTAGTATGCATGGCGAAAGTCACGAATGCTCACGACTTTGTGGCCCGACCATTCGATCAAGATGAATAGCCCGGCCTTTGCGAGAACCCATTCGCGCCGTCATATACGAGTATTGCTGGCCTCCGATCCACGAAACCGGCCATAAAACGCCAGTTCTGGGCTCTTGCGTAATTGCCAAAATATCTATCACTGACTTGCCTACGACCGCTCATCTTGGTTCGATTTACCAGCTCGAGGTGAACCTCATTCGCAAGCATGTCGCGGATAGCGTCGAAGTCGCGTGCGTTGAACCGGTCGACATATAGGCAAGCAGTAGTGATCGATCCGGTTCCGACAAGACGAGCGGAAGTTCGTTGTCAGGTTCATGTGCGAGTTCTTGCAATTTTGACCACCCTCGATGCAAGGCGGCTTTAATTGCCGGTATTGTGCTCTCCGTAATTTCGCCGATTTCCTCAAGAGAATAGCCAAGCACATCCATCAGAACTACGGCACTGCACTGCGAAATCGGAAGACGCATCAGCGTCCGTAGACTCTCGGCGGCAACCTGGCGGCGATCAGCGTCCGTGGTGGATTCAATCATCGTGTCCAGCTTCTCTTCAAGAGTTGTTTCACGACCCCGGCGTCGCAAAACGTCCAAGGCAACGTTGTGTGCGATGCGAAACAGCCATGCGTCCAAGTTGACAACCATTGTCGTCCGAGAAAATGCTTCAATCGCTCTCAAAAGCGCTTCTTGAAGCACATCTTCGCCATCGATGACTGAGCCGGTCATCCGTGCGCAGTAGCGATGCAGTTTCGGTCGCAGCTCCGAAAGTGTGGTCTCGAAGCGAGCACGAACCTCGGTTTCGGCGATGGACGATCCGTTCATGCCATTCTCTGCTTATTCCGGCGGCTGGTTGTACTCATCATGGAGTTGATACCATTCGCGCGGCTCTCCTTGAGGTCGGCCAGGTGGTGAATTCTCGGTGGTTTCCTGCCGACCGAATGGCGTCAGTTCGAGGAACGACCAGGATGGTCCAATTGCTTCAAGCGCTGGACCATTCAGAAAATAAGTTCGGTAAATCTTTCCATTCTCGCGCAGAAAAACATTGATCCCCGCCCACTCCTGAACTCCGAAGTCGAGTGAGAACTCCTCGCCGACAGGCGTATACCAGGGAAATACCCAGCCCATCCGCCTGCGATAGGCAGCGATGCACTCTTGCAATGCGGGGAAACGAATGCAAGCGACACGTCGCGGGCAGCGAGATGGGCTGGATGGGTGACGCTGTCGGCGAACATCGAACAGCCGCGGCACCCGCCCCTCGGCCAGTACGCAACTCCGGGCTCGTAGAAGAAGCGATACAGAATGAGTTGCTGGTAACGGGCGAACAGATCGATCAAACGGATCTCTCCGTCTGGCCCGCGGAAGCGGTAATCCTTTTCGACATATGAAATCGGCATTCGTCGGCGCGCGGCTCCGAGTTCCAAGCGGGCGGCTGTTGCAGCCTTCTCACGGTTTGCGAGTGTCTCCCACTGCTTCTGCCACTCTTGTGCCAGGCACGATCTGCGGCAGAGTCTGACAGTTCTGTGTCTTCGATGGTACGGCGGTCAAACTTTCCTCCTGAATTTCGGTGTGCCAGCGCGATCAAGCCTTGGCCCTGACTGTGACCGACGATTGTTTCCGGCCCGGTTGCCACAACCCTGCCAATGCTCCCAAAACCGACAGAGCTGCAGCAACAAGCATCGCCGACATGAATCCGTTGCTGAATGCTTCAGACGTGCACACGTTTCCTAAGCTGGAAAAGACGGCACCCAAAATGGCGATGCCGAATGCGCCTCCCAGAAACCGTACCATGTTGAATGTGCCTGAAGCCTTGCCAATCTCTGAGGGTGCGACCGCGCTGATGACGGCGTTCTGAGTGGCGGGCATCGCTATTGAAGCGCCGACCCCAGTCAAGACCAGAGGAACCACGAGGTTCATGTAAGGGGCATTGGAGGCGGCGACGAGGCCGATCCATGCCAAGCCACAGGCGTGCAGCAGCAAACCTATGACTACGAGCGGTCGCTCCCCGACCCGATTGATGACACTTCCGGCGAGCGGAGCGGTGACGAACAGCGTTGCCGTCCAGGGAAGTAGGTGCAGGCCCGCGCCAAGAGCCGCATCGTCGAGCGCGATCTGCAAGAACTGCGGCAGCAGGAACAATGTGCCGTAAACGGACGCATGAAGAAAGAAGCTCGCAGCAATCCCGGCAGAGAAGGCGCGGGCGAGGAGAAAACGCATCGGCATCATCGGCGCGCTGGCGAGCTGCTCGCGTGCGACAAAGGCGATGGCAAGCAGAAGACCGACCGCCAAGCCTGCGACGACCTCCAGGCTCAGCCAGCCCGCCTCGTTGCCGCGCATCAGCGCCCAGACCAACCCAAACGCGCCGCCCGTCGCCAAAACGAGACCCGGCGCGTCAAGGGCGGAGTCCGGTCCAAAGCCTTCGGGTACGCGGCGCAATATCATCGGAAGGGTGATGAGAACGATTGGAACGTTGATCCAAAATATCCACTGCCAAGCGATGCGTTCCGCGATCACGCCGCCAACGACAGGCCCTACGATCAGGGCAAGTTCCGTAACGCCGCTGAAGATACCCAACGCCCTCGCTCGTTCTTCCGGCGCAAAAGTCGAACTCGGCAAGGCCATCGCCAGCGGCATGACGAGCGCCGCACCTGCCCCTTGGACGGCGCGAGCTAAAATCAGCCAAGTAATGTTTCCCGCAAGCGCGCATGCGACGGAAGTGGCGGCGAACAACGCCAGGCCTACGGCGGACATTTGTTGGCGCCCGAAGCGGTCGCCAAGCGCGGCACCTGTTAGCAACAGCCCGGCAAAGCTCAGGTTATAGGCGTTAACTGTCCATTCCAGTGCTTCGAGCGAACTGTGAAGATCTAAACGGATGGTGTTCAGCGCAGTCGTTACCACCAAAGCATCGAGCGCAATCACGAACGATGCGATGGACGTAAGGGCTAGTACCCAAATTTTGTTTGCGTTGCCCTCAATCTTGACCAGTGTAGGACTACGCATACTCGAGCACCCGATAATTGCCGATGATGGCAGCGTCACCGGTCTGTGGTCGCTCCGAGCAGCGCGCTTCGATCCCGTGACGAAACACTTGGAACGCTTTCAGCGCGGACAGCGACTTATCGCCGCCATAGAGAAAACCGAGATGGAGGAATTCGTTGTTACCAAGCTTTAAGGCCAAGTAGCGAAACCCTTTTGGGGACCGAGCATGCAAAGTCTTGAACACCCCTTTGATCAGATCCTCGTTTTCTTCGGCCTTTGCTTCCTCGGTCTTGTAGAGCACCACAGTTTGCTTCATCTTGTTCTCCGTCGATTCAGCGGTTCCTTCACCGCGTCATGGAAACAAGACGAACAGGAGTGACAAAAGGATTCCTGAGTGGCGGATATTTTTAGCTCCCGGCATATATTGCGACTCCGAAAGAACCGCCACAAGGAGATTATGACGACGAAACGGCGGTCGGAATCCTGAGAGTGGCGAGCCCGACCTGATCCGGCGGGTAGTCGCAGCGGAAGCTCGTAGCCGGCCGCCTCACGGGTGAACGCGCGCGTGAACTGGCGGGAACTATGTTTTGCATATTATTGTATTGGGAGTTGGTTGTAGCATCTCGGCATGATTACCTGGCAGATCTCGGCGATCGGGTGACCATAGCCGCCCGCTTCAAAATGAACACCTTCTGCGCGTCCGTGAACTTTGATGCCTTCTCGTCCTCCACTTCTCCCAGGCAGGAAATCACTGCGGAAAACTCTACCTCCAAACGATCCAACTATTCGGGAGCAAAGCAGCCGGTCTAGAGCGCACTGTTTTTAGCTAGAATCGTTTTGGGATTCCCGAATCAGGTGGAATTTGATTCACCATGCTGGCTGGATTGGAGGCCAGCACGGATGGCTGGAGCCTATTCGCAGGATTTGCGGGATCGTGTGATCGACGCGGTTGAGAAGGACGGGTTGAGCCGGCGTGCGGCGGCACGCCGGTTCGGGGTGAGTGACTCTGCAGCGGTCAAATGGCTGCAACGCTATGAGGGCAGCGGCAGTCGTAAACCAGTTGGTACGGGCGGTCATCGACCATCCAAGCTCAAGCCGCATCGCGACTTCATCGTGGCAGCGCTGAAAGACAAGCCGGACCTGACGCTGGAGGCACTGGGCCGGCAGCTTTTGGCGCAGCGTAGTGTGAAGGCCGATACCTCGATGTTGAGCCGCTTTTTACGGCGCGAGAAGATCACACACAAAAAAAGACACTGGTGGCGCGCGAGCGGGACCGTGCGGACATAAGTCGCCGCCGTACGCAATGGCGCAGCCATCAAGGCCGGATCGATCCGGCGCGGCTTGTCTTCATCGACGAGACTTGGGCCAAAACCAACATGACACGCACTCATGGTTGGGCGCCGCGTGGTGAGCGGCTGGTGGCCAAAATCCCGCATGGACATTGGAACACAACCACCTTCTTGGCAGCCCTGCGCCACGATCGCATCGATGCTCCCTGCCTGTTCGACGGACCAATCAACGGCGAACTGTTCCTCGCCTATGTGGAGCAGGTTCTCCTACCCACCCTCAAGTCTGGGGACATTGTCATCCTCGACAATCTTGGCAGTCACAAGGGCAAAGCCATCCGCCAAGTCATCCGCGCCGTCGGGGCAAAGCTGATCTTCCTGCCCAAATACTCGCCTGACCTGAACCCGATCGAGCAGGCCTTTGCCAAGGTTAAGACGCTGCTGCGCAAAGCGCAGGCGCGAACCTTCGAGGCCATCTCCACAGCGATCGCCAGATCCCTGGACCGCTTCACACCGCAGGAATGCGCAAACTACTTCGAAAACGCCGGATATGCGTCAATCTAAATGCAGAACGCTCTAAGGCCTCAATAATTGTCCCTCCAATCCACAATTGGCGCTCATTCTGAACCCAGGAAATTGCCTTCGCCCCCAACGCGACCGATTCCGGATGACGTTCGCATCCAAGCTTCCCTAAACGATGGTCAAAGTTTTCGGGTAGGGTGTCAGATACTCAAAGCCACTAGCTGTTACTACAATCGAATCCCCGACCCTTGCTCCAAATTGCCCGGTTACTGTCAAGCCACCATCGACGGCGAAAGTCATCCCGGGCTTGAGCACCTCTTGTCACCGGCCTTGAGCTCGGGCATTTCCAAGATTGAGGCGCCTGTTCCGCGGCCGGTTCGATAGGTGGGTGGAAATCCGGCCTGCCGATAAACCTCATTCGCGCCGGTGTGGACATCTTCGGCCACGACACCTGGTCGAATGGCGTTAAGTGCCGCCATCTGGGCGTTGATCGTGACTTCATAAAGCCGGGCTTGTTCGTCTGTGACCGATCCGACAAAAAATTCTCGATCGAATCCGAGCCAATAGCCGCGGAATACGGTAATCCCGCAAAAACACAGATAGACTGGATCGCCGTCCTCAATCGGTCGAACCGTTGGCCGGCGATGAACCATGCACGTGTGCGAGCCCGACTGCATGATTTGGAGATTGTGGATCATTGGCGAGTCGAATTCCCGATTGGCCGTTCCTGCCAACAATTCAGCGGCCTTCCGAGTCCCAGCCGAGACAGCTGCAAGCGAAACTTCGTATTCCGGAACACCTTTTCGGATTGTCTTCCGCCCGGCTTCGACCATCGCGACCGCGACTTGGCCAGCCTGGCGCATGATCGCAACCTCCTCCGCCGTTTTGATGATCCGCATCGATCCGATCGTCGCGGCGATGTCCTCGAGCTGAATGGCTGAGCAATTATCGATAAGGAAGCCAATACAATTCCCGGGGTTCGCGCCCTGTCGAGCCCAATTCGCTTTGGGTTGGCCCGGTCAGCAATATCGGTCAGTTGCTTTTTCCACTCGCCATCCTGCCCATTGATCCAGTGCCTGACAGCCGAGAAAGGGCTGAGGTTGCGGCACATTTCAAGTTCCATCGAAGGGGTGATTATTTCCGGTTCATCGTTTGCCGGGACCCAGATGATATTGGGGCGACCGCATGAAACCAGGCTCGCATAACCCCAGTACCCCGATAGCCAGTAAATCGAATCGGGGTCAGTGATCAGGGCGCCGTCGAGGTTGGCCTGACGCAGCCGATCCTGAAAGCTCTCGACCCGTTCTTCGAATACTGATGCCATAACAACTCCATTGTGAGATGCGGTGAGTGAACATTGGGCTGGCGGTTCAGCCGATCCCGCGCAGCCTTTCGCCGCGCCGGCGGAGGATTTCGACCGCGATCATCAGGATGATCGAAAAGGCGATGAGTAGGCTCGCTGCAGCTATGATGGTTGGGCTAAGGTTGTCGCGCACTCCACTCCACATTCGGCGCGGAATGGTGTGTTGATCGACCCCGGCAAGGAAAAGGACTGCGACCACCCACGAAGTCGCAAGGGCAAAGAGGGCGCCCGAAACGACCCCAGGAAGGATAAGCGGGAGTGTTATTTTTCGGAAAACCCGAACGGGGCGAGCCCCAAGAACCGCGCCTGCCCGGACGAGGTTGCGGTCGAAACCGGCCAAGGTCGCCGAAACTGTGATAAAGACAAACGGCATGCCAAGTGCCGTATGTGCCAAAATCAGGCCGGGATAGGTACCGACCAAGCCGATTTGCGAATAGAAATAGTACATTCCGATGGCAGCGATGATGATCGGTACGATGATCGGTGAAATCATCAAGCCGACTAGGAGCGAAGCCATTGGCAGCCTGGCGGTCGACATTCCGAGGGCGGCGGCTGTTCCGAGAGCTGTCGCCAGTACGGTCGAGGCAATTCCAATGATTAGGCTGTTGATCAGCGACCTTTGCCAAAGGATTGCCTGAGGCCCGTCGCCGAAGATTTCGGCATACCAGCGAAGCGAATATTGGGTAATTGGGTAGGTGAAGAATGGATCGGCGTTGAAGGAAAGCGGGACCATGACAAGGATAGGGGCGACAAGAAAAACAAAAACCAAGGAACAGACTGCCACGAGTAATCCCCGCCACAGCCACCGCCCTTTTTCAAAGCCGAGGATCATCACTGACCAACCCTCATTCGATTGATCCCGATCAGGCGTTGAAAAACCACCAGCAGCCCGACGACGCAGGTCAACAGAACGATGCTCAACGCGCCCGCCATTCCCCAGGGTGGTGTTGGCATTAAAGGCGATGAAGTAGCTTAGCATTTGGTCTTCCGGGCCGCCAACCAATGGGGGTGATGTAGTACCCAAGCGACATTATGAAAACGAGCATCAGCTCAGCACCGATCCCAGGCATTACTTGCGGCAAGTGGACTTTGGCGAATGCGCGTATTGGTCGCGCGCCGAGCGAATAGGCTGCCCGAATATAGGTTGGCGGAATGGTATTCATAACGCTGAAGATTGGCAGCACCATAAACGGCAAGAGGATGTGGGTCATGGCAACGTAAACGCCAATACGATTCCTGATCAGCTGGATCGGCTCGGTCCACAATCCAGCCCACATCCCGAGTTGGTTGATGATGCCTTCGTTCTGAAGCAAGACCAGCCACGCCGTCGTTCGCACCAGGAGCGAAGTCCAAAACGGCAGGAGTAAGAGCAACATCAAAAGGTTGCTGTATTTGGTTGGGACTGACGCAAGAAGGTAGGCAAGCGGGTAGCCGAAGGCCAAGCAAAGGCAAGTCACGACCGCGCTGATCCAAAGGGTTCGGCCGATCAAAGTTCGATAGATCCGATTGTCCGGTGGCGATTCGACGATGCCACCACTGTTATCCTGGCGAAGATCGAGGGCCGCGAGCAAATAGGTCGGCGTTATCGGCGATGCGGCATGCTTGATCGCGGCCCAATAGGCTTGACCAGCCCACCGTTGGTCAATTTCAATGAGCTTGGCCATTAGGTTTGGATCGTCCGGCTCGGGCACCACTCTAGCGGTTGCCAATAGCATGCTGCGATAACCCGGTATTTCGAAGTTGAGGCGTTTGGCGACTTGGGTGATAGTGCGCTGGTCTTGTGCCTGGCGGATCTCACCGACAAATATTCGAGCCAAGGTTTCTGTTGGCGGTCCTTGGCCGCTCCATTGCTGAAAGGCTTGGGCCGTCGGCGGCATCAACGTTGAAACCTCAGGATCCTAAACGCTTCGAAGCAACAGGAGTCCAATCGGAAAAATGAATGTCACAAGGATAAAGAGGAGGTAGAGAGCGACCAAGAGTCTTGATTGAACTGCGGCACGCCGCTGGGTTTGGCGATGCAGCGACTTCAGATTGAGCTGGGTTAGGGTTTGTTCCATGAACTTGGAGAAGGGCACGGGCGGGAGTCCCGTGCCCTTCGCCCCCTCGACCTACTTAGAGATCCAGACGTTGAAGCGTTCGGTCAGCGCCTCCTGATTATCGGCCCAAAACTGGGTATCGCTTTTAAACCAGTTTGTCGTGTTTTCCGGGGCGGTAGGCAAATTCGGCAGGATCTCGGGCTTGACGAACTTCGTCGCGTCCTTCCGGAGTGGCAGGTCACCGCCGACCCCTTGACTCTCAATTGGAATACGCGGGAATTCCTGGGAAGGACGGTCTCCCATTTTTGAAGCGTCTAGTCGATTGCGACAAGCGCAGGTCTCACTCTAGTTGTCAAAATGGTAATCGAATGGTCACAATCTTGGAGCGATCCAATCCGAATTAAGTCAGGATTCTCTTGCGTAGATGAGAGTAACGGCATTTGAATTGTGAAAGGGGAAATCCGTGGCAAAATCCAGAGCAAGCTACTCAACTATTCAGATTGTTCTACACTGGCTTGTCGCGGCGCTTGTGCTCTTTCAGCTGTTCTTCGGCGAAAGCATGCAGGCAGTTGTGGATGCGAAGGACGGTGGTGGTGAGATATCAGCTACGGACCAGATTTTGGGTTCAGCCCACTACTGGATCGGCCTGATCATACTGGTTCTGGTTTCATTGCGACTAGCTGCTCGACGCATTTTTGGAGCACCAGTGCCGCCGCGGTCTGGCCATGAGTGGACGCAAATGGCAGCACGTATTTCGCATTGGCTTTTCTATGCGCTGCTGGTCTTAACGCCAATTGCCGGATTACTTGCTTTCCATGTCGGCGATCCGTGGGGAGATATTCACAAGTTTAACAAGCCAGCCTTCATCTTCTTGATCGTGATCCATGGCCTAGCTGCCCTATACCATCAGTTCTGGCTGAAGGATGGGACTTTGAGGCGGATGATTTTGCCCATGCATTAGCATCAGAACGATGCGTCGAATGCTTGAAACCAACTCGTGAGACGAGCTCGGCGCCCAAGGCAGCAACGCTGTGTAAGCAGGTGTATGGTGAGATTCGGCAGGCCCGGACGGAGGCTCCGGACCTTGTGGCCCCCGCCGGGAAGCGACTACGCGTTCTTTGTGAACCGGCAGCGGCGAAATCGCATCAGGGATATTCTAACCGGCATTTGCTGCATCGATAGGTATCGGAATGCAGCCCGGCCTGAAGTGGGACGGCTTCGCCGTCGACAGTCCAACAGGAAGGGCAGTTCGGTTGCGCGTCCTGATATGGGCGGTAGCCGGCAAAACGAGTCAGGGCCTGACCGCAGTTGTCTGCCATGGCGCTTAGCTCTTCCAGTTGAACCGCCTCGGCATCCCTTAGGTTTCGGCGGCCTTCTAGCCGCCCAATTTCAGCTGCCAGCTCGACGCGGCGAACGGTTTGACTGCTGGCGAGCTTTCCAGCCTCCCTGAGCAGACGATGACGTATGTTCATGCTTGTGTCGTCTCACAGGCCCGCCGCCTCGCCTTGAGGACAGCGGGCCCGCCTTGCTGACCGGTTACCGGGGGCAGACTTTCGGACAGCGAAGGTCGATTTTAGAGAACATCCCCATGCCTTACCCATCGGCGATAGTGCAGCGTGCGCGTCATTCCCAGGCGCGCCTGTGCGACCAGCTTTTCAAGGCATCCATTATTTCGTCGAATGTCGCGGCCTTGCCTAAGGGCGACCGACGCAAGCCGGGCCTGGCTTCCACCGCACAGGCGTCCGATTCTCGTTGATAGAGAGAGCGGGGTCGGCTACCACCTCTAGATCGGCGCGACGATCGCCGCCATCCACATGGCCATGGACGTATACGCCCCCGGTCCCCGTCGTCAGCCACAAGGCTTCCAGGACCATCAGATAGCTCGCCAGGCCGACCGAAAAAGCTGGAAAGACGAAATGGAACGACACCGTAAACGCGAATTGCGCGCGAGCGAGAATTACGGGATCAAAATAGCTGGTCATTTCACCGTCCTGATCGAACTGGCGCATGACGTTGCGTTAGACGCGGGTTGGGCGCGATCAGATCCAGGAAGGCGCGCTGGGCACGCGTCATGGAGAATTCCTTGTGGCGCAAGGCAAAGAAGCGCCGTTTGGGCAAATCGAGCTTCACCTGTACGAGGCTTCCTGCCTTCAGTGCGTTGCTGACCACCAGGCCGGAAACGACCGTTACGCCAGCGCCGGCCTCGACGGCGGAGCGGACGGCTTCATTGGAGGGCAGTTCGAGAGATATCGCGAGGTCTCGCGGTGCGAGGCCGAATTGTGACAAGGCGGTTTCAAAGATGGCTCGCGTGCCGGAGCCATGCTCGCGTAGGACCCAGGGGCCGACCCCAGGCTCGGCCGGTTGTCGCTGGGGATGACGGGCCCACGTGTGATCCGGCGGCACGACGAGAACCAGTTCATCCTCTGCGAACGGCGTGACCGAGAGAGACGGGTCGTCGACCTCGCCCTCGACGAGCCCTATATCGGCCAAGCCTTCATTGATCCGCCGAGCGACGCCGTCGGTATTGTCGATGGTGAGAGTGATGGACACGCCAGGAAACTGCGACCGAAAGCGCTTGATGAACGGCGGAAGCCAGTAATTCGCAATGGTTTGACTGGCGGCGATCGCGAGCGAGCCTCGGGTCAGATCGGCAAGATCCGTCAGGACCTTCTCGGCAGCGTGGACACGGGCGAGCACCGCCTTCGCTTCGCCGAGAAACAGTCGCCCGGCCTCGGTCAGAACGATGCGGCGTCCAACGCGATCGAAGAGCTTGGTTGCATAACGAGCCTCGAGCGCAGCGATCGCCGCGCTCGTAGCCGATTGCGTGAGGTTGAGATCGCGCGCGCCCTGCGTGACGTGCTCCCGCTCGGCGACAGCAACGAAGATCCGCAGTTGTTCGAGGGTCATCGGAAGGTTCTCAACTCGTCATCTTCACAAGCATCAAGCTGAAGCTCGCGATGAACAGGAAGGACGCAAGACCAAGCAGGAAGGGCCGAACGCCTTTTGCACGCAGCTTGCGAAGGTCCGTCTCCAAGCCCATGGCGGCGAGCGCCATCGAGAGCAGAAAGGTCGTCGCCGTCACAATAATTGTCTTTGCGTCTGCGGGAACGGTCACGACGCTGTTGATACCAACGAGCACGATGAAGCCGAGAACGAACCAGGGCATTGGCGGCTTGGTGCGCACGTGGCCATGGCCATGCTGTTCTGCCCTACGCGCCGCCAATAAACCCAAGGCGATAACCACCGGCGCCAGCATCATGACGCGCGACAATTTGGCGATCGTGCCGAAATCACCAGCCTGCTTGCCGTCCTGGAACGCCGCGGCGACGACTTGCGCGATCTCGTGGATCGACGCGCCCGCCCACAGACCGTAGCCGTGTGGGTTGAGATGGAGCAGCGCCGGCAACAGCGGATAGACAAACATCGCGATCGAACCAAAAACCGTGACGCAGGCGACGGCGTAGGCAACGTCCTCGTCATGAGCCTGAGTGACCGTATTGGTGGCAATGACCGCCGACGCGCCGCAGATCGACGTGCCGGCCGCGATCAGCTGCGCGAGCTTGCGCTCCACCCCGATTAGCCGGCCAAGCCACGTCGTGAAGACAAAGGTTGCAATCAGAGTCAGCCCAATGACAGCGATGCCGGTCGCGCCGACTTCCGCCACCTGCGTTGCGGTCAACTGGAGCCCGAGCAGGATGATGGCGAGACGCAGGATCTTGCGCAGCGAGAAGGTCACTCCGCTTTTCGCGCGCACCGGCGTGCCGACGACATTGTGAAAGACGATCCCGATCAGGATCGCCAGGATCATCGGGCTGAAAGCGGCAACGCCTGGCACCTGCCGAAGAGCGAACGCGGCTCCGGCGACCGCGGCGGTCAAGAAAAGCCCCGGCCAGACCGAGGCTGCGCGCGGCGGCTTACCTTCGATCCTGTGAGGATGAAGGCGGCCCGGTGGCAGCAGTTCCGGTTGGTCTTCATATTGCTGTCGAGCGAGTGCGGTCATTGTGTTGTCCCCTAATGGCCCGGGAACAATCACACGAGTGGATCAATCGATCCAACGCATTGTTTTTGTCGTTTTGTTCGCCTGTGTCGAACGATTGGCCATCACCCGTCTCGCCGCGGAACCGAGACCCCACCATCGAGGGTCTTATAAACCGCCTCGGCGATCGGGAACAAACGGTCGCGATCCGAAGCTGCTGAAACCGCAAATCCGTAGCCCTGGTCGAGCCAGGCGAAGGTGGAAACGTCGCCCTCCTTCCAGAACCGGAAAGCGGTCTCCCCGGTCGCCCCGGCGCGCACATAAACGGTCAGACGCGTGCCGTTGTCATCGTCATACATCAGCATCGCCGCAGCTTCGCTCGCCGCCGGGAGGACCCGGCCGCCCATCAGACGAAAGCCGAACCTT
>Ga0187894_10005523_pt1 | contig 12850 bp, 7 predicted proteins | sample GBC1701081metaG_FD_136650 | JGI IMG/M metagenome (GOLD analysis project Ga0187894, IMG submission 136650) | White microbial mat communities from a lava cave in the Kipuka Kanohina Cave System on the Island of Hawaii, USA - GBC170108-1 metaG ... | reverse complement strand
TTCGTTCCCGACTCGCGAACTCTGGTCACCGCAGCAGTGATCGAACCGGCGAAGTCGATATGGTTGTCCTTTATTAAAACCATGTCGAAAAGGCTGGTGCGATGGTTTTGTCCGCCGCCGATTCGCACGGCGAGTTTGTCCGTCAGACGCAGACCGGGCGCGGTTTTTCGCGTGTCGAGAATGACGGCGCGCGTACTTGAGACTGCCTCAACAAACTGGCGGGTCAGTGTGGCAATGCCTGACATGCGGCCGAGGAAATTCAGTGCGGTGCGTTCGCCGGTGAGTAGCGCGCGGGCTGGACCAACAACTTCGGCGACTATGGTTGTCGCGTCGATTTTCGCTCCATCCGTGACTTGCGGCGTGAAGGTGACGCGTTCGTCGAGTTCGCGCCAGACGGCCTCAGCGACCGTTAGACCAGCAATTACTCCGTTTTGTTTCGCGATAATTCGGCCATGAAGCGACGCACTGGCGGGAACGATACTGTCGGTGGTTACGTCGCCGGCGCCGAGGTCTTCATCGAGTGCGCGTCGAATACATTGAGAGACATCGACGGGCAACACGGCTTCGTTTTGGAGGTTCTTGACCAAAGCTTATTCTAAGCGCTTATCGGATGGTGATCAAAAGATCGCGGTCGTCCTGCGCCTCGTTGCCGTTGTAATCCCTGGCGATGATTCTGAGCACGTAATCGCCGGGCGACAGTTTCGACGTGTCCCATGTATCCCTGTTCGCCCGACCATCCCGCACCCAGTTGGTGACTTCATAAAGGAACCTCGTCGTCTCACTGCCGTAGACGGTGATGCCACTCTGATCCGCGTATGCGATCTTTGTACTCTCGCGATCCGGCGGCAATCGATCAAAGATCTGTGTAATTCGCGGCTCGAAATCCTTCACGGGAGTACCATCCGCGTTAAGAACCTGGTAGCCGAGCAGATACAAACCAAGCCGCCGGCGGTTCACGTTCAGGTTCGTGCGATCAAACGCGTCCACGACGATGCGGATGTTTCCGGTGACCAACAAGCGATTATTGCGCTTCTCTGTAAGCTGTTTGCCTGATTGATCGAAGAGTTGAATGCCGTTCTTTTCGATCGTTGGTGCGATGTCGTCTTTGAAACCGATGGGCGTCAAGGATAACGGATTTATCTCGCCACCTGGTGGACCAACATTCAGGTGCACGTGATACATGCGGTTGACTGTGCCGACGGCGTCGCCGGGCCGAAAGCGTGTGCCGCGTTTGATTCTCACGCGTGCGAGTTTTCCGTCGGCGCCGTTTACGGGCACGAAGCGCGGATCGTCGAACATCTTCGCATCTTTGTCGCGTCCGACGTGCATGTGAATGTAGGAGATAATGCCGGCGCGCATTCCTTCGTTGAGCGAATCAAACCCCCAGTTTGGCCGCGGGCTCGTGACTTTTTCCGAACGAATCGCACGGACAATTGATCCATAAGCACCGAACACGTCGAGTCCGCTATGGAGATGATGGCGGCTGTCGGTTGAATCGAAACTCCCCCGCACCTCGCCGAGCGTGGCAACGACTTCGTGTGGACGATCCTGGGGGTCGATGGGCCAGACGAGCGATTGTTGGTTGAGGGTTTCGTTCGTGAGGCGTGGGAGTGATTCGAGTTGTGTCGTCGCGGCGGCTACGGTGGTTTGATCCGGGGCGCTGGTTTGGTCCAGTTTGCGGACCAGATAGTTTGCGCCGTCAGTGACGTAAAGTTCGCCGCTGCGCTGCACGATGGCAATTCCGGCGGGCTGATTGAAGCGTTCACTGTCTGAGCTATTGGCGAAGCCTGCACCACGACCGGCGATGACGTGTGCGGTGCCGTCGGGTGCGACTTGAATCACGCGCGAGCGATCGAGCTCAGTGACGTAGAGAAAGTTGTCGTGCGTTAGCGCGAGCCCGACCGGGCTGGAAAGTTCTTCGCCGTTGATGTTTACCGGAAGTGTGCTGACGTTTCCATTCGGTGCTATCTTGCGGAGCCGATCGTTGCCGGTGTCCGCGACGATCACCGATCCATCCGTGGTCACAATGACGCCGCACGGTGTATCGAACAGACCGTTATTGCGATCGCCGTCTGCGTAGCCGGGAGTGCCCGCACCTGCAACGGTGCTCACCTGACCGTCAGGCGAGATCATTCGAAGGCGATCGTTGTAAGTGTCGGCAACAAAGACGTTACCGTTCGCACCGACTGCCACGCCGATTGGCCCGTTGAAACGCGCTTGCGCGGCCGGACCATCGACGTAGCCGGCAGCTCCGTCGCCGGCGATGGTCGACACTTCTCCCTGTGGCGTGACTTTGCGAATGCGATTGTTGCCGGTGTCGGCGACGTAAAGATTGCCGCTCGAATCGATCGCCAGACCAGACGGCGTATTGAAAGAGGCAGCGGCGCCGGCTCCGTCAGCGAACCCTTCGCTGTCGCCGGCAAAGGTCGTGACGATCCCCTCATTCGTAATCTTCCGAATGCGATTACTCTCGCCTGCGTCTGCGACGTAGATCGTTCCATCGTCGGCGATCGCGATTCCGAACGGATCAGAAAACCCGGCTTGTGTTGGTTGCTGGCTGTCGCGAAATAACGGAGAACCGTCCCCGGCGAACGTCGTGATGTGTGCCCGCCAGCCAACGGAGGTGGGCGCCGGTTTCCGAGCTTTGCGAACCAGGAAAAACGTGATCGCAGCACCGGCGAGCAGCAGTAGTGTTAGCAGAACGATCGCTTTACGCATCAACGCGACTGGTTCAGATAGACTTCCGGCTGGGCGAGCATCTTTTCCATGCGCGTCACATAACGTCCGACATGCAATCCGTCGACAAGCGCGTGATGCACTTCGACTGAGAACGGCATCAGCATGCGATCGTGTTCCGGCGTGAACTTGCCGAAGGAGATTTTCGGCACGGAATCCTCACGGCGCCAGTTGCGTGCGTGGGAGAAGCTGGTGAACGAGATCCACGGCAGCGTAGTGCAATGAATGCGTGCATCGTCATCATGGCGCGGGCTGAAGGTGCCGTCTTTCTTCATTTCTTCGATCGCTCGCTGCGCTGGTCCAATAAACTCTGCAAACGTTTCGGCGTAGTCGAAGTAGACCAACGTAAAAGTTTCGTTTGGCAGCATCAGTGTGGTGCCGCCATTGATGACGTCATGCACCAGCACCTGGCCATTACGTAGCCGGTAGCGAAACTGTTCGATCTCGTTGGCGGCTTTCAAAGCAAAATAGTGATAAGTCAGAGCAACACTAACTCCGGGATGATTGCGCAGTTCTTTTAGCAGGTTCGTAACGTCGAGACGTGTACAGATGTTGAAGTATGGTTTATCGAAGTTGCGATAGAACTCGAAGAGTTCACGTCGAGGCCAGGTAGCAAGATCAAGGTAAGTCGGCATGTAGTGAATTGTAACTCATTGAGATCGATTGCCTCTCATCGTAGCGTGGCATTTTTGACGAATAACTACTTATTGACAGAGTAAACAAAAGGGTGTACACGTTCACGTAGTTTTCAATTCAATAGAAGTCACTTACTCCCGGCTGTTCTACGATGATCTATTACATCCCTCATCTCCCTGTCAGCCGAAGTGACGCACCCAGAAAAAGTTTGGCGGTGACGGCTTGTTAGACGTCAACCAGCGATCTACTAGCCCAGACGGTAAGAGTTTTCGAACGAGGTTAGTAGTACGGAGATTTATCGGAGCGTTTGCTTTTCTGGATGGAGGAGTTGATGTCGACAGCCCTCACACAAGCTGCTTCATTTAGAAATCAAATACTCGCCGGGCTATCTCGTGAGCAGTATCAGAATCTTTTTTCGAATCTCAGGCCCATCATTTTGGATGCTCATCAGGTTCTCTACCACATTGGGGACCATCTCCGCTGTGTTTACTTTCTGAACTATGGCCTGGCTTCTTTAATGTCTACTACGGTGGACGGCGACAGTATTGAAGTGGGTAATGTAGGCACTGAAGGAATCGTCGGTATTCCTATCCTCCTGAGACAGCCAAAGACACCTCATCAGATCGTGGTCCAAATACCAGGCGAGGCTCTGGTTGTAAGCGCCGATATTCTGAAGCGGGAGTTTGAAAAGGAGGGCGTGTTAAGAGATCGACTGCTTTCTTATACTTACGCGCTGAATACATACATTTCACAATTAGGGGTTTGCAGTCATTTTCACACTGTAGATAAACGCCTTTGTCGTTGGTTGCTAACTAGCAGTCTCCAGGTTCAATCACGGAGCTTTCACTTAACGCATGAATCTCTCTCGCAAGTGTTGGGCTCCGGTCGAACCGGGGTCACAATGGCGGCGACTAAACTGCAAAGAGCTGGGCTAATCCAGTATCGCCGCGGTGAGATTACTATCGTCGATCGCGCCGGCCTGGAGGCGATCAGTTGCGACTGCTATCAAATTGCCAAAGAGGTTCTGGAACACTCTCTGAATCCGTAATCGTGGCCCAAGCTAGTCTCAAGCCCCTTATGTCACTCACTGACAGTCATTCACTGACAGACGCTCTCTTTTTCCTTTGCTATAAACAGCGAGCATAGGTAAGTGCACTTATCCTGGCGTGCCTCATATCTTGAGGTTCCACCTCAAAAAACTGGAGGCATTGAGTTATTCGCAACCAGCGCCTTTGCTCTGTGCGTGTCCAACATCAGTTGGCCGTTCAATGCAAATTGCTCTGACCAACCTCGCTCAAAAACACTAGACAGCCATCTGTTTCAACCCGCGAAACACTCGCGAAAGGAGAGAGAACCATGCAAAGAATTCTGAATCTCCAGAAACTCGAAGCGATTCAGTCGAGTCCGGGACCAGTGGCAACAAAAAGCTGCACCAGCAGTTGGTCAAGTTGCTGTTGACGCTTGCCGGATCTCAGCTACTCGATATTAACGATCTTCAAACTCAATTCGAGGGAGCAAGTCTTAAGAGGCAGACTGTCCAGACCTGTTCCCTCGAAACTTTTCTTATTCTTGTGAGTGTAGCTCGTTTCGGGATCTACCATGTTTCTAAGAGACGCTCGTCACATAGACAAGTTCATGTACACGCTCAGTAGTGAACTGTTCTACGAACCTTTCGAGTCACACTATGAACCCGCGCAAGACTACATAGCGCTCGTTAGCGATCTCTTGCGAGACTCGAACAGTGATTGGGTATCAACCCGTGATGGTTTTTGGTTTCACGTCCATCCTCAGAAGGTCGCGTTGCCCATGCAGGGGTGGAAAGTACATGTATCGGCAACACTCTCAAATGGCGCATCCATATTAAAGACTGCTGCCAGGATAGCACTCGCGAACGACGTACCTTTCAAGTTCGCCCTCGACAGAAACATTTTGTCGCTAATCAGTTCCAAGAAGTGGAATCGGGGCAGCTCGGGAAAATTCATAACGATGTATCCGTCGGATCTCGACGCCTTCAAGGTTCTTCTGGACCATCTCTATGAGGAATTACGCGACGAAGAAGGTCCTTACATCCTTTCCGATAAGCGCTACAAAGATTGTAAGACCTTGTACTATCGCTATGGCGGGATTAAGCGGACGAGCCGTATCGATATGATGGGAACGGAGATTCCTGTTCTCATCTCACCGGACGGAGAAGCAGTACCCGACACACGAAATGCCTATTTCGATCCTCCTTCCTGGGCGGCCGATCCCTTCCCTACTGAGGAGGCCGAACAAGAACTCACACTTAATGCCGGCAGGTATGTCGTCAAGAAAGCACTGGCTTTTTCCAACTCCGGCGGAGTCTACGTGGCTGACGACCTCAGCACGGGCGCGGAGGTTGTCATCAAGGAGGCCCGGGCGCATACGCTCATGGATGGCCGCGGAAATGATGCCATCAAACTGCTCAAGAAAGAGCAAGAGATTCTTGAACTACTTATCGATACCGGTATCGCTCCCAAGCCGGTAGGGTCATTCTATGACTGGGAGAATTTCTTTCTGACCCAGGAGTATGTAAACGGCACTGACATCCGGGAGATCATGCTTACCGAAGGCCCGCTGACGAAGATAGAGCCTTCGTTGAGCGACGCCAATGCGTTTTACGAACTCTTCAGAAAGCTGTTTAAGAGCTTTGCGGAAGCAGTAGCCGTATTGCACGACCGCGGCATCGTTTTTGGAGACTTATCCGCTAACAACATCAAGATCGATCCTTCAACTTACGCTGTCCGGCTGATAGATTTCGAAGGAGCCTTCAGAGTCGGCGTAGACACGCCAACTTATCTTTATACGCCCGGATTCAGAGACGCCATCAGTGTGCGCAATAACAATCCGGGTTTTGCCGATGATCTGTATGGCCTGGCGGCCATTATGTTGTACAGCATATTCCCGATTCATGCCCTTTCGTCGCTCAGAAGCGATCTTTATCACGACGTCCTCAAAACCGTTCTTGACGATCTCGGATGGTCGCAGACTCCGGCCTTCAACGTCATCAATGGTCTTGCGAAAAATGACATTACGCCTACCCGCGCCGTTGAACTGTTAGATGAACCAGCGGAGATACTGCCACCGCGTCAGACTGCTGACGTTGACAGCGATTTCTGCAAACAGGTTTCGCAAGAACTCGGCTCCTTTGTTCTGGCAAACATGCGCATGGAGGGAGAGGCCCTGTTTCCCGCCGATCCCTTCATGCACCTGACAAACTCCCTCAGCCTGGGCTTTGGAGCTTGCGGCGTTCTTTACGCGCTCAAGAAAAGCGGCTTTGAAATTCCAAAACACGCGTATGACTGGCTCGCGCAGGAGTTGGATAACTGGCGCGAGTCTGAAAAGTTGCCGCCGGGACTGTTGACGGGCGCCGCCGGCATAGCGTGGAGCGTTTGGGAGCTTGGGTTCGAGGATCGCGCGGTTGAGTTCATGAAAATGGCTAACCAAAGCGCACTGTTGAAACGTCACCACTCCTATCTCTACGGCATGGCGGGGATCGGAATGGCCAATTTGTTCCTTTACGCGCGGACCAAAGAAGCGGATTATCTTGCCACGGCCAACGAACTTGCTGAGTCTCTCCTCGAGACGGCACAAGAGAGCGACACGGGAATCTATTGGCAAAACGACCAGTTGATACACCTGGGCTATGGCTATGGTCAAAGCGGTGTCGCTCTGTTCTTCCTTCGTTTGGCCCAACTCTCCGGAGAGAAGAAATATCTTTCAGAAGGAAGACGCGCTCTGGAGTTTGACTTATCTCACGGTCTTGAGTTGGAGAGTGGTGTGTTGTCGTTTCCGCGTGCGCCCGGGGATTTCACTTTCGACCCGTATCTCGAAGAAGGCAGCGCCGGTATAGCAAGGGTCGCTATCAGGTATGGCATTTGGGATCAAATGGAAATGATACTGGCCGACGTGCACCGGAAGTATGCTCGTTTTGTTGGGTTGCTGTATGGGATCGGAAGCTTCATCGACGTTCTTACAGATGCCTTTGTGTTCTCAAAGAATGTGAAGTTTCTCGAGATGGCCAAACGGCCGATCGCGGCGCTGCGAGATATCTATCTCATCAAGCATGAACACGGATCCGCAACGCCGGGTGACAGCCTTTTCAGAATCTCGTGTGACTATGCGACGGGCGTTGCCGGCGTGTTGCGAGCTCTGCATCGACACACACATTATGATGATGCTGACTTTGTCCTTGACGATGTTGTCGCTGCGGTCGCGGATATTGGCCTGGAGGTCCCGACTGCAGGTACTTACCAAACTGTCTCAGCGAAGGCGTCATGACCTCGCAGAACTCTTCTACATCGGCGGTAGCGCAGAGCGATGAGCTTGCCAATCAGGGATTGAGCAAAAGCGACAGCGCCTACGCCACACTGAGAGTCTCATTCGAATTGCTGGGCCAACTCCGATTTGAGTATCTCAGCGTTCTATTCGTGTCATCAGTTCTGGCCGGGACTGAAGGCATCCTACAGCCTTTGCTGGTCAAGTTTATTTTCGACGAGGGTGTCATCAAGCAGGATTTCGGCAGATTCATGGTGCTGGCCGGTGCTTACGTGATCTTCGGTCTCGTTATCAACCTTGCCAATACCGGAGCCGCACTCTGGAGCAAGTCACTTGATAATCGGATTGTGAAAGCAATGAGCAGGCGAATACTCGAGTCTTATTATGAGACAGGGTACGCGTCTGTTTTGCAAAACGGTCCCGGCTATTACATCAACAGAGTCTACGGAGATCTGCGGGAAGGCTTCATTCCCCTGTTATCGCTGATCATATTGTTAGTCAATCAAGGTGTGCTTCTGGTCTCGTTCTCACTGGTGCTCATATACCTTTCGTGGAAAGCATTTCTCCTGCTTGCGGCAATCATTCCCATTTCGACCATTGTTAGTGCCAAGCTGGGTGAACGAATCAAGACGTTAACTTCCCAGGAAAGAGAACAGGAAGGAGCGGTCCTGGCCACGCTTAGTAAAGCGCTTGGCGCCTTCCGAATGGTAAGGATGTTTGGCCTTCTTTCGCCGACTGTCCGCGTTTACGATCGGCAGTTGGAAGAGTATCTATCCACAACCTACAAAAAATATAAGGTCACACGCGGATTCCAGGCCCTCAACGATTCGACAATGGTCATCTCCGACTTCCTCTCAATGTTTGTGGGAGCTTTATTTGTTTTGAGAGGAGCGCTCAGCTTTGGAGGGTATCTGGCTTTTATAAATACTTTCTGGAGAGCAGTGACGACACTGATGCAGCTTTTCAATCGACTGGCTGATTTTCATGCCTTCGGTGCGATCACTCGACGCGTGGCCTCATCCCTGGCAACTTCATCGACCAGGTATTACAGAAAAGGTCACTCGCCTTCGATCCATAACGTTGAATTCTCATATGGTGGTACGCCGATTTTGCAGGACTTCTCTCTCCAGCTATCTCCCGGAGAAAGGGTGGTGGTTGTAGGACCAAATGGATCCGGCAAGACGACTCTCGCAAACATCTTGTCCGGACACCTGGCTCCGTCTCAGGGAGATGTCGTGCTACCGGAAAGAATCAGTTCAGTCACTTTACCGATTTCATTTCCCCCGCTGAAAATAAAGGACCTGATCAACGACAGGTATTTGCTGTCGTCGTTCAGGCTGCAAGACGAGGCGGTGCTGGAGGCCTTCGCCGATGAATTATCGGCTGGTCAACAGCAGAAACTGGCGCTCTCGCTGGCACTGTCGCAAGAAGCCGATCTCTACGTGATCGACGAACCGCTTGCGACTCTCGATCAGGAAAGTAGAGACATAGCAATCAACCTCATCCTCGAGAGAACCAAAGACAAGACTCTCATCCTGGTTATGCATGGAGCGGAGGAATACCACCCACTCTTCGACCGCGTGATCAGGATTGATGAGGCGCCACAGGTCGCCGAGAGAGCAAACGCGTTCGCCGTTTAGGTCGTGACTTAGTTCCATTCTCTCTCTGAGTCTCTGTGTCTCCGTGGTTTTCTAACCACAAAGGCACTGAAGCATTGAGGACACTCCAGGAAGATGCAAGATCGTGAGTGGCTGTATTATGCCGAACGCAGCGGCAGCGAAGGTCGCGAATGGGCCGAGCAGTACCGGCGCCACTCGGCCATTGCGAAACTCGGCGAACGCGCATTGAGAAGTATGCGCGAGAATCATCTGGAAGAAGGGGAACAACTACTGCGAGAGTTTATCGACGGAGTCGAGGGAGTCCGGGGCGAACCTGCCTCTGTCCGTGCCGTGTTGGATCGCTATCGCCACGGTATCGAGGCGTATTACTTCTATTGCCGAAAAGAGTTTGGGCTGGCAGAACAATCGATGCGCTCGGCCCACGACGCGGTGGCGCGCGCGCTCAACAAAGCAAACTGGCTGCTATTGCTGGCCACTCACTGTCAGGAGTTTTGTTTGCATCAGGCGCGCATCGCACGCAACCAGCACCAGTGGCCCAGGATGCAGGTCTGCATAGCTCAGGCCCGCGCAATGATGTCCGACCGCATTCCTCTGTGCGAAACTGAAGACGGAAAAAAGATCTGGTGGTCCAGTTTGCCAGTGTTCTTTGACGCATTGGCGCCCTTAACTGAAGCAGAAGCTCGCTTCGCTAATACACTGATAAATCCGCAAGAGCGAGAACGTCTCTTCGACCAATTCGTACGCGGCATGCTACGCTCCTCCAACAACGGACGGTAGACATCCCTAATCTCGGAATAAGAAACCGTAGCGCGAAAGGCTGGAATAGCGGTTTGACGCAAGACCTTCTTTACGGACTGAGGATGCTGTGGAAGAGTCCGGTCTACGCCTTTGTATCTGTCATCACACTGGCGCTCGGTATCGGCGCAAGCACCGCAATCTTCAGCGTGGTCTATGGCGTTCTCCTGCGTCCACTTCCCTATTACAAACCCGACCAGATCGTGCGTGTGTGGGAAGTGAGCGCCAGGGGCAACCGCATGCAGTTTGCGGATCCGAATTTTGAAGACATGCGGGCGCAAGCCCGCTCGCTACAAGGCATGGCGCAGATGACGTCGGCGGAAACTGCCATTTCTCTTGGCGGCGGCCAATCTGAGAGCGTCCGTCTGGCCTATGTCTCTCAGGACTTCTTTTCCGTGATGGGCATTCAGCCGGCAGCCGGTCGGTTTTTCAGTTCTGAAGAGCAACAGTTTCGGGCCGCTCCCACTGCTTTGGTGAGTTATTCCTATTGGCAACGCCGCCTTCAGGGAACACGAGACCTTGAATCGTTGAAGCTAACGATCTCAAAAGTCCCGGCTCTGATCGTCGGCGTGCTGCCTCCCGGATTTCAGTATCCGGATGACAGCCAGATATACATACCGCGAGAGATTGAAGTTCGTTTACCGAGTCGTACCGCACACAACTGGCAGGTTGTTGCGCGTCTGCGAGACGATGCGTCTCTCGATCAGGCGCGGGCTGACGTGTCAGCTATCGCCCAAAGACTCTCGCAGCAATACCGCCTGGAAGAAAAGCACATGGTGGACGCTGCGATCGTCCCGCTGAAAGATGCGTTGACCACCGACGTAAAGCCGGCCTTATTAGTCCTGTTAGGTGTAACGGGTTTGCTGTTGTTGGTGGCCTGTGCCAACGTGATAAACCTGTCGCTGGCCCAAGCGTCGGCGCGTGCTTCAGAACTGGCAATTCGCGTGGCCCTGGGCGCTTCGCGTTGGCGTTTGGCGCGGCAGTTTCTGGCGGAAGCACTCTTGCTTTGTCTGCTTGGCGGCGGCCTTGGAGTATTAGCAGCTTACTTGGGAGTCCGCATCCTGCTCACACTCGCGCCCTCCGATATTTCTCGTCTCGACGAAGTTTCAGTGAACCTGGCGGTACTTCTATTCGCTCTCGGTCTTTCTTTTTTAGTGGCAATCAGCCTCAGCCTGCTGACAACATTGCGTGCGACCTGGCGCGACGTGCAAGTCACTTTGGTCGAAGGTGGGCGGCGCCAGGGAACGGGAGTTCGCAACAGACGCACGGGTCGTATGATTGTGGCTGCGCAAGTCGCAATCACGCTCACCCTGATGTCCGGCGCGGGCCTGCTTGGCCGCAGCATGTTGCGTGTGTTGTCGGTCGAGCCGGGATTTCAAACGGATCACATCGCGATCTTAGGTTTGCGATCGCCGGATCTTGGAACGCGAACAGAGACAGAACGAGTGCAGTTCATTCAGCAACTGATCTCGCAAATGCAAACTCTGCCGGGCGTTCAGGCAGTTGGTGGGACGAACGTGCTTCCGCTGAGGCTTCCTGATTCTCCCGATGGAAGTTTTGCCAAAGTAAATTCGCAACAGCTTTCGGCAGCGCAGCGCGATCTGATTGCTCGTAGCGCACACTTACCTGCTGAAGGTCCCGATCCGGCTTTTCTGGAAGAGTTCACCAAGTTCATGGAAGACTTCTTCAATGACAAGACGCGTACTGGGGCCGCCGATTTTGTCTTAGCGAGTCCGGGTTATTTTGAAACGCTCGGCATACCACTCCGAAACGGTCGTCTGTTTGCCGAGGGTGATAGCCCGGAGGCACCGCAGGTGGCGGTAATCAGTGAGTCAGTAGCGCGGCAAAATTGGCCCAATCAGGATCCAGTGGGCCAGACCATCGAATTTGGCAACATGGACGGCGATCTCCGTCTCCTCACAATTGTGGGTGTGGTGGGAGAAGTGCGAAAGCACAGTCTCGAGAGCGAGCCACGGCCGACCGTCTACGTAAATTATCGGCAGCGGCCACGAAGCGCTGATGAATTTGATATTGTGTTGCGAACGAGCTCCGATCCCGTCGCTACGTTCACTGCTGTCCGACGGGTTTTGAGTCAACTTGATCCTACCGTGCCGCCTCGGTTGAGTACGTTCGATCAAATATTCGCTGAATCGTTGAATAGACGCCGTTTCAATTTTTGGCTGGTCGGTGCTTTTGCTTTGACGGCGTTGTTGCTGGCGATGGCCGGAGTATTCGGCGTGCTCGCCTATTCGGTAGCTCAGCGAACACGGGAAATTGGAGTCCGCATCGCACTGGGCGCAACGCCTGTCAATATCCTCAAAATGGTTTTAGGACAAGGACTGTTAACAATTGCGATTGGTACAGTCATTGGCCTGGTGGCCTCACTGCTGCTTACTAGAACCATGCGTTCGCTACTCTTCGAAGTCAGTCCTAATGATCCGGTAACGATCGTCGGGGTAGCCGCGCTGCTTATTCTGATAGCCACGCTGGCCTCTTATATTCCCGCCCGCAGGGCGACCCGCGTCGATCCGATTGTTGCTCTACGGTATGAGTGAGCGACCGAAGTAAGTGAGTGAGTAATATCCTAATCTGAACGCCGAAGGCGTTGGCCAGTTTCAATCTGAACGCCGAAGGCGTTGGCCAGTTTCAGCCCAGGGTTGCCCCAACCCTGGGTGAGAGGATGAGAAAGACTACTACGCTGAAAGCGTTCGCGAGGTTGACGCGCTATTCGCCAACGCTTTCAGCGTTGCTACCATCGATTTCCGTTC
>Ga0187894_10005522_pt1 | contig 12850 bp, 12 predicted proteins | sample GBC1701081metaG_FD_136650 | JGI IMG/M metagenome (GOLD analysis project Ga0187894, IMG submission 136650) | White microbial mat communities from a lava cave in the Kipuka Kanohina Cave System on the Island of Hawaii, USA - GBC170108-1 metaG ... | reverse complement strand
GTGCGTGCCGTCCGGCAACGTGACGACGACGCGATCCTCCGGCGCCAGCGGTTCTGGAAAGGTGTAGGTGAAACCCGACATCAGCGCGCGTCCCATGGCCTGCAGGTCCGGACGCATCAGGTTAGGCAACACGACGACGGCGGGTGCGTTGCCGACAGCAACGACGACAGGCACCGGCTTGAGCGTTTCGTCGGCGGCCCAACCCGTGATGTGCGACTGATGGCAAAGTTCGATGAATCCGTGATACTTCATGCTCAATCCCATGGACAGGTTGACCGAGCGTCAGGACCGCTCACTTGGTGGCCATTCGGCGGGCGATCGCCATAGACGGTACCGGACATCGCCCCGAACCGGAACCGCCAACGACGGCCGCAACGGCCCATGGAAACAGCGCCACTGGCGCACCTTCCTCACAATCGGGGAAGGAAAGTTTCATGATCCTCACTGCGTCACCGCCGTCACCCCTTACCCGACTCACGAAAACCGGGATAACGTGCGCTGCCCCGACCAATGTCGGGTGTGAACGAGGAGACCCGACACGCGGGTCCACGGGAGGGACGTCATGCGCAGGAAGCTCAGGATTTGTGTGTCCACGATCGCGGCGCTGGCCGCACCGCTGGTGCTGATCGGCGGCGAGGCCGCGGCGCAGCAGCAACCGCCGCAGTTTCCCAACATGAGCTTCTTCATCACCAGCACGGGCGGGCCCAAGGGCGCCGATTACGGCGGCGTGGCGGGTGCCGACGCCCATTGCCAGGCGCTGGCGGAAAAGGCCGGTGCCGGCGCCAAGACATGGCGCGCCTATCTCAGCGTCCAGGCGGCGGGCGGCGCGACGGCGGTCAATGCGCGCGATCGCATCGGCAAGGGTCCGTGGTTCAACGCTGTCGGCACGCGCATCGCCACCGATGTCGCCGACCTGCACTCGGCGCACAACCGCATCGACACCGACAACGGCCTGGCGGAGACCGGACGGCGCATCCCGAGCCGCCTGTTCGTGGTCAACCAGCACGACATCCTGACCGGCTCGCTCGAGGACGGCACGGCGCCGCCGGCCGACAAGGATATGACCTGCGGCAACTGGACCAAGAGTGGCGACGGCGCCGCCATGGTCGGCCACCACGACCGCATGGGCCTGCGCGACGATGCGCCTTCCAAGTCGTGGAACGCCTCGCACCCCTCGCGCGGCTGCAGCGCCGACGCGCTCAAGAGCTCGGGCGGCGCCGGGCTGCTGTACTGCTTCGCGGCGAACTAAGGCCTTCCCTTCTCCCCGCGAAGGCGGTGAGAAGGTGGCGCGAAGCGCCGGATGAGGGGCTTCGCGATGTCTTGATCAAGTCATGCCTTGCTACCGCCGGCAGTGTCGATCCCGAGGTCGCTAAGCCCCCTCATCCGCCCTTCGGGCACCTTCTCCCCGCCTGCGCGGGGAGAAGGGACAAGCGTTCGGCCTTCCTACGCTTGTACCGCTACGCGCTTCGCTTCCTGCGCCTGTTGCGCGCAGAGCACTTCGGCGATCTGCACCGCGTTCAGCGCGGCGCCCTTGCGCAGGTTGTCGCCGGTGACGAACAACGCGAGTCCGTGCTTGACCGTGGGGTCCCGCCGCACGCGGCCGACGAACACCTCGTCGCGTCCCGTCGCTTCCAGCGGGTTGGGGACATCGCTGAGCACCACGCCCGGTGCCTGGCGCAGAAGCGCGTGGGCGTCCTCGGCCGACAGCGCCCGGTCGAACTGGGCGTTGATCGACAGCGAATGGCCTGTGTACACCGGCACGCGCACGCAGGTGCCGGACACGGGCAGGTCGGGAATCTCGAGGATCTTGCGGCTCTCGTCGCGCAGCTTGACCTCTTCCTCGCTGTAGCCGTCCTCGACGATCCGATAGTTGAGCGGCACGACGTTGAAGGCGATGGGAACCGCCCACTTCCTGGGTGGCGGGAAGTCGATCGCGCCCCCGTCGCGCAACAGCGCGGCGGCATGACCACCGGCGCTACGCACTTGAGCCTCCAGCTCCTGCACGCCGGCGACACCAGCACCCGATGCCGACTGGTAGGTGCTGACGACCATGCGCTGCAAACCGGCGGCCTGGTGCAGCGGCTTGAGCACGGGCATCGCCGCCATCGCCGTACAATTCGGGTTCGCCACGATGCCCTTGGGGATGCACCGCAATGTGTGCGGATTGACCTCCGAGACCACGAGCGGCACATCCGGATCGCCGCGCCAGGCCGATGAGTTGTCGATGACAATGGCGCCGGCGGCGGCAACGACCGGGGCCAGCTGTCGGGACGTCTCGCCGCCGGCGGAGAAGAAGACGATGTCGAGACCGGCATAATCGGCCGTCGCGGCGTCCTCGACGACGATATCCCGATCCTTCCATCGCAGGCGCTTGCCGGCCGAGCGCGCCGAGGCAAAGAGGCGCAGCGATGCGATCGGGAAGTCGCGCTCGGCCAGGATGGACCGCATGAGTTCGCCGACGAGCCCGGTGGCGCCGACGATACCGACTCTCTTTAATCCTGATGGCTGATCAAGGGGCATGGACACTTCTCCTGGTGAGCCGGAGACGGGTGTCCTCGAATGACAAAGGCCCCGTCCGATGGCGGGGCCTTGAAGGGATCAATCGCTACGTGACATCTATCGCGCGCAAGCCCTCGCCGCCCCACCGGAGGTGGTGGTTTTTTTGGTGGCGGTCATGGCGACGAAACGCGACATGCCGGCGCTTATAGGTGGCGCCGGTGGACTTGTAAAGGCAGCACCGAGCAGCCGCTGCTGCCGCCGTCCCCGCTACCGGCGGTTCGCCTGACGATTACCCGAGCTTGTCGGCACCCCTCTTTCCTGGCCAAGATGGGTCCAAACGAAACCGGGCATTCCTCGAATGCCCCACTGGAGATCGATGATGACTGCCGATACCAAGGGACTGGAGCTTCGTTCCCTCATCCGCAAGAGCGGCGCGCTTGAATTGTCGCTGGCCACGGTCGCGCTGCCCGAGCCGGCGGCCGACCAGGTGCTGGTGAAGGTCGAGGCGACGCCGATCAACCCATCGGATCTCGGCCTGCTGCTGGGCCCCGCCGATATGACGACGGCGACATCGAGCGGCAGCGGCGAGAGCGTCGTGGTGACGGCCAAGGTATCGGCGACAGCGCTGCCGGCGCTGGCGGCACGGCTGGACCAGTCCATGCCGGTGGGCAACGAAGGCGCCGGCACGGTGGTGGCGGCCGGTTCGTCGGAGGCGGCGCAGGCGCTGAAGGGCAAGACGGTATCGATGATCGGCGGCGCGATGTATGCGCAGTACCGCCTGCTCAAGGCCAGCGACTGCCAGGAGCTGCCGGCCGGCACGACGGCGGCCGAGGGCGCGTCGTGGTTCGTCAATCCGCTCACCGCGCTGGGCATGACCGAAACGATGAAGCGCGAGGGCCACAAGGCGCTGGTGCACACCGCGGCGGCGTCGAACCTCGGCCAGATGCTGAACCGCATCTGCCTGGAGGACGGCATCGGCCTGGTCAACATCGTGCGCAGCGCGGCGCAGGCCAAGACCCTGCGCGACATCGGCGCCAAGCATGTCGTCGATTCGACGGCGCCGACCTTCACCGACGACCTGACCCAGGCGCTGGTCGACACCGGCGCCACCATCGCCTTCGACGCCATCGGCGGTGGCAAGCTGGCCAGCCAGATCCTGGGCTGCATGGAGGTGGCGCTCAACAAGAGCGCCGGCAGCTACAGCCGCTACGGCTCGAGCACGCACAAGCAGGTCTACATCTATGGTGGGTTGAACACCGGGCCGACCGAGCTGGTGCGTACCTACGGCATGGCATGGGCGGTGGGCGGCTGGCTGCTGACGCCGTTCCTGCAGAAGATCGGCCGCCCCGACCAGCAGCGGCTGCGCCAGCGCGTGGTGGCCGGACTGAAGACCACGTTCGCCAGCCACTACACCAAGGTGATATCGCTGCCCGAGGCACTGCAGCTCGACACTATCGCCGCCTACAACAAGCGCGCGACCGGCGAAAAGTTCCTGATCAACCCGCACAAGGGCGGGTGAGCTTTGGGACCGCGGGCCTCCTGGCCCGCATCGGTGCGATAGCACCGATACCATTCGCGCTCCGCTTCGCTGCGCGCGAATGCGGGCCGGGAGGCCCGCGGTCCCAGGCGGCATCAGTTTGCCGTCATGCCGCCGTCGATGACGAGCTCGCTGCCGGTGACCCAGGCGGCTTCATCCGACGCGAGATACAGGCAGCCGGCGGCGATGTCGTAGGGCGTACCGAAGCGGCCCAGGGGCGTCACCTCCAGGCGCTTCTGCGCGATCTCGGGATTGGCATGGCCGGGCGCGGTCATGGGCGTGTCGACGAAGCCCGGATGCACCGAGTTCACGCGGATGCGGTCGGGTGCGTACTGGATGGCGGCGGCCTTGGAGAACAGCCGCACGGCGCCCTTCGAGGCGTGATAGGCGGCGTTGGCGTGCGAGCCGACGATGCCGCAGATCGACGAGATGTTGATGATCGAGCCGCCGCCTGAGCGCTGCATGGCGGGGATCGCGGCGCGGGTACCGAGGAACACGCCGGTGGCGTTGATCGCCATCACCTGGTTCCAGTGCTCCAGCGTCTGATCGCCCAGCCGCGGGCCCGCGGTGTGACCGATCTGGATGTTGAGCTTGGGATCGCGGCCGGAGATGCCGGCGATGTTGCACAGGATGTCGAGGCGGCCGAAGGCGGTCTCGGCCTGGGCGACAATGTCCGTCCAGCCCGCCTCGTCGCGCACGTCCTGCAGCGCGAACGTCGCGGTGCCGTGGGCCTTGGCGATCTCGCCGGCGACGGCCTCGCCCAGGGCACTGTTCATGTCGGTCAGCAGCACGCTGGCACCATGGCGCGCGAAGAGCCGCGCCGTCTCGGCGCCGATGCCCGAGGCACCGCCCGTCACGAGGGCCACCTTGCCTGTCAACCGTCCTGGGTGCTGCATCGTCTCATTCCTCCCCTGTCATCTGTCGCCCCACTCTAGGCCAGACGGCGGCACGCCGACCTGCATTCGGCGCACACCCGGATCGACGCGAAGCATGGGCTGGCGACGGCGCGGCCGGCGCGATACGGACGATACACAAAAGGCCTGGCGCGACACGGAAACGATGCAGGGCGCCTGTAGGCTCCTCTTATCGGCAAGGCGGACCGCGGGTCCGCGCATCATCAAGACGGAGGCTCACATGGACCGCACGCTGCTCGCCGCCACCCTGACCGCGTCCGTCATCGCGAGCTTCACCCCGCACGTCGCGTCGGCCCAGCCGATGCCGTCGCTGCCGGCGGTGGCAGAGAGCGGGCTGCCGTCGAGCTGGTTGCCGGTCGATTTCCTCGCCACCGATCTGGCCGACGTCTCCGACATCATCGAGGCCGACCACATGGCAAGCGAGGCCGTGGCCATTCTCCTGGCCGAGGGCCACACGCTGCTCGCCGGCTGAAGGCGCTCACGATGACAGTCACCGTACTGCAGCCCCGGAAGGCCTCGTCGAAACCATGACGACTTCATCCTGCGATCGCCTGATATCGTGCCAGGACATGGCGCTGCCCCGCGAGCGCTTCCGCGAGCGGCTTGTGGAGCTCGTCGCCCGGGAACTGGACCAGCAGACCACGGCGCCCTCGACAGCGGCGGCCGGGACGCGGCACGACAGCACCGCCGTGGCCTTCAACCGGCTGCTGACGGCCAGCGACACCTGGCGGCTGGACGACTATGTCGATGCGATCCTGACCGCCTGCGGCGCAGTGCTCGACAGCCGATCGATGCCATCCGGCATCGAGATCACGTAAGACGCCGGCACGCTGCCGCCCGCACGCGGGGGAGGTAGGAAAACTACAGCGCGCGCATGAGGGCGGCGCACTGGTCGAGCAGCGGCAGGACCTTGTCGCTGTTCTGCGCCGGCACCATGAACACGGCGCGGTCGACGCCAGCGTCGCGGTAGCGCTTCAGCACGTTGATGTCCATCGCCACACCGAACATGGTGAGCGGCACGGCGGCCGGATCGCGCCCGGCCTCGGCCAGCATCTGGCGGAAGCGCGGCAGCTCCTCCAGCGGGTCGGCGCCGCGGCCGCCGATCGGCATCCAGCCGTCACCATAGGCAATCGCGCGGCGAGCGCCCTGCGGGAAGCTGCCACCGACGATGATCGGCGGGTGCGGCTTCTGCACCGGCTTGGGCCATTGCATCATCTCGTCGAAGCGCACGAACTCGCCGTCGAACTTCGGTTTCGAGCGGGCCCAGATCTCCTTCATCGCCGCCACGCGCTCGCGCATCAACTTGAAGCGCGTCTCGAAGGCGGTACCGTGGTCGGCCATCTCCTCGGCGTTCCAGCCGCCGCCGATGCCGAACAGCAGGCGGCCGTTGGACAGCCGATCGACGGTCGAGACCTCCTTCGCGGTGTGGATCGGATCGCGCTGCACCACCAGGCAGATGCCGGTGCCGAGCTTGATGGTCTTGGTGACCACCGCCGCGGCACCCAGCGCGACGAAGGGATCGTAGGTGTCGTAGTAGTGCTTGGGCAGCTCGGCGCCGCCCGGCCACGGCGACTTGCGGCTGGTCGGGATGTGGCTGTGCTCGGGGAACCACAGCGATTCGAAACCGCGGCTCTCGACCTCGACGGCGAGCTCATGCGGCTGGATCGCGTAGTCGGTGGGAAACATCGTGATGCCGATGTGCATGATTGTGATCCCCTCGATATTGCTCCGGGCACCCTGTCCTGGGAGCGCGGGCCTCCGGCCCGCGCTCCCGGGAATTACTCCAGCACTTCCTTGTTGATGACGTTGTCGCGGTTGGGCTTGCCGTCCAGCACGCTCAGCATGTTCTGCGCCGTCGCTTCGGCCATGCGCATGACTGCCTCGGTGGTAACGCCGGCCATGTGCGGCGAGCTCACGAAGTTCGGTAGGGTCAGCAGCGGGTTGTCCTTGGGCGTCGGCTCCTGCTCGAAGACGTCGAGCCCGGCGGCGGCCAGCTTGCCGCCGGTGAGCGCCGCGTGCAGCGCTTTCTCCACGATGATGCCGCCGCGCGCGGTCGACACCAGGATCGCCGACGGCCGCATCGCCGCCAGCCGCTTGGCGTCGATCATGCCCACCGTCTCCGGCGTCTTGGGGCAGTGGATGGTGACGAAGTCGGCGCGCGGCAGCGCCGCGTCGAGATCGGCGACCGGCTCGCAGCCGGCGGCGCGGATGGCCTCGGGCTTCACGTAGGGATCGTAGACCAGTACAGGCATCTCCATCGCCAGTGCGCGTTTTGCCGTGCGCGTGCCGATGCGGCCGAAGCCCACGATCAGCAAGGTCTTGCCCAGCAGGTCGGCCGGCAGCTGCACCATGCGATCGCCCCAGCGGCTCTCCTGCACCATGGTATGGAAATGCACGGCGCGCTTGGCCAGGTTCATCATCAGGAAGATGGCGTGCTCGGCTACCGAGGCCGAGTTGGCGGTGCCGGCCACCATCAGCGGGATCTTCTTGGCGGTGAGCGCCGGCACGTCGACGGCGTCGTAACCAACGCCGATGCGGGCCACCACCTGCAGGCCCTTGGCGGCATCGCGCTCGGTCGGCCCGAATGGCGTGCCGCCCAGCGCCACGCCATTGACCTCACCCAGCTCGCGCAGGCGGGCCTGGAAATCGGCCGACCGCATGGCGCCGGGGAAGGTCGCGACCTCGATGTCATCGCGCCGCTTCAGGACGTCCAGCCCCGCCATGCCGAAGATGTCCGGCACCAGCAGCCGCTTCTTGTTCGTTGCCATGACGACTCCCTCTGAAGACTACGGGCGCATCATCGACCGGCCGGCGGCGCGTGCAAACGGCCGCCTGCGCATGGCCGGTTCCCTCTCCGGCGGGGATGAGGAAGGAAAACTACTTGTCGAGCCAGACGTCCTCGAAGCGCCAGCCGTTGTAGATGCTATTGACCATGATGGTGAGGCCCTTGACGTGCGGCTGCCAGCAGGCGGCAGCGACACCGTGGAAGATGATCGGCCGCGCGATATCCTCCTGCAGCTTGCGGTCGATGTCCCACACCATCTGCTGGCGCTTCTTGAAGTCGGTCTCGCGCGACTGGGCCTCGAACAGCTTGGTCATGTCGGCGTCGCAGTAGTTGTTGTAGTTGCGCAGCGAGCCGCAGGCGTAGTTCTCGAACAGGTTCTGGTCGGGATCGTCGACGGCCGAGCCGGTCTGGTTCATCGCCACGGTATAGTTCTTGGCGAACACGCGGTTGTAGTAGACGGCGGTGTCGATCACCTCGAGCTCGCCATCGATCCAGATCTGCTTGAGCTGGTCGATCAGGATCACCGCCGGGTCGCGGAAGGTGGGGATGTTGCGAGTGCTGATCTTGATCTTGAGCCGCTTGTCGGGAGCGTAGCCTGCCTGCTTCATCAGGTCGCGTGCCTGCTCGCGATTCTTGGCGACATCGCCGTAGCCGCTGATGGTCTTCAGCATCTCGGGCGGCAGGCCCCAGACGCCTTCCGGCGGCGGCAGCATGGTGCCGCCCATCTTGTCCTGGCCCTCGCTCAGGATGTCGATGAAGGCCTGGCGATCGAGCGCCAGCGCCATGGCGCGGCGGATGCGCGGATCGTCAAACGGCGGCACGTCGCGATTGACGATGAGGTTGGTGCTGACGCCGGTGGTGCGCATGGTGCATTGCGCATGGGGCGCGTCCTTGCGGATGTTGGCCAGCAGCGGCACCGTGACATCGGTCGGGAAGGTCATGTCGAAGGCGCCGCTGATGAAGGCCAGCATGCGGGTCGAGCGGTTGGCGATGACGCTGTACTCAATGCCGTCGAGATAGGGCCGGCCCGGCTTCCAGTAGTCGTTGTTGCGCACGAGCTTGACGGCCTCGTTGGTGCGCAGTTCGACGAACTTGAACGGGCCGGTGCCGATCGGCTTGCGCCGCATGTCGGCCGGCGCGACATGGCAGGGATAGATCGGCGTGTAGCCGGATGCCAGCAGCGCCAGCAGCGAGCGCTGCGGCTGCTTGAGGTGGAAGGTGACGGCGACGTCGCTGTCGGCGGTCACCTTCTCGAGGTTGCTGTACCAGGCCGAGCGCGGGTTGCGCCGCAGCTTGGGCTCGCCGTTGCCCAGCAGCAGGTCGAATGTGCACTGCACGTCACGGGCGGTGAACGGCTTGCCGTCGTGCCAAGTCACGCCTTGGCGCACGGTGAAGGCGAGCTTGGTGCCGTCCTCGTTCCACGACCAGCGCGTGGCGAGATCGGGCACGATCGACTCGAAGCTGTTGCGTGCTACGCTCTGGTCGTAGATGATCAGGTTGTTGAACACCGCCATGAAGGGTACCGCCACCGAGACCGTGGCTTCCTCGTGGATCGAGGGACTGGGCGGCGAGTCCATGTGCTGGATCTTGAGAACGCCGCCCGGTTTCTGGGCCTGAACGGCACCAGACACCGCGGCAAAGGATGCAAGCAACGCCATCCATACGATCGTGCGTCTCATGGCCTTCCTCCCAGTCGCGGTGGCCGCCTGTCGTCAGTCCACCTTGGCGCCCGAGGCCTTGATCACGACAGCGAGGCGCTTTTCGTCCATTGCCCGGTAAGCCTCTGTGTCGGCACGGGTCATCCACATCGGTGTGGCGCCCTGCTTGTCGAAGGCTTCCTTTACGGTCGGCTTCTCCAGCGCCTGCTTGGTCAGCGCCGACAGCCGCTCGATCATCGCCTGGGGCACGCCAGCGGGCGCGCAGACACCGCCCCACGAGGTGATCTCGAAGCCGGGCAGCAGCTCGGCCATCGCCGGCAGGTCGGGCACGGCGGGGTGGCGCGCCTTGGAGGTCACCGCGAAGCCCTTCACCTTGCCGCCGCGCATCAGGCCCAAGGGGCCCGGGATGTTGTCGAACATCATGTCGACCTGGCCCGCCAGCAGATCCTGGTGCGCCGGCGCGCTGCCGCGATAGGGCACGTGCAGCAGGTTGACCTGGGCGAGCTGCTTGAAGAGCTCGCCGGTGAGATGCGGCGTGGTGCCCGAGCCCGACGAGGCGAAGGAGTACTTGCCGGGATTGGCCTTCACCACCGCGATCAGCTCGGCCAGCGTATTGGCCGGGAAGTCGAGCCGCGTCATCAGCATGTTGGGCACCGACCACAGCATGGCGATGCCGGTGAAATCCTTGGCGGCGTCGAACGGCAGCTTGCTGTAGAGCGTGGGCGCGATGGCATGCGCGGCCACGGTGTAGAGACCGATGGTATAGCCGTCAGGCGCCGACTTGGCGATCACCTCGGCACCGACATTGCCGCCCGAGCCGCTCTTGTTGTCGACGATGAACTGCTGGCCGGTCAGCTCCGAGAGCGCATGGCAGACGATGCGCGAAAGCGTGTCGGTGGGACCACCAGGGGGAAAGACCACGATGTAGCGCACCGGCTTGGTGGGCCACTCGCCCTCGGCGCGCGCGACGCCCGAGGCCAGCATCGGCGCCGCGAGGGCGCCGCCAGCCAGCGCTAACGTGCGCCGGCGCGGCAAGACGAGGGGATGGCGGGTCTTTGTCATGTCAACGTCCTCCCAATAGGCTTTTTATGGGCTCTTCAGTGCCGCAGGACGGCGGTAAGTTCAAGGGTGGGTTGCACACTGCGGGTAATGTCGCGGATGTATAGTCCCGCTGTGCACCACCGGGAGGAGCGGCGATGGAAATCGGCATGTTCCACGAGTTCCAGTGCCCGTCGGGCTACAGCGAGGCGCGTGCGTTCGCGGAGTCCTTCGAGCAGGTGGACGCCGCCGAGCGCTGGGGGCTCGACTGCATGTGGCTTGCCGAGTTGCATATTGCGCCAGCACGCTCGGTGGCATCGGCGCCGCTGGCGCTGGCCAGCGCCATTGCCGCGCGCACGACGCGCATGAAGATCGGCATTGCGGTGCAGGTGCTGCCGCTGTGCCATCCGCTGCGAATCGCCGAGGAGGCCGCCACGGTCGACCATATCAGCCAAGGCCGACTGATCTTCGGCGTCGGCCGCAGCGGCTTCCCGCGCACCTATGCCGCCTACGGCGTGCCCTACGGCGAGAGCCAGGAACGCTTCGCCGAGACGCTGGAGATCATCCGCCGCGCCTGGACGCAGCCTGCGTTCTCCTACACCGGCAAGTACCACAGCTTCACGGACGTGCACCTGGTTCCCAAGCCCTACCAGCAGCCACACCCAGAGATCCGCGTCGCCGCCACCAGCCCCGACACCTATGCCATGGTCGGCGCGCTGGGCTTCCCGATCTTCGTCGCCGTGCGCCTGGGCGTGCTGTCGGAACTGGCACCGCTGATCGACGAATATCACGCGGCCTGGCGCAAGGCCGGTCACCCAGGCAGAGGCGCGGTCTATCTGCGGGTGCCGGTCTACGTCGCAGAGACGGCGGAGCGAGCACGCGAGGAGCCGCGGGCCAGCATCATGCAGTTCTACCAAGAGATGGCAGCCATCATCGCGCAGTCGGCGAACCAGGCCGGCACGCGGGCGATCGAGAACCGCGCCGGTCGTGCCGAGCACCTCAAGAGCGTGAGCTACGATGAGGCGTTGCGCGAGAAGGTGATCGTCGGCACGCCGGACCAGGTCGTGGCGCGCCTTCAGGTGCTGCAGGCGGAACTTGGCCTGGACGGCATCCTGGCCGAGATGAACTGCGGCGCGCTGATCCCGCACGCCCAGGTGCTGCGCTCGCTCGAACTGCTATGCAAGGACGTGATGCCGCCGCTCAAGGGGTGAAGGCCCCCTCCAGATGACAGGCGACGCGGTGTCCGCCGGCGGCCGGGCGCAGCGGCGGTGTTTCCTCGGCGCAGCGCGACATGGCGTGCGGACAGCGGTCGCGGAAGTGGCAGCCCGAGGGCAGCGCGCGTGCGTCCGGCACACTGCCCTTGATCGGCAGCGGCGCGCGCGGCTGGTCGGCGTCGGGCACCGGCACGGCGGCGACCAGTGCTCGCGTGTAGGGATGCCGTGGGCGGCGCACGATGGCGTCGGTCGGGCCGTCCTCGACGATGCGGCCGAGATACATCACCAAGGTTCGCTCGCACAAATAGCGCACCAGGGCGAGGTCGTGCGAGATGTAGACGGCGGTCAGGCCCATCGCGTCGCGCACCTCGCGCATCAGGGCGAGGATACCGGCGCGTACGCTGACGTCGAGCATCGACACCGGCTCGTCGGCGACCAGGAAGCGCGGCGTCAGCACCAGCGCCCGCGCCAGCACGACGCGCTGCAGCTGCCCGCCGCTGAGCTGATGCGGATAGCGGTCAAGGTAGCGGTCGCCGTCGGCGAGATGGACGCGGCGAAAGGCCGTGGCGACGCGATCGGCGTGCTCCCCCTTGTCGATGCCGGCATTGAGCAGCGGTTCGGCCACGGCGCGGTAGATCGTGAAGCGCGGGTTGAGCGCATCGAAGGGGTTCTGGAAGACGAGCTGGGCTTGCCGGCGGAAGTCGCGCAACCGGTCGCCGGCAAGGTCGGCCAATGCCGCACCCGCGAAGGCGATCGCGCCCGTGGTCGGTTCCGTGAGTTTCAGCATCAGGCGGCCCAGCGTGGTCTTGCCACAGCCCGACTCGCCCACGATCGCGATGGCGTCGCCGGCGCCGATATCGAAACTCACGCCGTCGAGCGCGCGCACGGCCGGCCGCGCACCGCTCAGGATCTCGCCCAGCGAGCGCGTGACCGGAAAGTGCTTCACGACATCGCGAAGTTCGACGAGCGCTGCCATGTCGAGGGATCCAGTGCGGCCTGGCGGAGGGTGTCGGCCTCGGCATCGCGCCGACAAGCCGAACGATGACGTGTATCGATGCCGCCGCTGATCAGCGCCGGCGCCGCCGTACAGGGCGCCTGGGCGAACGGACAGCGCGGCGCAAAACGGCAGCCGCTCAGCGCTTCGCGCAGGTCGGGCGGGCTGCCGTCGATGGGCACCAGTTCCAGCGCGTCGGACATCAGGTCGG
>Ga0187894_10005521_pt1 | contig 12852 bp, 8 predicted proteins | sample GBC1701081metaG_FD_136650 | JGI IMG/M metagenome (GOLD analysis project Ga0187894, IMG submission 136650) | White microbial mat communities from a lava cave in the Kipuka Kanohina Cave System on the Island of Hawaii, USA - GBC170108-1 metaG ... | reverse complement strand
ATCTCTGTTTAATTTCCCCATAGCTGCACTATGGGCTAAGAATATATCGCTGTCTTCGACAGCTAAAACCGATTCCTGATTAAAGTTTTTGAATTATTATCACCTGACCTAATCAGTTACAAAGAAAGAATATAAAAAAACAATTCGCGTCATTTCGGGGGCAAATATTTTTTCATTTAGCTAAGCGGACAACTTGGATTACATACCGCTTTGCGGGTTTCACAAAACAATTGATAAAATCCTCTGTACCATGTCTAACACTTTCTTTCCGCTTACAATCATCACAAGAGTTTTCGAGGATGAAACCGCAATTGCCGAAGCACTTAACTTTCCCGAAGTCTCCCGCTTTGGCAAATCCGATGAAAAACTGCGCGAATCAATCCGCGCAAATGTCGAACAGATTTTGAAAGGTTTGCCGACACCCGATTTGCACACCCGCATTACGCAATCCGACATTGAAATCATCGAACACAGTCTGGAAATCGCACCACCAAAGAAATCAAAACTCTGGCGTGATGCTGTCGAAATGAAGTTTCATGCCCTTAAATGGAAACGCGAAGACGGAATTTTTGTCGCTTACATTCCCGCGCTGGACATTGCTGTTCTCACAAAGAGCGAAAAAGAGTTAATTGAGAAAATCGGGAAAGAGATTCAATCAGGTTTGAAACGAACCGAGTTGACAAAATCTCTGGGCTTATTGCGTTGGCTTGAAAGAGTCAAAGAAGTTCGCATCGAACGAAACGAACTCAGTGTTAATATTTCCACGCCAAAACAGATTGCAACCGCGCGAAAAGTAGAAAAAGAAAAAACTGTTTTGAGCGAAATCGGAATCAATCTAGAATTAAAACCTGCTTACGAAGTAGAAGAAACTGTTTGTTTATTGGCAGAGACTTTGAAATCAAAACACTCGAAAAGCATCTTGCTTGTGGGACAAACGGGCGTAGGCAAAACCGCTGTTTTTCTTGAACTCGTCAGAACTAAAACAAAATATAATCTTGAGCGTACACCGTTTGAAGCAACAAGCGGCGCACGAATCGTTGCGGGTATGTCAGGTTTCGGGATGTGGCAAGAGCGTTGTCAAAAACTTGTAGCCGAAGTTTCAAAATCAAAGACGGTTTTGCATCTTGGCAATCTGGTCGAGTTGATGGAAGTCGGAAAGAGTGTCGGCAACGCACAGGGCATCGCTTCATTTTTGAAACCAAAACTCGCACGCGGCGAAATCTCCGTAATCGTTGAATGTACCCCCGAACAACTGCCCGTCATCGAACGCGAAGACCCGCAACTGCTTTCGGTTTTTCATCAGATAAAAGTCGAACCGCCTTCGCATGAAAAGGTTTTGAAAATCCTGTCGGGTGTTGTGAGTGAAGGCAAGAGTAACAAAATAAATTTTTCTGCGATTGAATCCATCGAACAACTTCACAGCCGATACGCAACCTATTCAGCCGCGCCCGGTCGTCATGTTCGCTTTTTGAGAAATCTTTTGAACGACAACAAAGAAGAAACAATTTCTTCAAGCCAGGTTATAACAGCTTTCTCAAACGAAACGGGTTTGCCTCTGTTTTTACTCAGCGATGACGAACCGCTTGATTTGGAAAAGACTTCGCGCTGGTTTGATGAAAGAGTGTTGGGACAGGCAGAAGCTTCGCGCCTCATTATCGATTTAATCGCAACTGTAAAAGCGCGTCTCACGCGCCCGCGCCGTCCGATTGCCTCTCTGCTTTTCATCGGTCCGACAGGTGTTGGTAAAACAGAGATGGTTAAATCACTTGCGGAATTTTTCTTTCAGGACAAAAACAAAACCGTTCGTTTTGATATGAGCGAATACGCGAACGAGGTGTCAGTCAAACGTCTTATCGGCGGAGTTTTCACAACGGAAGGTGTAATGACCGCAAAGGTGCGCGAACAGCCTTTTGCAGTTGTATTGCTTGATGAATTTGAAAAAGCCCATCCGCTTTTTTTCGATTTGCTTTTACAAATTTTGGGCGAAGGAAGATTAACGGATGCGGGCGGGCGGGTCGCCGATTTTACGAACACAATAATTGTGATGACATCGAATTTGGGCACAACGGATTTTCAACGCGGTTCGACAGGATTTCTAAAAGACGCGCAGGAAAGACGCGAAGCGCAGCAACATTTCACAAAAGCCGTGCGACAATTTTTGCGTCCCGAGATTTTCAATCGCATAGACCGCATAGTTCCCTTCGCTCCACTGTCAAAAGAGATTGTCGGCGAAATTGCAAAACTCGAACTCAATAAAATTCAAAAGCGCGATGGCATTCGTTATAAAAATCTGACGCTCAATCTTTCGGACGATGTTGTGAACTTTCTTGTAGAGCGCGGCTATGATGTGCGTTACGGTGCGCGTCCACTGAAACGTGCAATTGAACGCGAACTCCTTGCGCCTCTTTCAGAGGAACTCAACAAACAAAACGCAGATGAAAAATTAGTTGCAAACATCACTTTTCAGGATTTACGTTTGAATGTTGATGTTTCAATCCCAACCGACAGCAAAGGTCGCCGTACTGTCGTCACGCCAAAGCTTTCAGGGCTTTATCAAACCGCCTTAAACTGCAGCGAGTTAAGAAGAAAAATACAACGCCTCCTCCACAGTACGACTTTGAGGGAATTTCACGACGAGGTTTTTCGTCTTCAAGAGCTTGAAAAAAGATTGCGGCGAAGCAAATGGATGAGCGAAGACGATGCGAAAAGAATTGCACGGATTGTGCCGTTAATAGATGTGATTGAATGCACAAAACAGCTTTCTGAAAATGCAAACCGTCTTGAAGATTCTTTACTCCTGGAGTTTTACGGTAAAGCCGAAAGTGTTCGCACAGAACTGCGCCAAGATTTAGAAAAGCTTTCTTCCGAATTGAAAAAACTTTTGTTTGAACTTCTCTCGCTCAAATACAGAGATGCTTCGCACGTAACACTCGCAATTTACAGTGAAAATAAAACTCGCCTTAACAGACTCCTTCGCGCTTATTATGTAGTTGCGGAAAAACTCGATTTGAAAATCCGAAACCTAATTGCCTTCACAAATGAAGGAACAAAACTAAAACCGGGCGAGATTGAAGAGAATGAAATCCCGGCAGGTACATGGCCCTTAGATGTCCCGCGTGAATGGAACATACTCGGGCGCGTTGTGACAAAAAAAGAAATCACAAACCACAAAGATTTTCTTTCAAAAACAGACGAGAAAATCATCGGCGTTCTGTTTGAATTTGAGGGGAGATTGGCACAGCCCCGTTTTGCTCAAGAAGAAGGTCGCCATGTTTTCATAAACGCCACACAAACAGACCAATGCCTCGTAAATACAAGCGAAGCTGATTGGAAAGATTACTTGCCGCCAACGGGTTTACAAAAACGCGGATCCATCGCACACCAAAATAAACGACGAACCTACGACGAAAACAAACTTCTGATAAAAGATGATTTATTAGAAGATGAATTTGATTATGACCCGCGCATATTTGATGAAAAACTTTTTGAGTTGATAGAAGAAAGATTGAATATGATTGCCGAAGAGTTAATTTCTTAAATGGCTAAAAGCGGTCTAACGCTCTGCATCACCCGCTCGTCCGGTGCTGAACGAGCAGGACATGACTCTTGGTTTTCTAAACCTGGTCGAACCCGGTCGTATGCAACGCTACGCTTGTGCCAACGCACGGGAAAGAGCGAAAGGCACACAAAGCCGGGATGAACGCATGCGCTATACGCAACAGATGTCATAGCTATCAACTGTGCTTAGGTCGCGTGCGCCCGACGAGCAAGGTGACGCACGACGCCTCTGCCAACTGCGGCTGGTACAACGGTTGAGATGACATGGGGCGAAACCAACCAGACGCAAGTTTAGTTTAACGAGCAATGTTTTTAAGAAAGTTGTTGCACGCGCCCTCACATCCATTGATTTGTTATGTCCCGCCAATAATTTCATTCAAACCTTCGATGATTGTTTCTAATTCTTGCTCGCTTGCCGAGCCGATTTTCTTTTCAAGCCTTTGAGTCGAAAGCGTCCGAATCTGGCTAATTTTTACCCAAGACTTTTTCGGCAACTTCGGATCGGAAAGCTCAAAGGTCAGCGGAAAACCCGCGCCCGGCTGTTGGCTGGTCAGAACAACGGCAATAACCGTTCCCGAATGATTATTGAAAATGTCTTCACTCAAAACCAAAACCGGGCGTTTGCCTGCCTGCTCGTGTCCAATTGTCGGGTCAAGGTCAGCCCAAATAATATCGCCTCTTAATATTCGAGCCATTCTTCCGCCTCGCTTGCCAAGCCTAAATCGGCTAAAGCTTGTTCTTCATTTTTATCTAGCTTCGCGCATTCACGTGCCAGGCGGTTTCTGTCTAAACGCGAAACTTTTTCTTCAATAGCAGATTGAACGGCTTGGCTGCGATTCGAGAAAACGCGCTCTTTTACGAGACGATCAACTTTTTTCAACAGATTTGATTCGATGGAAATTGTAACTTTTGCAACGCTCATAACCAAAGTAATACTATCAGTCATACCAATAGTCAATTCCGATTTCAAAGAACAGGGACATAACAACTCATTGAACCGGAGCGCGGGATAGCATGGCTTTCATCATTCTTCCTGCGATGAAGATTGAATGTCCTCGTCCTCGTCCTCGCCCGGTTAATTCGGACGTTATATCGCCTGTTCATTTCATGCAAGATTTAATCTTATAGAGCGTTCTCGGCGACAAGACCGATTGATTTGGAGAACGTGACCGACCATGAACAAGAAAACTTTATCGTTAATCATTGCAATGCTCATTATCGGCATTGCAGTTTACGCATCAATCAAAAGTAGCGGTGGTAACACCATTCAGCCTGAAAGCGAAAACCGTAAACCTCGCAAGACCCTCAGCGCGTTTCGCTCACAAAAAGAGTTGGAAAGCTACCTTCGCAAACTTGCCGAAGAGCAGTCACGAACCAGGCGACGTGAAGCAGATTACGATTCAGTCCCTGCGCCACAACCAACCGCAAATGCCCCGGCAGAGGGTAAAGCAGAAGAACAAAAAAGTGCGGATGACTCGGTCACAAACGTACAGCATCAGGGCGTTGACGAAGGCGGAATCGTCAAACTGCACGGCAATCATCTCGTCGTTTTGCGGCGAGGTCGTTTGTTCACGGTGGCGATTGGCGATAACGGGCTCAAGCCTGTTTCCTCCGTTGATGCTTTCGCACCTGACATTGACCCTAGCGGAACTTGGTATGACGAGATGCTTGTCTCGGACAACACTGTGGTTGTAATCGGTTACAGTTATCAACGCGGGGGAACTGAAGTCGGTCTGTTCAATATTGATAACGCGGGAAATTTGAGTTATCGCTCGACCTATCACCTTCGCTCGAATGATTATTACTCGTCGCGCAATTATGCCAGCCGTTTGATAGGAAATAATCTGATATTTTACGCCCCCATGTATTTATGGCTGGACGCCAACAAACCGACCGAAGGTTTTCCCGCTCTGCGAAAATGGCATAAAGGCGCAACCGATAAGGAATTCAAAACTATTGTCGCGCCCACAAATGTTTACAAACCTACACAACCCGTCAATCCAAATTACGGTCTTGCATTACATACAGTGACAGTTTGTAACCTCGCTTCAACTAGTGGTTTTGAGTGTAAGGCAACCTCAGTTGTAGGACCCGCGGGACGTGTCTTTTATGTCTCACCAAAATCTGTTTACGTTTGGGTTACAGATTGGGCGCATGGAAGCGAGTCAAATAAACCTGCAAATCGTTCAATGCTGTATCAGATGCCGCTTGACGGTTCTGCGCCAAGCGCATTGGGTGTGTCAGGAAGCCCCGTTGACCAGTTTTCGTTTCTCGAAAGCGAAGACAATCACTTGAATGTTCTTGTGCGGTCTGAAGGCGCGGGCGACGGAATGTGGAGGGCTGAAGTTACTGCGGGTGATGTGGCATTGATGCGAGTTCCCTTAAACAGCTTTTCGGACGGCAAAGACGCCGTGCCCGCTTCACGTTATCGTGCGCTTCCGAAGCCTGCGGAATACACTTACACATTTCAGAATAGATTCATCGGTGATTATCTGCTCTATGGTAACGGTAGTGGTTGGGATTATCCCAACAAGACAGGCAAGAACAATTTATACGCGGTTCGCTGGTCAAGCGGAAAAACTAACGAAATATCACTTGTTCACGGAGTTGACCGAATCGAAGCCATAGGAAAAGACGCCGTGATTGTGGGAACAGACGGAAAGGATTTGCATTTTTCTTCGGTGCGTCTTGGTGACAGTCCAAACTTTGTAGCACGCTACACACGCAAAAACGCGGCGCAAGGTGAACTGCGTAGCCACGGCTTTTTCTACAAACCTGAAAACGAAAACTCCGGTCTTTTAGGTTTGCCGGTAAGAGATTCTGAACGTCCCGGCTATGAGCATCTTTATCAAGATTCCGCTTCAATTCTGTTCTTACGAAACGATTCATTAAGCTTCAAAGAGCTTGGTGAACTTGAATCGAAACCAAACAATCCCGACGATAAATGCCGTGCTTCTTGTGTTGATTGGTATGGCAACGCCCGACCGCTATTTATACGCGGGCGCGTTTTCGCCTTGCTTGGTTACGAGATTGTAGAGGGAAGTCTTACATCAAACGGCATCAGTGAAACAAGGCGCATCAACTATGCACCCAATGCCACGAATGCAATGCGATAAAGAATTTGTCAGGATAAAGATTGCCCCACTGAGTAGTATTCACAGTATGTACGGTTTAATGTAATGCTACTCAGTCACCATTCAAAATTTGTCTGTAAACATCTGCGTCAACATTTCCGCCGCTTACGACGCAGCAGACTGAATGTTCATGGAACATTTCGGGCTGGGTCAGAACAGCCGCCAGGCTTAACGCTCCTGTTGGTTCAACTTTCAAATTCGTTAGTGTGAATAACAAACGAACCGCTTCTTTGATTTTTTCTTCAGGCACTTCGATAATTGCCTTCAAACCGTGATGAAGAATTTCAAAGTTGTGTTTTCCTAAACTGACGGTTCGTGCGCCGTCCGCGATTGTTTGAGGCTCCGTTTCGTTTGTAACGATGTGTCCCTCACGCAGTGACTGTGCCGCATCGTTTGCCATCAATGGTTCTGCGCCTATTACACAAGCCGCGCTTCCGACTTCGCATAAGCCTTTTATAATTCCCGACGACAAACCGCCGCCGCCTACAGGCGCAATCACAAAATCAAAAGCCTGATTCATTTCGCCGAGTTCTTCTCCAAGACTTGCGTTGCCTTCAATTACAAGCGGGTCGTCATAAGCACTTGCTATGTAAGCTTGCGGTTTTGCCTCTGCAAGTTCTAAAACTCTCTCTTGCCTTCCCTTTTCTTTAACGTTTATCAAATCAACTGTTCCGCCATATTCGCGCACGGCGTCAATCTTCACACGAGCGGATGTATCGGGCATGACAATCATGCATTTCTTTCCAAGAAGCCCGCAAGCAAAAGCGACCGCCTGACCGAAATTGCCCGATGACGCGGTAATAATTTCTTTCTGTTTTATGTTTGCAGCGACATTGTAAGCGGCGCGAAACTTAAAACTTCCTGTGTGCTGAAATGTCTCGCTTGCGATTGTCAGATTGACGCCAAGCAACTTTGAAAGACGGGGCGATTCGATGATTGTTGTCTCCCGCGCAATTTCACGAAGCGGTTGGTAGATATGTTTCGACTCGGTCATGGCTTAAATAAAACAACCTCCTTTATAAACAGCTTTGCTGTCAGGCGTGGGCTTTTCTTTTGTGTTCACGCCCGTTGCCTTTGTTCAGATTGCGAAAAGTCACAGTCAACGCATGACAGTTCGGGCAGATGAGTTGCAGGTTTTCTTCCGAGTTATTGAAAGAATTTCCGTCAATATGATTCACTTCAAGCGGAACTTTGTTTGTAACCGGATGTCGTTTGTTCCAACCACATATACAACATTTCTCGCCAAACTTTTCAAACAAATATCTTCGGAGATGGTTTGATAACAGGGGCGTTATTTTTCCTCTATTTCCATTCGCCAATCCTGCTTTCCACTTCTCAATATATTCGTGGTATTGATAATCAGACTGACACTTATTTGAGCAATATGTGTAGTAGTTTTTTTTTGTAGGACCGGAGCCGTTAAGACACTTTTTCATAGAAATAACTTTTCGGCTGAAATTTGAGAGAAAGAAGATGGAGCCGGCGAAGGGAGTCGAACCCTTGACCCTCGCATTACAAGTGCGATGCTCTAGCCACTGAGCTACGCCGGCATGTTTGAAAGATTTTCAAATCCGCTTTTTAGCGAGTGCGAAATACTAACAAGAGCATGGCTTTTTTTGCAAGTTTGAAGAGAAAACTTTACGCCGATTACTCAATAATCGAGACATTTTCAATCGCAAAAGAGTTTTAATTAGTCTGCAAAAGCATCTGCTGTTATGATGCGCTTCTAGCTCCACTAATTTTCGGAATCAAATCAAATCTTTTTCTTTCTATGCCGCGAAGATTCAGGTTGTCTTTGACCACACAGATTTTCATAGGTCTGGCTGTTGGCGTACTCGTAGGCTTTTTAATTCACACTCTTTTTGACTACAACCCGACGTTAAAAGCTCAGGTAATCTCTTGGGTACGTGTGATAAGCCGCATTTTTTTAAGTCTTATTAAAGTGATTATTGCTCCGTTGATTTTTTCGACGCTTGTTGTAGGCATTGCAGGCACGGGCAATATTAAAGGGGTCGGGCGCATCGGCTTAAAAGCAATTATCTATTTCCAGATTGTAACCACGCTTGCTCTGTTCATAGGTTTAGGCGCAGTCAATTTAACAAAGCCGGGTGTCGGTGTGAATCTGCCCGCAGAGCAAAGCGCAGATGCAAACGAAATTGCTACACGCGCAGATAAAATCAGTGCCCAAGACCGCATTGTAAATATTTTTCCCACAAGCCTGATAAAATCAATGGCTGAAAACGATGTGCTTCAAATTGTCGTCTTCAGTCTGATTTTCGCAGTTGGTGTCGCGGCTATCGGCGAGAAAGGTAAACCGATGATTGCCTTTTGCGAATCGCTCTCTGAGGCAATGTTTAAGTTTACAAACTACGTCATGCTGTTTGCGCCATATGGTGTTGGCGCGGCAATGGCTGTCACGGTTGGAAGCATAGGCTTGATGGTTTTAGTAAATCTGGCTCTATTGATTCTGACGCTTTACGGAGCGTTGGCGTTTCTTATCTTGCTTATACTGCTTCCTGTTGCTCTTTTAGCAGGCATTCCGATTAGGCGTTTTATAACCCTGGTTCGTGAACCAGCATTACTCGCGTTTACTACGACTTCGAGCGAGCCTGCTTTTCCGAAAGCTCTGGAAAACATGGAGCGATTGGGCGTGCCGCGTCGCATCGTCAGTTTTGTCTTGCCGCTTGGTTTAAGTTTTAATCTGGTCGGTTCAACGCTCTATTTGCCTCTTGCCGCTATGTTCGTAGCACAAGCCTCAAACACAAATCTCACGTTCGGACAACAGATGACTATGCTTTTGACGCTGATGCTTGCAACAAAAGGGATTGCCGCCGTGCCTCGTGCCTCTTTGGTAGTGTTAGCCGGAACTCTGGCTCAATTTGATTTGCCGCTTGAGGGCATTGCCTTGATTTTAGGTGTTGACGTATTGATGGATATGGCGCGAACAGCTACGAATGTTATAGGAAACTGTCTTGCAACTGCCGTAGTTGCCCGTTGGGAAGGCGAGTTTAACGACGCCGGAAACGAGATTGACATATCTGTTGGACCCGTCCCATTGCACCGCGACGCATAAAAGTTTGAAGTTGAAATAAGAAAAAATTCATTCCGTCCACGTTAATTAACGGCTCAAAGTTTTCCGGGGTTTAACTGCAAAAATCATCGGAACTTTCTTTTTATAAGGGCGTTTAACGAGACGGTAGGTGGGCTACTGCAAGGAAGAGCGAGCGATTTAATCAAAGGCAATGGTTTCCTTTGTCTTATTAAATCGCTCGCCTTTATTTTTTTGAATAGACCATCTGTCAGACGCGGATTTGTATTGAATGGTAATCGGTGAGTTTCGTGAGCATTGAAACCAAATAGTACGACAGTCTGCCAGCCTGTCGAAGACTCCGTGAGCAAAATCAATGATTAAGGAAACAGGCTGGCAGTGCGGTTTTACTTTCTGCTCATAAAACTCCGATTACATTGAATGTCACGCATTGCTGGACAAAATCACTTTGCGCTGGTTAGACTTTGCGATTCGTTTTAGTTGGTCTAGGCTTTATCCCTTTGCAACCAACAAAGAATCAACCAACAAAGAATCAGAAGAAATTTATTCGATACGGAGATTAAGAAAAACTTTTATGGCAATTTCAGCAACACAGATTCGCAAAGGCATGGTTATCGTTTTCGAGGGTGAGCCTTGTAAGGTGGTGGATTTCAGACATCATACGCCGGGCAACCTTCGGGCTATGGTTCAAACAAAACTTCGCTCGCTTCGTTCGGGTTCATCGTTCGAGCATCGTTTTCGTTCGGCTGACACGGTTGAGAAAGCAAACCTTGAACAGCACGACATGGAATATCTCTATTCCGACGGCACACAACATCACTTTATGAACACGGAAAGCTACGAGCAAATCGCCCTTAACGAAGAGGATTTGGGTGATGCGGCACAATGGCTGATGCCGGGTTTGAAAATTGAAGTCGAGTTTTATGAAGGCGCACCGATTGGCATCGAACTGCCCGATTCTTTGGAACTGGTTGTCACATCAACAGAGCCGTCATTAAAAGGCGCGACGGTTTCAAACGTAAACAAACCTGCAACACTAGAAAACGGTGTAACGATTTCAGTTCCGCCATTCGTCAACGAAGGCGACAAACTTCGCGTCAATCCTACTGAATCCAAATACATTGAAAGAGTAAAGTAATAACAGTGAGAAGTGAGCAGTAGCAGTGGCAGTGGCAGTGGCAGAAGTCGTTGAACTTCATTGAATTACTGCTACTGTCAACTGCCTCTGCTACTGCTTCTGCTTCTGCTACTGCTTCTGCTTCTGCCACTGCTACTGCTTCTGCCACTGCTACTGCAATATGTATCTCGTTTACAGCATCTTGCTCGTCATCGCGTTTGTCGTGCTTTTGCCGCGATTTGTTTACGATGCAATGACGAAAGGAAAGTACGCTGCAAGTTTTCGGGTGCGGCTCGGATTTCTTCCCGAATTTAATTCAAACAAAAAGAAAGTTATCTGGCTTCATTGTGTTTCCGTTGGCGAAACGCAAGCCGCTAGACCATTGGTAAATGCGCTTCTCACACAGTTTCCCGATTACGCTTTGGTCATTTCAACAACAACAATTACGGGACAAAAAATCGCCCGAGAGCTTTTTGCAAAAGACTCTGCTTTAATTTTTTATTTCCCTTTTGATTTTGCCTTTGCGGTTCGGCGCGTCTTGAATCGTGTAAACCCGTCGCTTGTTCTCGTGATGGAAACCGAACTATGGCCCCGATTTTTATACGAATGTGCCGAAAAGAAAATTCCTCTGGCGATTGTGAACGGGCGGCTTTCCGAAAAATCGGTGCGCGGCTATAAACTTTTCAAACCTTTCATCAAGCGCGTCGTGAATAATCTTTCTTTGGCATTAATGCAAACTGAATCTGACGCGAAAAGGATGCGAAAGATAGGTCTTTCGCCCGAAAAAATTTCTGTAACGGGAAATATCAAATACGATGTTGAAGCGAATGAAAGCGAAAAGGATTTAACCGAAATATTTCGCATTCGTTTTGGCTTTAACGACGAAAGACTTTTAATCATAGCGGCAAGCATGCACGCGCCCGAAGAGAGTTTTATTTTGGAAGCCTTCAAAACTTTATCTGGCAAACCGCGCCTTTTGATAGCACCGCGACACCCCGAAAGATTTAGCGAAGTTGCAAACCTGATCGCCGCCTCAAATTTCAAATGGACGCGACGGACAAACCCCGAAAAGGAAAGCGATAAAACTGTTGATATAATTTTGCTCGATTCAATTGGCGAACTTCGGGCGGTTTATTCTTTGGCGCAAATTGTTTTCGTTGGCGGAAGCCTGATAAAAAAAGGCGGACATAATGTTTTAGAACCGACGGCTGTCGGTATTTGCGTGATAACGGGCGCAAACACTTTTAATTTCAAAGCAATTGTGCAAGATTTCCTGAAAGCAGACGCCCTTGTTCAAATGCCGCAGATGAACGAAACTGAAACTTCAAACGAATTGGCAAAAACATTTCAGAATCTTTTGAGCAACGGCGAAAGAAGAAATGAGCTTGCAAAAAACGCCGCAGAAGTTTTTGAAAGAAATCGTGGCGCGACGGAAAAGACCATTGGGGAAATAGAGCGATTGATTCAAAATTAAAAGTTGAAAAGACAGATAACAGATGAAAGAAATATACGTAAGCACAGATGTTGAAGCAGACGGACCGATTCCGGGTCCGCATTCAATGCTCAGTTTTGGTTCTGCCGCTTATACAGCAGAAAAAGAACTCATTGGAACATTTTCGGCTAATCTTGAAACCTTGCCCGGCGCAAACGGGCATCCGCTGACAATGGCTTGGTGGGAAACACAACAAGATGCTTGGAAGAAATGCCGTGTTGATTTGCAAGAACCCGAAAAAGCCATGAAAGATTATGCCGATTGGTTAAAGAGTCTTCCGGGCAAACCCGTTTTCGTGGCTTATCCGGCGGGCTTCGATTTTATGTTTGTAAATTGGTACTTGCATAAATTTGTCGGAAGCAGTCCGTTTACGTTCATCGCCCTCGACATAAAATCTTATGCGATGGCTATGCTAAAAACGCCTTTCCGCGACACTGTTAAGAACAATATGCCGAAACATTGGTTCGACGAATTCCCGCACACACACGTCGCGCTTGACGAT
>Ga0187894_10005520_pt1 | contig 12853 bp, 9 predicted proteins | sample GBC1701081metaG_FD_136650 | JGI IMG/M metagenome (GOLD analysis project Ga0187894, IMG submission 136650) | White microbial mat communities from a lava cave in the Kipuka Kanohina Cave System on the Island of Hawaii, USA - GBC170108-1 metaG ... | reverse complement strand
GGGAAAACGACCAGCAGCATCAGCCACGGCCGCCAGCGCGACTGCGTACGGGCCAGGAAGAACGCCAGCGGATAGCCCAGGACCAGGCACGTCAGAGTGACGATGACGCCCAGCGCCAGGGTGCGGCCGATGATCTCGAGGTAGTAGCCATCGGTCAGGGCTTTGACATAGTGCTCGACCGTGAAGCCCGTGCCGATGCCCTTGCCCGGTATGTAGGGCTGAAAGCTGGTCGGCAGCATGGCCAACAGCGGCAACAGAAACACCAACAGCAGCAGGAGCAGCGGCGGCGACAGCAATCCCAGCCCGCTGCGGTCGAGTCGCTTGACCAGGCTTCCCTTACTGGGCATCGGGCACCACCGTTGCGTCCGCGGCGTCCCACTCGGCGAAGATGGCTGTGCCGGGTCCGAGGTCCGCGCGCGTGCCGGGGACCTGCACGTGCAGTTCGGTGCCGTCATCAAGCCGGACGAGGTACTGCGCCGTTGCGCCGGCGAAGGACGCCACCACGACCGTTGCCGCGAAGCTGTTGGCCGCTGCTGTCGGCGTTGTTACCAGTCGCACGTTCTCCTGGCGTACGACGACGCGGCAGGCGCCGCTGCCGAGTTCGCCGCGTGCCCTGGCCTTGGCGCCGGAAGCCAAGGCGATGACAAGATCCTCGCCGTCGCGTAGCTGCGCTGCTCCGAGCAGCAGGTTGGCGCGGCCGATGAAATGCGCCACGAAGGCGCTGGCCGGCGCACGGTAGAGCGCACGCGGCGAGGCCACTTGCTCCAGCCGACCGCGATTCATGACCGCCACCTGGTCGGCCATGCCCAACGCCTCGCCCTGGTCGTGCGTGACAAACAGGGTCGTGATGCCGACCTCCTGCTGCAGGCGCTTGATCTCGATGCGCATCTCATCACGCAGCAACGCATCGAGGTTGCTGAACGGCTCATCGAGCAGCAGCAGGCGTGGCTCGACCACCAGCGCGCGGGCCAGCGCCGTGCGCTGCTGCTGGCCGCCGGACAGCTGCCGCGGCGCGCGTTCCGTCAGTCCGTCCAGGCGGACCATCTGCAGCGCCTTCCTCACGCGCGCGTCGATCTCGCCCTTTGCGACGCCACGGCGATGCAGGCCGAAGGCGACGTTTTGTGCCACGGTCATATGCGGGAACAGCGCGTAGGACTGAAACACCAGGCCGAGATTGCGCTTGTGCACGGCGACGTCCGTGATGTCATCGCCGCCCACGAAGATGCGCCCGCCATCGGGCTCGATCAGGCCGGCCACCATGCGCAGCACTGTGGTCTTGCCGCAACCGCTGGGACCGACCAGCGACAGGAAGCTGCCCTCGGCCACCGACAGGCTGATGCCGTCGACGGCAGCGACCGATCCGTAGCGCTTGATCAGCCCGTCCAGGCGCAAGTCGGACATGCCGGTCCTTCAGCGCGCGATCTCGCGGCCCCAGCGCTCGCTCCACGCCGGCAGCAAGCGGGCCGTCGCCTCGGGATCGGGGAAGTGCATGCGATCGACAGCGGCACCGTATGGCAGTGCGGCGGCGAGCTTGTCGTCGAGCTTGACGGTCTTGTTGACCGGCCCGCCGTACTGCCGTTCCGCGAAACACTTCTGAGTGTCTGCCGACAGCAGCTGGTCGATGTATTTCTCGGCCAACGCCTTGTTCTTGGCACCTTCCGGCACCGACACGGTCGGCAGGATCCCGATGGCGCCCTCCTTGGGGAACGCGGTGGCCACCGACAGGCCCTTGGACGCGGCAGCGCCCACGCGGTCGGGATACCATACCGCGATCGAGATCTCCTCGCGCTCGAACAGCGGCACGACCTGGTCGGCCTGGCTGTACATCATCACGACATTGGGCTTCAGCTTCTTGATCGCCTCGAAGCCGGGATCGGTGTTGTCCTGCGAGCCGCCATTGATCATCGACGCGGCGATCACGAAGTGAATGCCGGTGGTGCCGGAGATATCGCCGATCGCCAGCTTGCCCTTGAACTCCGGCTTCCACAGGTCGTGCCACGAAGTCGGCGGAGTCTTCACCAGCTTGGGGTTGTAGGCCAGCGCACTGGCGCCATACATCATGCCGACGAAGCGCTGATCCTTATCCTTGGCGTTATCATAGGTGTCGCCGTAGTGCGTGAGCTTCGCCGTGTCGAGCTTGGACAGCAGCCCTTCGTTCTTGCCCTGGGTTGCGATCGCGAGATCCATGTAGGCCACATCGATCTCGGGCGATCCCTTGGTGGCCCGCAGCTTGGCGACGTTCTGCACGGAACTGCCGAGCACGAACTTGACCTTGGCACCGGTCGCCTTTTCGAACGGCACCACGGCACAGGCGCGTGTGTTATCGGCGAAGGTACCGCCGAAGATGCCGAGCACCAGTTCCTGCGCCGCGGCTGTCGATGCTGTGATGAACATTGCCGCGGCTATGCCTGCCGCCGCCCCCAAGCGCGTCATGACCCCCTCCCGTTGTTTGCCTCAGGCGTATGCCGACGCAAAACCTATGCCGGGCCAAGGGGACGTTCAACGCTCAACGGTTCGACTATCCATGCGCGCGCGGCGTGTCAGGACTGCCGCGCACCCCACTCCATCAAACGGCGCATGAAGGCTTCGCAGGCGGCGATCTGCGACTTTAAGATGAATTCGTTGGGCTGATGCGCTTGCGCGATATCGCCCGGCCCGCAGATCACGGTCGGAATGCCGGCGGCGCGGAAGATGCCGGCTTCGGTGCCGTAGGGCACGGCATAGGTACGGTTGCCGCCGGTCCACTGCAACGCTAATGCCTCGGCTTCACGGTTCTCCTCGGGCTTGAGTCCGTCGACAAACGAGCGGCGGCGCAGATGGATGTCGGCATCCGGATGCTTGCGCCGCATCGCCGGCAGCAGGGTCTCGGCGATATACGCTTCGGCGCGGCGTTGCACTTCCGTGTGATCGCCGCCCGGCAACGTGCGATAGCCCCAGTTCATCACACATTCGCGCGCCAGGATATTGCCGGCCGTGCCGCCGTGGATCACGCCGACATTGATGGTGGTGTGGCCCGGCGTCATGTCGATGTCCTGGCGTGGGCGGGCAGCCAATTCCTCCTGCAGGGTGTTCAGGAAATGGATGAACTCGCCGGCGAAGTGGACGGCGCTGACGCCCAGATGCGTCATCGACGAATGCGCCTCCACGCCGGTGAACGTCGCGACCAGGCCGCCCCCCGAGTTCTGCGCGTTCACCACGCCCATCATCGTCGGCTCGCCCACGATCACCGCTCGTGGCCGCCTGACGTTGCCCATCAGGCGCTCGACCAGCGAATGGGCGCCCAGGCAGCCGATCTCTTCGTCGTAGCTCAGCGCAAGGTGGATCGGCACCTTCAAGCCGGCGCGCCTGAACTCCGGCAACAACGCCAGCGCCACCGCCGAGAAGGCCTTCATGTCGGCCGTCCCGCGACCAAAAAGCATCCCGTTTCTCTCGACCATGGCCCAGGGATCGGTGTCCCATGCCTGGCCGTCGACCGGCACCACGTCGGTGTGCCCCGACAGTACGATGCCGCCTTCGACGTCGGGGCCGACCGTGGCGTAGAGATTGGCCTTGGTCTTCTCCTCGTTGGGCACCAGGGTCGACTCGACTCCATGCGCCTCGAGATAGGTCTGGACGTATTCGATCAACGCCAGATTTGAATTGCGCGATGTCGTGTCGAACGCCACCAGGCGTCGCAACATCTCGATCGAACTCACCACTTCAGCCGACATGAAAAGGACTCCGAATTGAATCCTTCTCCCCGCGCATGCGGGGAGAAGGTGCCCGAAGGGCGGATGAGGGGCTTCCCGATCTTGCTGCGGTCTTCGTTTTCACCAGTAAGACCATGCCCTCTTACCAAAATCGCGAAGCCCCTCATCCGGCGCTTCGCGCCACCTTCTCCCCGCATGCGCGGGGAGAAGGGAATTACTTCACCCTCACGAAGCGCAGCGGGAAGTAGTTGTCGGGTGACTGATGCAACTCGATGTTCTTGCGGGCGGCCCAGATGATCGCCTGCTGGTGCAGCGGGATGTAGGCGTAGTCGGCCAGGTAGATCGCCGTCGCCTCGCGGATCATCTCGTCACGTTTTTCCGGATCGATTTCCTGCTCGACCTTGTCGGCCAACGCGTCGAACTTGGGATTGCAGTAGCGTCCATTGTTGGTCTGGCCCTTGCGCCGATCCAGATCATAGCACTGGATGAGCTGCTCGAAGACGTTGTGCACGTCATAGGTCGAGCCCGGCGACCAGCCCAGCATGTACATGTTGATGTTCGGCACCGGGTTGGCCGTCTGCAGCGCGATTTTGGCGAAGAACTTCAATCGCGTCTGCGCCAGCAGGTTCACCTTGATGCCGACCTTGGCCAACATCGACACCGTCGCCTGGCAGATCTTCTCGTCGTTGACGTAGCGGTCGTTGGGGCAGTCGAGACTGATCTCGAAACCGTCGGGATAACCCGCCTCGGCCAGCTTCTTCTTCGCCTCTTCAGGCTTCAACAGCGGCGGCCGTTTGTCGAGATCCTTGACGTAGCCGTTGATGCCGGGTGCCACCATCAATGCCGTTGGATAGGACTGGCTGCGCATCACGGTGCGCTTGATGAGATCGACATCGATCGAGCGGTAGATGATCTCGCGGACCCGCTTGTCCTTCAGCGGATTGCGGCCCTTGATGTTGGATTCAGGCAACTCGTCGCGCAGTTGATCGAAGCCGAAATACACCACCCGCGTCTCGGGCCCCTCGATGACCTTGAGGTTGGCATCGCGCCTCAGGCCGTCGGTATCCTGCGGCGGCACCTCGTACATCATGTCGATATCGCCGGCCTTCAGCGCCGCCACCCGCGTCGCCGGGTTGGCGACCACCGAGAAGATCACTTCGGTGAGGTTGTGCTCGGGCTTGTCCCACCAGCTGGGATTGGGCACCAGAATCGTCCTCTCCCCCGCCTTGCGGTCCTTGAGCATGAACGGGCCGGTGCCGTTGGCGTTGCGCGAGGCATAGCTCTCTTCGTTCTTGCGCAGATCGGCCGGCACGCTGGTGTTGTTCTTCTCGCACCAGGCCTTGGACATGATGCCGAACTGGGCGAACTTTTGGTCCAATAGCGGATCAGGGTACTTGGTCTCGAACTCGACCCGTGTGTCGCTGATCTTCACCGCTTCCTTGACTGAGGCGAAGTACGAGATGATTCCCGAGTTGACGTGGTTGGCGCGTCCGAAGGAGAAAACCACGTCGTCGGCGGTGAACTTCGAACCGTCATGAAAGGTCACCCCCTGCCGCAACTCGAAGAACCAGCGGGTCGGCGATATCTTGCCCCATTTGACAGCCAGCGCCGGTTGGAGCTTGAGATCCTTGCCACGGCGCAGCAGGCCTTCATAGATGTTGGCGTTGAACTGCAGCAGAAATGTCTCGTTGCGAGCGTAGGGATCCATCGAATTGGTGTCGCCGGCATTGGCCCAGCGGAACGTCTTGGCCACAGCCGGCACGCTGACAGTGACGCAGACGCCGGCCAGCGCCGAAGCAACGCCCAGTGCCAGACCCCATCGTCGCAGCAACTCACGCTTCCTCATTACGCACTCTCCCAATCGCCTGCCGTCACCCCCTGGTGCGGCCAAGCCGCGACGATGGCACTCCCCCACCGAGCAATCAATGCCGGGTCGCAGCCCTATCATGGCTCCCATGCCACAGGCCGTGCTTTGATCGGTCCCTCGTGTCTCGGGAGGACGTCGCATGAATCGTCTGGACGGCAAGGTAGCGTTGATCTCGGGTGCCGCACGCGGCATCGGTGCCGAAACCGCGCTGCACATGGTGCGCGCCGGCGCCAAGGTGGCAATCGGCGACGTGCTCGACGAGCCCGGCCGACAGACCGTGCGCGCGCTGGAGCGCGAGGGCGGCAGTGCATTCTACGTCCATCTCGACGTGACCAGCTCCGACGACTGGAACGCGGCCCTGGCGCAGGTAACATCGCAGTTCGGTGGTCTCGATATCCTGGTCAACAATGCCGGCGTGTTCCTCGGCCGTGGCATCGAGGAAGCGAGCCTGGCCGACTGGCACAAGCTGTGCAGTGTCAACCTCACCGGCGTGTTCCTCGGGACCAAGCTCGCCATGCCGGCGTTGCGCGAACGCGGACAGAAGAGCGCGCACGGCAGCGCCATCGTCAATCTCGCCTCGATCGCCGGCCTGGTCGGCTCGCAACTCGATCCGCTCTACTCGATGACCAAGGGCGGCGTGACCACATTCACCAAGTCGGCGGCACTGGAGTTCGCGCGCAAGGGCTACCGCATCCGCGTCAACTCGATCCATCCGGGCGTCATCGAGACCGATATGGGCGCGCAAACGTTCGTCGCCCGCGCCGAGCGCCTGGGGACCAACGACGTCGACACGGCGCGCCAGCAGTCGCAGATGTCGCATCCGATCGGCCGGCTGGGTACAGCGACCGACATCGCCAACGGCATTGTCTTCCTCGCGTCCGACGACGCCGGCTTCATGACCGGCGCTGGCCTCGTCGTCGACGGCGGCTTGACAGCGCAATAGTCGACCAGGCGCTCTGCGTGCATTGTTTCACTTCAACGAACGCTTCACCGCCACTGCGTCGCCGCGAATCGGTCCTTGATTGGACGCATTGATCATGTTGAGTCGGAATGCGCCATTGCTTCGCGGCAGACCCCTTTGTGCGAGCAGTGGTTTTGCCAAGGAGGTTCGTATGCGTTGGCTCATCCTTCCGCTTCTGGCTACCGGCCTCGCCGGTTGCGTGCAGGATCGCGGGTACTACGACGGGGGCTCCCGCGGCGGCTACTACGACCCGCCGCCGCGCTCCTATCCCCAGTCCCGCTGGAACGATGACCAGTGCCCGTTCCGGACCCGACGCGGCACGATCGCCGGCTACAAGCCCGAGGGCAAGAATCGCTGCTGCATCAACACCCGCGAGGGAGAATCCTGCCAGCGGCTGGACTAGTCTCCCGCTCTAAGCGTCCAGGGCCGTGCGGATGGCACGCGCAAAGCCGGTCCGGGTGAACGGTTTGGCAATGAACGTCACGTCGGGATCGATCGCCGTCCGCCCGCCCGCATCGCCGGCGTAGCCGGACATGTAGGCAAGCTTCACTTCGGGACGGCGTGTACGGGCCACCCTGGCGACGTCCGGGCCGCTCATGCCGCCGGCCAGCATCACATCGGTCAGCAGCAGTTTGATCTCCGCCGACGCGTCCAGCTCCGCCAGCGCGGCCGGGCCGTCGGCGGCTTCGATCACGCGATAGCCGAGTCCACCAAGCATGGTAACGGCAAGGTGGCGGACGTCCTGATTATCCTCCACCACCAGGACGGTTTCACCCAGCCCGCGCGAGAGCGGCTCGGACGACGCCTTGACGCCGGTGCCGGCGCCCAGGGATGGCGCTTCGGGCAGATAGAGGGTCAGCGTCGTGCCACGCCCGGGCGCGCTGTCGAGCTGGATGTGGCCGCCCGATTGCTTGACGAAGCCATAGACCATCGACAGACCCAGCCCCGAACCCTTGCCGATCTCCTTGGTGGTGAAGAACGGCTCGAAGGCATGCGCCCGCACGTCGTCCGGCATGCCGGTGCCGGTGTCGGCGATGGAGATCGCGACGTAGCGGCCGCGCCGTGCCTCGGGATGCTGGCGGATATAGGCGTCGTCGAAGTCGAGATTTTCGGCGGCGATGCGCAGGCGCCCGCCCTGCGGCATCGCATCGCGCGCGTTCAGCGCCAGGTTCAGGATCGCATTCTCGAGCTGCCCGCGATCGATCATCACGCTGCGCAGCATGGCGGCCAGCCGCAAATCAATCGCGATGTTTTCGCCCAACGTGCGCCGCAGCAGGCCGACCAGCTCCTCGATCAATGCATGGACATCGGTGCGGCGCGGCGACAGGGTCTGGCGGCGGGCAAAGGCCAGCATCTGGCTGGTGAGTTCGGCGCCCCGCTCCGCCGCCCGCAGCGCATCGCTGGCGCGCACCGACATGTCATCATCACCACTTCGATCCAGCACGAACTCAAGGTTGGTCATCACGACCTGGAGCAGGTTGTTGAAGTCGTGCGCCAGGCCGCCGGTCAGCTGGCCGACCGCCTCCATCTTCTGGGCATGGGAAAGCTGGTCCTCGATCGCGATGCGGTCGGTTACGTCGCGCATGATGCTGGCGAAACCCGGAGGCGCACCGTCGCTGTCGCCGTCGATGCGCGATATCACAACGTCGGCCCAGAACAGGCTGCCATCCTTGCGCGCGCGCTGCTCGCGGCTGGCATAGCGCCCGCTCTCGCGCGCGGTGCGCAAAGCGGCCGCGGGCGCGCCGGCGGCATTTCGCACCGGCGGCCAGAACGCCTGATGTGAGCGGCCGATAATATCGTCAGCCTCGTAGCCGGTGATCTGTCGCGCGCCCTCGTTCCAGCTTGTCACGTTGCCGTTTGGATCAAGCATGACGATGGCGTAGTCGCGGGCTCCGTCCACCAGCAGGCGAAAGCGCCGTTCACTCTCGCGCAATGCCTGATCGATGCTGATGCGCTCGGTCACATCGGTGCGCACGCCGACCAGGCCGCCGCTGGGCGTGCGCCGGTCGCTGACCATCAACCAGCGGCCGTCCGACAACTGGTGCAGCAGCGGCTCCTCGGGTGGGGAATGAAAATGCTGGAGCCGCAGCTGAACCCAGGCCTCGGGATCGCTTCGCGCCAACGGGTCATCGATGTAGTTCTTCTCAACGCACCAACGGATGATTTGCTCGAAGGTCACGCCTTGGAGCTTGGGCACATCCTTGAGATAGGAATAAGCCTCGATGTATTTCTGATTGCAGAGCACCAGTTTGCCGTCGGGGTCGAAATACACGAACCCGTCGGAGGTGCTCTCGATCGCCTCGGTCAGCATCGCCTGGATGTTGACGCGGTCCGAAAGGTCGCGGATGGCGCCGATGAATCGGCGTCGCCCGTCCAGCACGAGTTCGCCGATCACCAGGTCGATCGGAAACGTGCTGCCGTTCTTGCGCTCGCCGACAACCTCGACTCCACCGCCGCCGATGATCCGGGCGATGCTGGTTTCACGATAGCGCGCCAGGTACAGGTCGTGTCTCGATCGGAATGGTTCGGCCATCAATATCTTGACGTTGCGCCCGATCAGCTCGGCGCTGGCATAGCCGAACATCGACATCGCCGACCGATTGACGCCTTCGATGGTTCCCGCTTCGTCGATCACAACCAAGCCGTCGACGGTCGCGTCCATGATGGCCTGAGCGTGCCGTTCGCTGTCCTTCAACCGACGCTCGTCGCGCTTGCGCTCGGTAATGTCGACCCGTACCCCGACAATGCCGCCATCGGCGGTGGCATGCTCGCTGATGCGGTACCAGCGGCCGTCAGCAAGCGCCTGCTCGAAGGGCGGCCCGGGCTGGCGATGCGCACGCAGCCGCTGCGCCAGCCACTCCTCCTCGCGGCCGACGGCATCGGGATAGGCGCCGCTTTTCAGACCCGGCCGCAGGATCTGTTCGTAAGTGGTACCAGGCTTGAGCAGATTGGCGACCTTGCGGAAATACTCCCTGTATTTCCGACTGACCGCCACGAGGCGGTCATCCTTGTCGAACAGAATAAAGGCGTCGGGTAGCGAGTCGATGGCGTCGGCCAGGCGCTGTCGATTGGCGGCCGCCTCGGCCTGAGCCTGACGCAACCGCTCGACATGGCGAGCCAGCAGTGCCGTCACGCCGAAAATGAGAAGAATGCCGATGCCGACGCCGACACCGTTCTGCCAGGCGCGGCTGCGCCATTCGGCAAGGTAATCGGCATCGACCGCTGAAGCCGAAACGATCAGCGGCCATTCCTGGATCGCCCGGTAAAACGTGATGCGTGTTGCGCCATCAGCCAGATTTTCGCGGAACGAGCCGGCGTCGGTCCGGGCCAGCGCGTCGACAAACAGCGGACTCCACCGCTCGGCGCCATCCACTTGGCGGTTGTCGGCGGGATGCTGCGCCAGCACGGCGCCGTCACGCCGCCATATGGCGACGACGCTGTGCGCGTCGTCGACGAGTGCTCGATGCGCCGGGTCGAAATTGGCCGCCTGGATCGTCGTCGATACGATGCCGATCGGTTGTCCGCTGCCATCCGCCATGAGCAGGCTGACGGACATCGCCGGATTGTCCGACACGCCGAGCCGAGCCGGCCCCGAGATGGCGGGCCGTCCGTCCTTGCGCGACACGGCATCATGCAGCACTGGCTCGGAAAGCGTGGTCCCCACAGCGGCAAGGTCGCGCGCCGCGTGAACGACCTTACCATCGAGCCGGGCTATCAGGATGTCGGACAGGACGGTGGCGCCCTCCAGCCGATCCCGCAGAAGATGTCGGACTGCGGCGTTGCCAGGCTCTTCGAGGGCGGTGTGGCCTCGCAGCGAATCGCGTGCGGCGCGCAATACCAACGCCGCCTCGCCGACGGCATGCGCCGTATGTTCGTCCAGGATGCGAGAGACGGACTGCAGGCGCCGCAGGGTTGCTTCTTCCGTCTGCCGACGTGCAACGGAAGTCTTGTGTAAGAACGTCAGTCCCAGGACGGTGGCAGCAAGTACGCCGCACACCACGACGACGAGGCGTAGCCTCATGACCTCATGTCGATGCGTCCCGCGCCTTGGGCGCTCGGGCGCCGATCTTAAGCGCAGCGCGCCAAGCTCGCACGCCCTCAGACAGGATCGAGGCTCGGGTCGGTGTCGAATTCGACTCGGCTACCGATGGCGGCCGTTCGCCTTCCAGAACCAGACCGATGGGCCACATCGCGTTTGTCCAGGCGCGTCGCAGCGCACGGGAGGTCGAGATCGTAGGGTTTTCGTCCATGTCGATGCTCGATCGGATGCTGTCTCGATGATTAACGCCAAACGACCGTCAAAATCGCGGCAATTATGGTTCGTTTTGAACCGATGTCGAGTATCTCGGATGTTTCATTGAATGGCAATATATTTTCTTTTATATACAACATATTACAGTATCTTTTTAAGTGAAAATAAACGTACGCTCACAGCACCATGGCTGGACAGTCTCATGTCAGTTTTAATATTTCAGATTGAAAAAAATCATTAATACATTGTTATGTAAAGAAAATATAAAAAATAAACCACAGGAAGGAAAAGCGCTGCTTTTCACACTCTATTCACATGACGAATCGCGCAATCGTCATCGCGGCGTCCCCTGATCGTCAAAGAGTCGTTGCATGAAGCAGGGTCGCCGAGCGCAAACATCTCTCGCGCAAGCCTCTACGGCCGCACTTTGCACATGCGTTTTCGAACCGGCGAATGACCGGTCGGGTTATCGCGACGCGTGAAGCAAGCGCCGATACCGTTTACGCCAGGATCGCTTCCTCGACGTCGCGCAGTCGATCCTTGCCGAAAAAAATCCCGTCCCCGACAAAGAAGGTCGGCGACCCAAACGTGCCTCGCTCCACCGACCGCTGTGTGTTGGCCATCAGCCGGTCCTTCACATCCTGGCTTTGCACCAGTTCGAACAGGCGTCCGGTCGGCAAGTCTGACTCGTCCAGCGCCGCGCGCAGGACGCTGGGGTCGTCCATCTTCTTCGGCTCGGCCCACATGTGCCGGTAGACCTCGTCGACGTAGCGCTCGAAGATCCCCAGGGTCTGCGCGGCAACGGCCCCGCGCATGAGCATCAGCGTGTTCACGGGGAAAAAGGGGTTGGGCTTGTAGCGGGTGATGGCATGCCGCCGCAGGAAGCGATCCATTTCGAGCCGCTCATACTCCGGCTTGTTCTTGATGCCGGCCAGGCTTTCGGCCGGCGAGCGGTTGCCGGTCAGCTTGAAGACACCGCCCAACAGGATCGGCACGTACTCGAATGTCGCGCCGGTGCGCTTTTCGATATCCGGAATGACCAGGTGAGAGAGGTAGGCGTTCGGGCTACCGAAATCGAAGTGGAATTCCACGGTCGGCATGGACCTCACCATTTCTCGCCAAAGGGTCGGATTTCCTGCTCGAACGTCCAGGCGTCGCGCGGCTGCTTGTAAAGCTGCCAGTACGTCTCGGCAACAGCCTCGGGCCGCATGAGCCGGCCCGGCTCGAGGTTCTGCAGCGCCGCCTCCCCTTCGCGATCCTTGATCCGCTCGCGGACCCAGGCGGTATCGACACCGGCATCGATGACGAGGTGAGCGACGTGGATATTCTTTGGTCCCAACTCGCGCGCCGCGCTTTGGGCCATGGCGCGCAGACCGGCTTTCGCAGCGGCGAAGGCCGCGTACCCGATGCCGCCGCGCAGGCTGGCCGTGGCGCCGGTAAAGAAGATGCTGCCCTGGCCGTGTGGCAGCATCAGACGTGCAGCCTCTCGGCCGGCCAGGAAGCCGGAATAGCAGGCCATTTCCCAGACCTTGCGGAAGACCCGCTCGGTCGTATCCAGCAGCGGGAAATTGACGTTGGCACCGATGTTGAAGATGCAGACCTCCAGCGGCGCTTGTCGATCGGCCTCCTGCAGGAAGGCCGTGATGTCCTCTTCCTTCCGGGCGTCAAGAGAGCGTGCGACGATGCGGCCGCCCTCGGCCTCGACCTCGGCCACCAGCGGTGCCAGCTTGTCGCCATTGCGGCGTCCGGCGACAATGGTGAATCCCTCCGCCGCGAATTTCTTGGCGATCGCGGCGCCGATAAAGTCCCCGGCGCCGATCACGGCGGCCGTCGCATTGCGGTGTGCCAAGGTTTGCCTCCAGTTGTGGTAATTCTACGCGGCGTTGCGCCCTCAGCTACGGCGTGCGGCCTCTGCCAGGCGGTGCTTCAGGATCTTGCCCGTCGATCCCGCGGGCAAGGCGTCGAGAACGACGATTTCGGCAGGCCGCTTATAGGCCGTCAGCTGCGCATGGGCATGATCCATGAGTTCGGCCGGCCCGACCGAGGATCCCGCCAGCAGCTGCACGAACGCCACGACCTCCTCG